>Ga0154003_1000220_pt1 | contig 17846 bp, 13 predicted proteins | sample TSFL087MetaG_FD_104679 | JGI IMG/M metagenome (GOLD analysis project Ga0154003, IMG submission 104679) | Attine ant fungus gardens microbial communities from Florida, USA - TSFL087 MetaG | ecosystem: Host-associated > Fungi > Mycelium > Unclassified | place: USA: Florida, Lake Talquin State...
ATGGATCACGCGCTTGAACGCGGCGCGCGTGTTTACGCCGAGGTCGTCGGGTACGGCTCGACTTGCGACGCGCATCACCGCGTGCGGTTGGACGAGACTGGAGTTGAGCCTGCGCGCGCGATGACGCTGGCGATGAAGGACGCTGGCGTCGCGCCAGAAGAGATTGATTACATCAACCTGCACGGAACTTCGACGGAGTTGAACGACCGGATCGAGACGCGCGCCATCAAGCTGGCGTTCGGCGAGGCGGCGGCGCGCATCCCGATGAGCGCGACGAAATCGATGGTCGGCCACCCGCAGGGGGCTTCGGGCGCCGCCGGTTTGACCGCGACGCTGGGCGGAATGATCGAGGGCTTTCTGCCGCCCACGATCAACCTTGAGCAGCCCGACCCGGAATGCGATCTCGATTACGTGCCACAGCAGGCGCGTCCATCCGCGATCAGGATCGCGCTTTGCAATTGCATCGGATTCGGGTCGAAGAATTCGGCGCTGGTCGTGAGAAAATTCGAGGTCTGAGCCGAGCGCTACGGGAATGTTCGTGTCTTTGGGATTATGAGCCCGCTACTCTCGATGATTCCTTACGCGGCTTCAGGCCATGCCCGCCTTTATGGCGGTTTGCAAATTCGTGTACTGGACGGCAAGCGGTACAGCTCCCGTACTCGCGATTGCAACCCGATCTAACGTTCAGGCGCAAGCTGCGCTCGGCCATTAACGCAAGTTCGCATCGACGTCCCGCGCGGGGGGGACGTCTGCGACGGCGCCAGACGTTTCTTTCGTCAAGGACTACTTTTTCTCGCTATCATCTTGTTGGCCTTCAAGACAAGGCGGCGTCTTTCCACTGTAATTGTCGACGCTAAAGTAGGATGCCGCATGCAAATTACCAATGCGAATTGTCTTTACGGTAAGGAAGAGGTCTCCTTGCGGACGCTTCGCAGTGCTGATTGAGTAATACACTACTGATCTCGTGCGCTGCGCGTCATTTACACCCGGTTTTTCAGCAGGCGCTTCTAACACCTGGCATCTGAATTGGTACAACGTCACGGAACCATAGGTCCGCCTCACCTGAGTCGCATAATCTAGAACTTCTATTTTTTGACCTCTGGATTTTGCCAGACGAGAGAATTCGCCATCCAGTTCCAAATCGCGCTCGTTAGCGAATTTTCCTATTACTCTGTCAGCCACAATTCTTGCGCCGTCAAGGTAATCGAGAATCGGCTGTCGTTCAGCGTCTGGATATGTCTCAATAGTTGTACGCAGGATTGCGACGCTCTTGGTCGTTGTAACCTGACCTGCTGAATGGCCGGCTACCAATACAGTAAGGAGCAGTGGTTGTAGAACTCGTCTTATCATTGAATCCCCTCACATACTTGGAATACCTAAATTAGGCGGATGGCTGTGGCGACTGGTATTGGCCGCTTGCGTCCAAACCTAGCTTTGAGTAGCAAAAGCGGAAACTGAAGGCCATCTGCGGAGGGGCAATCCGACCTCTCGCCACGTATACAGCGTTTGACTGCGCGCGGCATTCTACACACGACAAGAGCCTTGTTCAACATCCGCGGAGATTGTCGCCGGACGGCGCGCCATCCCCGCTCCGTTAACGCCGCCTCCGCGAATTGCTCAGCGGCAGCCGCCATTCATTTCAAATTATCAACTGGTGTCCATCATGTTCGTAGCGAGCGCACACAAAAGTCTGAAGATCGGGGCGGGAAGGAAAGTTGATTCGGAAGAGATATGCCCATAGGCCGCACGCGACTTGGCAATTCGCCGTTGAGTTTCAGTCGCGCTGCGTCCGTAAGGCGGGTGTTTTCGCGAACATTGAACACTCAGCATGTCGTATGTAGAATGCCGCGCGTTGACAAACACCTATGGATGATGCGGACGGCGGAATTGTTCCATAGATGCTGATGGCCTTTCGGCTTCCGGTTTCAAGCCTCAGAGTAGTTTTGGACACAAGCGGCTAATGCCAAACGCCGGCGCAATCCGCATAATTTTGTCGGGCCGACCGACTCACACATTGACTTGATATTTGATTGAGGGCGCAAAATGCAACGTGGCCTACGACGACTGCTCAAGCTAAGCCTTCTCCTCGCTTATGCTTCCACCCAGGTTATAGCTCAGACGCCGGCGGCCTCGAGCGCGCCTGCGCCGCCGCGGAATCTGTCCGAGTTTGAGTGACTCTACGAGTACCGCGACGGCGGCGCGCTGTCTATGGTGGCGAGCGGAGAACGGCTAGTCGCGATCATCGGCGAGGGCAAGTACCCGCTTCGCGCAGCGGGTGTCGATACATTTACCAATCCAGGAGGCGACCCGATTCCGTTCCTGCGTGACGCCGATGGGCGCATCGTGGCATTCAAAGAGGGCGGCGACACCTTTCGGCGACTCTCGCTGAGCGTTTCCTCGGCCACGCGTTTGCTGCTTGATCCGCGTCCGAAGGGGCGGGATGGCCGGCCGGCCGTCTACCGCTACGAAAAGCCTATACGAGTTCCGGATGGCATTCGCGCGGGCGAGGCCGGATCGGAAACAATCCCTACGGGGTGGCGGAGCGGCTCGTAAACGGCGTCATCGATGGCGCATATCCCGATGTCCGATCGATCCTCATCTATCACAAGGGCGCGCTGCGGCTTGAGGAATACTTTTACGGCTACGACCGCGACCGGCCGCACCAGATGCGCTCCCTCACAAAGAGCGTGATCTCGCTGCTCGCGGGAGCAGCCGTAGACAAAGGGTTGCTCCGCGCCGACGAGCCCGTGCTTGGGAAACTCGGCTACAAGGTTTTCGAGAATCCGGATCCACGCAAGGCGCGAGTGACGCTCCTTGACCTCCTGAGCAACCAGTCGGAACTTGCCTGTAACGACTATGACGTGGCCTCGCCCGGCAACGAGGTGAAGTTGTACGAGAAGCCGGACTGGGCTAAGGCGTTCGTCGATCTGCCCGTGGTGGCCGATCCGGGCACGGTCGGGCGCTACTGCTCAGGCGGAATCGTCACGGCCGGCCGGACCATCGAACGCGTGGCGGTCAAGCCTCTGCCCGACTTTGCGCAAGAGGCGCTGTTCGCCCCTCTCGGCATTCAACGAACCGACTGGAAGTGGGACTTTAGACTCGATCGCAGCCAGCGTAACGAGTTCGGACAAATCTACCTCAGGCCCCGTGACATGCTAAAACTCGGAATCCTCATACAGCAACGCGGGGAGTGGGAGGGCCGCCGCGTCGTGTCCGCGTCATGGATCGAGAAGGCGGTCGCGCCGCAGTCGCGTATCGGCGACAGCGACTACGGTCTGGGGATCTGGCGCCGCTGGTATCGCGTACAGACATCTGCGGGCGATCGCCGAATAGACACTATCATGCTGTCGGGAAATGGCGGCCAGAAGGTGTATCTCGTACCATCTCTTGATCTGATCGCGGTCTTCACAGGAGGCTCCTTCAACGTGGAGTCGCCTGTGAACCAGATGCTGGCGCGTGTGCTGCTGCCGGCGCTGATTGAGGCTGATGCGCCCGTTAACCGCCCTTCAGATCGTGACTGATCGACGCGACCGCACTTCAGTGAGTCGGCGCATCTGAGAAAAAAGCGCGCATGGCTGAAGAATCCTCCCAATCAATCGCGAGGTGTGGTAATGGCTGGTCGAAGTATTGTGTCGCTTCGGCAGAATGGCGTCGGCACATGGAATTCTCCAACAGTATCCGATTTACCTAAGCCTCACGGTAACCCAGCCGCTGACGCGGGGGCGCGGGAATCAAACGCAAGTCGATTCCCTAATCGTGATCAACGGGCGGACCAGCCCGAACGCGCCTTAACCCTGATTCCCCGAGGCCATGGCGAAGGCTTCGGTCTCCTGCCGGTTCATTTTTGTCAGATTGAAAATCGCGAACAGGAGAAGGCTCATCCCGAAGATCTGCAATGGTTGAAGCTCGATCCGGAGCGCGAAGTAATTGACCAAAACGGCCGCCAGCGGGAAGCCGAGCTCCGCCAGCGTCGCGATGGAGGCCTTCGTGTGCGTGAGGCCCTTGTAGTAAATAAACAAACTGACCACGCCGGAAGTGACGGCGATGATGACAATGTAGAGCCAGGTTTTGGCGGAAACGGCGCCAAAGGAGGGGAAGGATTTCTGGTAGGCGTTCATCCCCAGCAAAAAGACGAAGGCGAGCAGGAACCGGAGCGCGGTCATGGTCTGAAAGCTCGCGCTGGACAGCACGTATTTCCCGAGCACCGTGCCCGCGCCCCACAGCGCCGCGGCGGTCAGCGCCAACGCCACGCCCATGAAATTCGGGTTGAACGTCTCCCCTTCAAACAACTTTGGCGCCAGGTTTGGGAAGGAGACGGCGTAGGCCCCGGCGATCGCGACCCCGGCCCACAACCAGAAGCGCGCGCGGAGCTCTTCTTTCAATAAGCTGGCCGCCAGGCCGATGGCCAGGAGCGGCTGGAGTTTTTGCAGCACGATCGCTACCGAAGGATTCACGTATGCGAAGGCTTTCGTGAACGCCACGCTCGCCAAGGCTGAGCTGCCGACCGCAATGACCAAAACCGCGAGCCACTCTTTTCCTCCCAGGGCTTTGATCTCGCGGCGCTTCCACCAGAGGACCGGCAATATAAAGAGAACGTCGATAAAATGTTCCGCGAGGACGATGAAAGAACTGGAAAGCTCTTTTGTGAGATGAACGCGGAACGGCGCGTCTGTCGCCCAGAGCATCGCCGCAATGAATACCAACCAAGGACCCCACTTCTGTAACGTCATAATTAGAAGCTCGCTTGTTCGCGAATCAAAATCCTCCCTACTCGATTCGGCCTACTGTCTTTCGTTCTTCAAGTTCCCGAAGGCTGCCACAACATCTATCAGCCCTTCGTTGTGCAAAGCTGCGAGGTCCAAAGCGAGGCCATCACGCTCGCCGCGGGCCGCCATTGATGTGGAATAGACAGTTTCCAGAAAATTTCCAGCTTTGGCGCTTTCCAGCAATGCTTCCCTTCGGTTACTCAAGCGCGCTGTATCCTCAAAAAGGTTTTCATTTCTTCATAGCTGTCTATAGCAGAATTCCTCTCACTTTCTAAAAACCTATAGACAGCAAAGCGGGGCGCTTTCGCTCCCCGCGATTCGGCAGCGTCCTCAGCCATTAGGGTATTTCCGCTACCAGTTAAGCCGGATTATATCACTGCTTCCTCGCGCTACAACGAAGGAACCGGAATGTTTTCATCACCGGGATCGGTCAGTTATCAGTGTCCTTTCGGTAATGCGGCGGCGCATCTGGTTTCTTACTAACACTGACCGACTGCGAGGACACCAATGATTGTGTCCCATTGGTGGAGCGGCGTACCTTTGAGAAATAAGCGCACATCGGCGGGAAAAAAACTTACCAGTCAAAGGCGGACTATGCTAATCTGCATTCAATTGAAAGCCGCTGTAGATTGAGACGGTGATTGAAGGTTTGATAGCTCGGCAGTTGTGGAAAACACGCACCCCAATGCTCCTGGACATAGCAGTGAATCATCTTCTGTTTGAAGCGCCTTTGTAGATGCCCAAACAGGTAGACCGTGATGAGTTCTTGATCTGTAACGAGCGGCTCGGTCGTATTCGGACTCCAGCGTCGATACTTTGGCGTTGGATGTTTATCGTAGGCTGTGCAACCCCACAGAAAGAGTTGAATGAATTGGATTTCTAGTTTCATCACCCAACTCTACAACGTCTGTTAGGATTGCAGCCTTATCCTTGGTTCGCATTATAAAGAAAGCAAAGAATAACGATGGATCTCTTGGGGAAATACCTGAGGAGAAATATGCGTAGAAGTAGAGCGTTTGCTCTCTTGGGGGCAGTCGCGTTGCTGGCGAGTAGTATGAGCATGGCGGCCAACGAAGAGGGCCAACCGTCGGTCGGCGCGTCCTCGAATTCGGTAACGACCGGCGTCATCCAGCTCAACTTCTTGTACGTTCACGGCGTAAAGAATGACGGCGCGTCCCGCATCAATGCGGCCAACTCCCTGGCAGACTTGAAGAACTCAATCGAAGCCGACATCCCGACCTGGATTTCGAACTACCAGGCGGCGCATCCGGGCGTCACGATCAACGTCGCGAGCGCTACGGCCAATCTCTATACGGCGCCGGCCTCGCCCTACCACCCGACCGACTCGCTCGACCCAACGCACATGGACGACTGGGAGGTCGGCGACCCCGGCTGCGCCACGACCAAGCAGGGTGATCCCTGTACTACCGCATACGAGTGGCGCTATCGCCTAGTCCAAGAGATCAACCGGCTCTTCCCATCCACTGCCAAGAACATCATCCTGATCGGCCACAGCACCGGCGCACGGGTGGCCTTCGAAGTCGCCTCCAACACGGGGCCGGCTGGCGTCGGCACATATGACTGGGGCGTACAGAACAAGATCGCCGCAGTTGTCTCGATCCAGGGCATGATCGACGGGCTCCAGCCGAGTAAGTACAACGTCGTAGGTCCGTTCGACTTCGTCACCACGTGTAAGAGGGGCGACGCGATCGCCTTCTTCGGCAACGCATCCGCGCCAGGCAACGGTTGGTGCGAGTACGCTGGAAATATCAGCGGGGTGGCTGCAGCCGACTGGGTTGCGCAGAACAAACGCGCACTCGGGCTCGTCTCCTATAGCAGCTGCTCACCCGCGCTCTGGACTGGCGAAAGCGACGGCGCCTTACCATACGCCGCCCAGGCGAGCCCCTTTATCCACGGCCTGAATATGACGCCTGCGCGGGGGCAAACGTACACCGTGGCCTACGGTAGAAACTATGGTTCCTACTGCCACGGAGTGATCACCAGCGCGAGCGACCCGAACCACGCGGCGGCGATCACCAACGCGAAAGCCAGGCTGTTCGAGATGCTCTTTACAAACGCATATCGCGTCGACCTGCAGGGCACGCAAGCGACTGCGGCGCCTGTCCCGTATCGGGGCTGGACTCCGCTATACAGCATCAACGCTGCGTGCCCGGACGGCGAAACAGCGATCAACCCGCAGATCCAGGTCGTCGGCGTCTGCAAGCACCCCGGGTTCTTCGACGGTGACGACCACGCCATCCAGCAGGGGTGGAACGTCTTCGTCGGCGCCGGCTGCGGTGGCGCGTACAAATGGACCCAGATCCACGACCCGAACAACAGCCACAACGCGTTCTTCTATTGGCAGACGCGCTCGAGACTGAGTGAGGGCGGCTTGGTCACGATCCTCCCCTCCGATTAACTGAGTCCAGCAGAACGTTGAGGCCGCGCTCGACTCGCGAGGGCAACTAAAAGGTGTCCGTTCCGTAACCAGGCTTGATCTGGAAAATTACAGATACGTTTCAAGATGATCTCGGTAAACGTCTGTCCAATACGTTTGTAAAGAGTGTCCAATAAGAAGGTATTATTAGGGTTGCGTTTCGGTGTCATCGATCAGCCTTTCGTTGATACGCGTCGTTGGCATGATGACAAGCAGGCAGGGTAAAATTACCGGAAGCTGGTCATCGCGGTTACGGCGCGTTGATTGGTCAGGCTTGGTTGTCGCTCCAACGACTCTCAAGCCGAAAACTCTGCGGAGCGGAAAACAGATCGCTCCGCAAGAGACGCGCCTGAGACGAAAGACGTTCAAAATGCTTCGGTCTCATTCAATCGCGTTGACTCCGTGCGGCTGCAGAGTGGAAAAGACTGCAACAGATTCAATGTGATTCAATTGGGCGCAGGAAAGGCTAGAGGAATGTTCGCTTCTTTCGCCGAGCGCAGCCGTGAAGCCGAGTTGATGGACGGCGCTGATTACACGGCCGCCGAGATGATCGAAAACCTGGCCGATTTGCGCCGCGTCAACCGATACCTGGGCGGACAGCGCGCGCTGACCCGCCACTTGTTCCCGATGATCCAAACTGTTTGGGCCACAGGGCCGCGGCGGGTTCGCTTGCTGGACGTCGGCGCCGGGTCGGCGGACATTCCGGCGCAAATTGTCTCGTGGGCGCGCGGGCGAGGGATCGAGGTCGAATTCGTCGCCCTGGACCTGAATCAGATCGTGGCTACGGAAGCCAGGCGCCAGACCGAGGGTTATCCCGAAATCAAAGTCGTCCGCGCCGACGCGCTGGAGTTGCCTTTCGAAGATCGCAGCTTCGATTTCGCGCTGGCGTCGTTGTTCCTGCACCATTTGGAGAGCCGGCAGGCGGCCCGTTTGATCGAAAGCTTCGCCCGCGTCGCCCGCGTGGCCTTCATCATCAACGACCTGCGGCGACATCCGGTCGCTTATTACTCAATCAAGTTGCTGACGCGAATCTTTACGCGCAATCGTCTGGTCCGGAACGATTCCGCCGTCTCCGTGCTGCGCGGCTTCACCGAGCGCGACATCGCGGATCTCGCCGACGCGTCGCGAATCGGGCTGCAGGTTTTCCGCCATTTCCCTTACCGCTTTATTTTGATCGGGCGACAAACATCGGCGCAGCGCCGGGAGCGGTAGAAACCGGTTCGATGGCGACCGGCGCCGCCGCTCCCGGCGCCGCGCCGCCGGATGTTCCAAGCTTATGACTGTCGAAGACGTACTGAAGATTTTTGAAGAGAACGAGGCCTTGCTGAAAGGTCATTTCCTGCTCACGTCGGGGCTTCACAGCGACCGCTACCTGCAATGCGCGCTGGTGTTGCAACACCCTGCCGTCGCCGAACGCCTGGGCTCCGAGTTGGCGGCCAAGGCGAAGTCGGCCCCGGACATCACGCCCGTAGACCTGGTGATCGCCCCGGCGCTCGGCGGCGTGATCGTGGCGCACGAAGTGGCGCGCGCGCTCGGCGTGCGCGCGCTATTTACCGAACGGCAGGAAAAGACGATGACCTTGCGCCGGGGCTTTCAGATCAAACCGGGCGAGCGTTGCCTGGTCGTCGAAGACGTGGTCACGACCGGGGGCTCGACGCGCGAGGTGATGGAAGTGGTCGCCCAACATGGAGGCGTGGCTGCGGGCGCGGGATCGTTGATCGACCGCAGCCTCAAAAAGGACGGGAGCGTGGTGGACCTTGGCCTCCCGCGGCTGGCGCTGGCCGCGCTTGAAGTCGCATCCTACGCTCCCGAAGAGTGCCCGATGTGTCGAGAAGGTTCGATCGCAATCAAACCGGGCAGCAGGCGATGATTGGCGCAGCGCGGCGCCGTTCATTTGCGGAATGAGCCGAACACATAACCTTTCTCTTTATCCTTCCCTATTACTTTCAGATTTGGCTGACCGCGAGGCGAAGAACGCGATCGGCAGCCCGACGCAGATGATGTGCACGATTATCTGTCGCAACATGCCTTGAAAATTCCCCGCGAATGAGAAAGGAGACAGCCGGACTCCCTCGGGGGGGCCCCCCACGGGATACAGCCGGATCGCCGACAATGGCAGCACGATGATTTGCATGGCGAAATAGACCACTACCCCGTAAATCGGCCCCCATATAGCCGGTCGCCTGATGAGCGTCGGGAATCTGAGACTCGCGCCGTAATAGATCGTCGCCCAGATGAACGCGATCAGAACATGGAGCGACACGCCGAGCAGGACGGTCGCCCATCCGCCTTCGAGAGACGCGCGCCCGATCAACCCGCTGGCGATGCCTTGAAACATACGACCCGGATTCCTCCCGTTTATTAGGGTGAGGATCACGGCGGCCATCCCGTCCAACACACCTACGGCCAGGCCGCCGTATAGGATCGCCTTGAGGGCGCGCGGGCGTTGGAGCGAATGCGAGTTATCAGCGGGAAGCGTGAATACGTTTTCAGTCATGATTTTTATTTCTCTGAATAGGTACAGTACCGAGCGCGAGCGGCTGCGCGGCAGTCTCATCATCCAGCCGCGCAGCCGCTCGCGCTCGGTACTGTAATGGTTAGCGCCGCGACGGCGCTCGATTTAATCTTGGAAGTGTCGAACATAATTTCTTATCCCCCCTGTCAGAAGATTGGGAAAAAGTCGAGCGGTTGACGAATTACGGTTCGGTCAACCGCTCGCAGTTGCTGACATGTCTTCTTAGTTTTCACCGCCTGGCAGAACTACCCCCCTTCCGGCTTGATCCCAGTCGGCCGACGGCGCCGACCAGGTTGTGAGACATGATTATTTGGGACTAAAATGCCCGCAGATTGACCACGCCGACGGGGAATCGCGCAACCAATCCTTGTCCGCCGGCAGGATCTCCGCTGCGCTGGATCATCTAGCGGCACACAAAGCTGTATGTCTTGAAGAAACTCTCAAAAATAGCCGAGAGGATTACAAGCGGTTTGCAAACGAGTTCTGAGGATATTCCCAGAGTTGATTATGCTCAAACAGACCAAACAATTGTATGAATTCGGGCCATTTCGTCTGGACGCAGACGAGCGGTTGTTAATGCGTGACGGACGGATGACTCCACTCCCACCCAAGGTCTTCGACACCTTGCTAGTGCTGGTCGAAAACAGCGGGCGCATAGTGAGTAAGGATGAGTTGATGCAATCGCTCTGGCCGGACACGTTTGTCGAAGAAAGCAACCTGACCCAGAACATCTCGCAACTACGCCGGGCGCTGGGTGATGGAGCCGCCGGCGCGCAATACATCGAAACGATTCCGAAGCGCGGCTACCGGTTCGTCGCCGGCGTGCAGTCGTTGGCGGTCAATGGCGTTTCGGCGGAGGAGGCGATTGCGGCCAATGGCCACGCGACGGCGCCCGCCGCCGACTCCGCGGATCAGCGCGCGGATCAGTCGGATGGGCGCGAACAGACGCTTCCGCCCCCCGTCGAAGTCGCGAACGAAAAGCTCAGCCCGAAAAGATTTGTGGCGGTTGCGACATTGATGGCGTTCAGCGCTGCGGTTGTCGTCCTGGCCCTCCTCGTTGCAAGCCGCCGAGCCGGCAATAACAGTGGGCAAGCCGGGACCGCTTTTCAGCAGGCCACGCTTATCAAGCTGACGGCTTCAGGCAAGGCCTTGAACCCGGCGATTTCACATGACGGCAAGTTCGTCGTTTATGCTGCGGAAGACGGTGATCTGCAAAGCCTGTGGGTCAGACAGTTGGCCCCCAACAGTAGCGCGCAGATCGTAGGCCCTGCGGAAGTCATCTTCGCCGGCGTGACGTTTTCACACGATGACAACTTCATCTACTACGTCGCGCGCCGAAAAGGCGAGGAGGTGAACAAGCTCTACCAGGTCCCCCTGCTCGGCGGCCCGCCACGCGAAATAATGGCAGGCGTTGACAGCCCTGTTACATTTTCTCCTGATGGCCAGTATTTCGCTTTCGTCCGCAACTATCGGATGGAGCGGGAAACCGCTCTGATCGTCGTCAAGCACGATGGATCGGAGGAACGAAAGTTGCTCACGCGGAAACGGCCGGAGGTTTTGTCACGTAGGGGGCCGTCGTGGTCTCCGGATGGTCGCCTGATTGCTTGCACTGCGGGCGTGACCGGCCAGGGCGAAACTTCTGCGTGGGTATTGGCCGTCAATGTCGTAGATGGCTCATCCGAGCCGATAGGCTCGCAGACCTGGTCATTCATCGGCCAGGTGGCCTGGCTCGGCGATGGCAGCGGATTGGTCTTAAGCGCCTGGCAACGGAGATGGGGAGTATATGGCGATCAAATCTGGCTGCTGACCTTTCCGAAAGGCGAAGCCCGCCCTGTGACGAAAGATATGAACAATTACGAAGGCGTCAGCGTTTCGGCAAACCTCGCCGGGCCAGGCGCCATAATCACTCAGCGGATAGATCGCGTTTCACGCGTCTCGATCGTGTCGAAAGGCGCCGGCGGCTTTGACGCTGAGCGCGCGGCGCAGATTCAATCCAGCTTCAGTGGCCCTTTCAGTGAACAGTATGGCCTGGATTGGACGCCCGACGAACGGCTGGTATATGGATCGCAAGCCAGCGGCAACCTGGACATTTGGATCACAACCGCCGACGGCAAGCGCCAGAAACAACTGACGCGAGACGCGCAGTTCGACTTCATGCCGGTCGTCACGCCCGACGGTCGCCATATCGTCTTCGCCTCAGAACGAGCCGGGAGCGGCCACATCTGGCGAATGGATCTTGACGGCGGCGCCCTGAAGCAACTGACGCGCGGCAAAAATGATTCCACTCCCAGTCTGTCGCCAGACGGGCGCTGGGTCGTTTACACGTCTTCGACCAGTGGAAATCCATCGCTCTGGAAGGTCTCCATTGACGGCGGCGAGCCGACGCAGTTGACCGCCGCTACGACCGGCCGTCCCTGGGTTTCGCCTGATGGAAAATGGATCGCCTGTTTTTACCAGGACCCGAAAGACGGCAATTTCAAGATTGCGCTCATGCCGTTTGCCGGGGGCGAACCTGCCCTGTTTGAAGGGATGGCGCTGCCGGAATTATTGGCATTTCGTTGGTCTCCGGACAGCCGCGCGCTGACTTACATCGCCACACAACAAGGCGTCTCCAACATCTGGAGCAAGCCGATTGACGGTGGCCCGGCCCGTCAATTGACCAACTTCACTACTGATCGAATCTTCCGCTTCGCCTGGTCGCGCGACGGAAAGTTTCTGGCCTGCGAACGAGGGGTGGTCATCAACGACGCGGTTTTGATCAGCGAAGGCAATCCCGACAAACTCCTTACTCAATGAATAGGACGTATGAGGCGAAAAGGACTCATAAGACTTATGAGTCCTTTTCGATCTATTAAGATTCCCTTTACGCCACAAAGTACTTGACGCTACAACCGCAACAGCATAGCATTTCGCGCATGACGAACGATTTCAAGAAACGCCTATGAAATATCGGATCACACTCGCATACGACGGCGTGGATTACTTCGGCTGGCAGACTCAGGCGGGTCAGCCGACGATTCAGAGAGTGTTGAATGGCGCGCTCGAAAAATTGGAAGGCGCGGCGGTCACTACCCATGCCGCCGGGCGGACCGACGCTGGGGTTCATGCCGAAGGGCAGGTAGTCTCATTTAGCCTGTCCTGTGATTGGGAAGGCGGGAATTTACGACGCGCGATCAACGGCAATCTGCCTCCTGACATTCGCGTAACTGACGCCGCGACGGTCGACGAGGAATTTCATGCGCGATTCGACGCGAAGGGCAAGACATATCGCTATCAAATCTATCTGGCCGAAGTGATGAGCCCATTCCTGATCCGCTATGCTTGGCATTATCCTTATGCGGTCGACGTTGAAAGGCTGGCCGAGGAGGGCATGGCTTTCGTCGGCGCGCGCGATTTCACGGCCTTCACCGTCGCCGATTGCGAGGCGAAGACGTTTACGCGGACTATTACAGGGGTCGCCGTTGAGCGCGAAGGCGCCCTGCTTAAACTCTTTTTCACCGGCGACGGGTTCCTGCGCTACCAGGTTCGCACAATGGTGGCCGCGCTGGTCGAATCGAATCGCGGGCGGTTGAAGGCCGGATCGATCTCTGAATTAATCGAAAGGAAGGACCGCGCGCTCGCGGGAGCCCCCGCCCCGGCGCGAGGGTTGACGCTGATGAAAGTCGAGTATTAGTATTCGACGCCTGTTTGTTGCCCTTTTCTCGGGCGCATAAATATCAAATCCGAATTAAAGGCGCCGCCATTACAACGACAATGTTGGAAGATTTCTTTGAAGTAATTGAGCCCGGCTCGCGGGACGAGGTGTTGCTCAGACAGATCGATTTCACGCGTCTGCCGCGCCACATCGCAGTAATTATGGACGGCAACGGGCGGTGGGCCAATCGCCGCTTCCTGCCGCGAGTCGCCGGCCATCGCGCCGGCGTCGAGGCGGTGCGCGCAACCGTGGACACGTGCGCGCGTTTGGGCGTCGAGGCGCTTACGCTTTACGCGTTCTCGGTCGAGAACTGGAAGCGGCCACCGTTCGAGATCGAAGCGTTGATGACTTTTCTGAAAGAGTACCTGCGGAAAGAGCTGGAAAACATCCACCGCAACAACATCAGATTTCAGACCATCGGCCGCACGAACGAGCTGGACGAATCAGTGCAGTTCGAATTGCGGAGCGCGACCCGTAAGACCGCCAACAACGCCGGGATGATTTTGAACGTGGCGCTCAATTATGGCGGGCGCGTCGAGATGGTTGACGCGTTCCGCAAGCTGATGGAGAAGTTCCAGCGCGAAGGCCGCCCGCCCGAGTCAATCACCGAAAACGAGATCGCGCGCCACCTTTACACCGCCGGTCTGCCCGACCCCGACCTGTTGATCCGCACCAGCGGCGAAATGCGCGTGAGCAATTTCCTGCTGTGGCAGATCGCCTACTCGGAAATCTATGTGACGGATACGCTGTGGCCCGATTTCCGCCGCCCGGACCTTTTCGCCGCCGTCATCGATTACCAAAAACGCGAGCGACGGTTCGGCGGCTTGAATGAGGCCGCGAGGCTAGCCGTCGTCAACGCTTCCTGATTGCGGATTGCGGATTGCGGACTGCGGACTGCGGACTGATACAACATTCAATCTCGATTTCGCGTCTGCGGTTGAACAGACTCACAAATCCGCATTCCGCATTCCGCATTCCCGTATGGCTCGAGTACTTAGCGCAATCATCTTTCTGCCGATTCTCTTCGCCGCCCTCTGGCTGGGCGCCCCGATCTGGTTTTCGGCTATCGCCGCCGCGGGCGTCATGATCGGGCTTTATGAGTATTACCGGCTGGCCTCGCACGGAGGCGAGGTCCAGGGGTTGGCGGCGGCGGCGGCGGCGCTCGCTGCTTTTTATTACGAACGGCATGAGTTGATTGTCGCGATCATCGCGGCGCTCGTGATCGTTGAAATGCTCGCGCAGCTTTTTACTCGCGCGAAGGATGAAGACTTCAGCGAGATGCTGCCGGCGGCGGCGATGAGGGTTTTCGGCGTGCTGTACGTCGCCGTCCTCGGCGGGTACATCATCGCGATTCGCGTGATCGAAAAGCCCGACATACCGCGGCTTGCGCCGAAGCTGTTGACGCTGTTTTTTATAGTCGTTTTTGCAGGAGACACGGGGGCCTACTACACTGGGCGCGCGATGGGGCGAAGGAGGCTCGCGCCGCGCGTCAGTCCTGGCAAAACTGTGGAGGGCGCGATCGGCGGGCTTGCGGGCAATGTGGCCGCCGCGCTGATCGCGCATTTTACCTTCTTTCCTGAATTGAAGATCGCCCATGCCGTTCCGCTGGCGTTGGCGATGGGACTTCTCGGCATAACAGGCGACCTGTGCGAATCAATGCTCAAGCGTGGCGCGCGGGCTAAGGACGCCGGGAATCTGATTCCCGGGCACGGCGGGTTGCTCGATCGATTGGACAGCATGCTTTTCAACGCTCCCCTGCTTTACTACTTTTACCTGATTTTCCTGAAGTAACCTCAATATTCATCAAATGGAGTAAAGCATGTTGAAAGACCAAACAATCACAAAGAGAAGTTCCCGTCGTCCGAGGTTGTCAGTCTGTTCACTGACGGCCGCGACTGTTATGGTGATGGTGATGGCGGACGCGGCCTGGGCTGACATCCACCTCAAACTGATTTCAGGCAAACGGGAGGTCAAGGACAAAGTTTCGTTCACAATCGAAGTGGATCATGAAAAGAACGAGGCTCCAAAAAACGCCAAGATGCCTGATTTCATCAAGTTCCTCGTCACTTCCTCCGCGCCTGCGAGTGGCGTGGTCATCCTTGACGGAAAGGGAGTGATGCGCTTCGACGGCGCCAACCATACGCTTTCAGGCGATATTGAAATCACTTACGGGCGGCATGTGGTTACTTTACAGGTTTCAGCCCCGGCCGTGATCACATTATTCGAGGTCTCGGTGCGCGGAGCCGTAGTTCGCGAAGCGCTTGGAGAATCTTCCGCCGCAGGAGCGCCCACAGGCTCCTCGACGGGCGCCAGCGCTGAAGACCGAATCATCGCGCTGGAGCAAAAGGTGAAGCAATTGGAAGCTGAAATAGAAGCGCTCAAAAGAGGCCGGCGCAACCAGTAGCGCGGCGCAGGCTTCCGGCAGGCTTGAGTTTATGAAACAAATCGCAATTCTCGGTTCGACTGGCTCGATCGGCTGCAACACACTGCGCGTCGTCGACGCCTTGAAAGGCGGGTTCGGCGTGGCGGCCCTGGGCGCGGGGTCTAACGTCGAGCTGTTGGCCGAGCAGGTCGAACAATATCGCCCGCGCGTAGTCTCGGCCGGCGACGAGGAGGGCGCGGAGAAGCTGCGATACGAATTGAGGCGACGTGGCGTGAAGCCTCCGAGGGTCGGCGTCGGCGTCGAAGGGCTGTGCGAAGTCGCGACCTGCGACGGCGTGGAGATAGTGATCGGCGCGGTCGTCGGCGCGCGGGGATTGCTGCCGGTTTATCGAGCGTTGGAACTCGGGCGCCGCGTCGCGTTGGCGAACAAAGAGACGCTGGTCGTCGCCGGCGAACTGATGACGCGGGCGGCCGAAAAATCCGGCGCCGAGCTGTTGCCCGTCGACAGCGAACACAACGCCTTGCACCAGTGCCTGCGCGGCGAACGGCGCGGCGAAGTAAGGCGGCTGATTCTGACCGCGTCCGGCGGGCCTTTCCGGAATTCGTCTAAAGAAGAGATCGAGAACGCCACGCCTGCCCAGGCGCTGCGACATCCGACGTGGCGGATGGGCGCGAAGATCACCGTCGATTCGGCTACGATGATGAACAAAGGACTCGAAGTGATCGAGGCGCGCTGGCTCTTCAACGCCTCGGCGGACGAGATCGACATCCTCGTGCACCCCCAATCGATCGCGCACTCGATGGTCGAATTGGTCGACGGTTCGATCATCGCGCAACTGGGGGTCACCGACATGCGCCACGCGATCCAATACGCGTTGACTTATCCTGAACGCCTTCCGGCGGAACTTCCCCCGCTAGACCTGACCCTGCTCGGCAAGCTCGAGTTCTTCGCCCCGGACACCGAGAAGTTTCCTTGCGTCGCGCTCGCTTACGACGCGCTGCGTCGCGGGGGCACCCAGCCTGCGGTCTTGAACGCCGCGAACGAGGTCGCGGTCGCCGCATTCCTGGACGAAAAAATCAAATTCGGCGACATCCCCCGTTTGATCCGCGCCGCCTGCGATGCCCATACGCCGCAGCCAGCCTCGAGCCTTGAGACGGCGCTCGCCGCCGACCAATGGACGCGCGATTGGGTTGAGCGAAAGATCGCCATGCAAGAGCAACGCTTGACGTCGCTTGCGCCGATTAATTGAAATATCGAATTAGCCACAGAGGGCACAGAGAAATCATTATGCCCTGCGGGGTGCTGCGGTGGTTATTCATCCACATGAAAACTGCTGTAGTGAACGGCCCCGAGAGTGAACGCCGCCAGCCTGATCTTCTCTTCCAACCCGCTCATTACTGTGTCGGTCACGAAGACTTTCAGTCCCAAACTTTCGATTTCGGGCTTCGCCGCCTCGTCCTGAACGTCGAGGATGAAGACGTCGGCGAAATCGGAATAGAGCCGCGCGACCTGCGCCGCCGAGACTTCCATGCCGAGATCGGCGAGCATTTTGTCGGTGGGGCCTTTGAGCGACGCGCCGCCGACAACCGGGCTGATGGCCACCACAGGCGCTTCCGCGCGTTCGAGCAGACCGCGTAGACCGGGCACGGCCAGGATCGGGCCGATGCTGATCAGCGGGTTGCTGGGGCATATGATGATGGCGTCGGAACGAAGGACGGCTTCGGCGATTCCGGGGGCGGGTTTCGCCGATTCGATGTACTCGAAACGGATGCCGGTGACCTTAGGTTGGGCGCGGCGTTTGACCAGGTATTCTTGAAAATGCATCTCGCCTTCGGCGGTGATGATAGTCGTGGGCGTGTGGGAGTCGGTCATCGGCAGGATGCGCGATTTGACGCCGAGCGCCGTTCGCAGCCTTTCGGCGATCTCCGAAAGCGGGAGTCCTTGTCTCAGTTGTTGCGCGCGGAAAATGTGAGCGGCCAGGTCGCGGTCGCCCAGATTGAACCAGCGTTCGGTTTGCGTGTAGCCGAGGAGTTGTTCGAGACAGTTAAAGG
>Ga0154003_1000221_pt1 | contig 17794 bp, 3 predicted proteins | sample TSFL087MetaG_FD_104679 | JGI IMG/M metagenome (GOLD analysis project Ga0154003, IMG submission 104679) | Attine ant fungus gardens microbial communities from Florida, USA - TSFL087 MetaG | ecosystem: Host-associated > Fungi > Mycelium > Unclassified | place: USA: Florida, Lake Talquin State...
CAGCTTCGCCTCGGGCGCGTCCACTTTCGCTCCCCTTTCGCGCCCCGGATTGAGCGCCACGTAAGCCACCAGCCGCTGATCGCCCTCCGCGAATTCGTACGCGTCCACGGCGCATTCGACGACCGCTTCGTGCCGGACGAGTGCGGATTCGATGTCTCCCAACTCCACGCGCATGCCGCGAATTTTGACCTGCTGGTCCCTGCGCCCGAAAAACTCCAGATTCCCATCCGGCAGCCAGCGGCCGACGTCTCCGGTGCGGTAGACGGGGTCCGGGTAATCATCTTGCAGGGGATTTTGGAGATAGGCTTTGCGCGTTTCCTCCGGCCTGCCCCAGTAGCCTTCGGTCAGGTATTGACTGCGGATGTAAATCTCGCCTTTGACGCCGACCGGGCATAATTTTTGCGCGGCATCCAGAATCAATATTTGGCGGCCGGGGATCGGCCGCCCGATAGGAATGCTCCGATGCCTCGCGCCGTCTTCCGGCACGGCGTAGAAGGTGGCAAGCACGCTTTCCGTGGGGCCGTAGAGGTTGAAGAGTTGATTCGACCTTGAGAAGCGCTCCAACCACGCGTGCGCCAGGTCGACGCTCAACACTTCGCCCGCCAGCAGCATGCGCTCCAGGTCCGGCCATGGGTTGAACGTCTTCTTATACTTCGCGTCGAGAACCTGAAGCAATTGACGGCAAAAACTCGGCGCCACTTGCAGCAGTGAAATCCGCTCCTCCTGCGCCCACTCGACCAGCGCCGCGGGATCGAACCTCGTCTCGGGGCTGGTCATACACAGGTGAGCGCCGAAGCAAAGCGTCCCGAAGATTTCACAGTAACTGGCGTCGTAGGTAATGGACGCCCACTGCGCGATGTGTTTCGGCGCCGTCATGTCAAGGAACGCGCTCTGCCAGGCGAGAAACTGGCAGAAACTTCTGTGCGATTGCATGACGCCTTTGGGGCGCCCGGTCGAGCCGGAGGTGAAGACGACGTAGGCCAAGTCGGCCGGCGCGACATCGTTGTGCGGATTCGTTTCCGGGTGAGTCTCGAACCAGCGCGAACCGTCGGTCGCTTCTAAAACCCCGGCGGCGGTCTGCCGCTCGCCCTGCGGATTTATTTCGACGACGCGACAACCGCTCGCCTGTTGAAATAGTTGAAGCAGCTCCGTGTGGGCTTTGAGCGCGGCGGCCTCGGAGATGAGGCAGGGCAGTTTGATATCTTCGAGAATCTGCTTCAGGCGAGCCGGGGGGTACTTCGCGTCGAGACAGACAAACGGGCGCCCGGCTTTGAGAATTCCCAGCAGGGCTGCGATCTGGACCGGGCCACTCTCAAGCATGACGGCGACAGGCTGACGAGGTTCGATGCCAAGCTCCTGAAGCCCGTGCGCTATCTGATTGCTCCGCGCGTTGAGCTTGCCATAACTCCACGTCTCGCCGTTGAACGAGACGGCCGCCGCCTCGCCGTTCTTTTCCGCTTGCGTCTCGAACAGGCGATGTAACAGGTGGCCCGGATACTCCGTCGTGTCGTTGTATTCGACGAGGAGTTGATGTCGCTCCTCTTCCGTCAGGAGCGGCAAGTCGGCAAGTCGCTGTTGCGGGTCGCGCGCCAGAGCTTCGAGCAGGTTCCCCCAGTGCCCAAGCAGCCGGTCGATTGTTCCCACGTCGAACCGGCCGGCATCGTAAAAGGCCGCCATCGCGAGCTTCGCCCCGGGCGCCGCGACAACTGTAAGCGGATAGTTGGCCCTTTCGACCATCCGGGCGCTCCTGATCTCGACCGGCGATTCCGGCCTGTCCCAGCCTTCGTCGCCGGCCGTGAGATTCATGGGGAAGTTTTCAAAAACAAAGACGCTTTCAAACAAAGGCAGGTCTCTCGGCGCCTCGCTCCAGCCCTGCACCTGTACCAGCGGGCTGTATTCGTACTGGCGCGCCTCGGCCTGCCTCTCCTGAACCTCCCTGAGCCAGGGTAGCGCCGCGGCTTCCGCCGGGACGTGGACGCGCACCGGAATGGTGTTAATGAAAAGTCCGACCATCGACTCGACGCCTTCCAAATCCGCGGGGCGGCCCGAGACAACCATGCCGTAGACCACGTCTTCCTCGCCGCTGTACCTGCTCAGGAGCACGGTCCAGGCTCCCTGCACGAGAGTGTTCAGCGTTAACTGGTGACGCCGGGCGAGTGTGGTCAGCGCCGCCGTCGCGGCCTCGGAGAGGCGCATGTCCCGCTTATGGAAATGCTGCTTGCCGTTGGACGTTCCCACGGCGAAGGTGTCGCCCCCGAGGGGCGTCGGGGCGGTGATGCCCTTCAACGCTTCACGCCAGAATTCTTCGGCGCGCAGAAGGTCTTGCTGTTTCAGCCAGGAGATGTAGTCCGCATACGGGCGTGGGCGTTCGAGCCGGAGGTCTTTGCCTGCGCTGAACGCCTGGTAGAACGCGGAGACTTCCGCGAAGAGCATCGAGGCCGACCAGCCGTCGAGCAGCAGGTGATGATGACTCCACACGAGGTGGTAGGCGCCGTCGGCCCACCTGATGAGCGCGAGGCGCATCAAGGGCGCGCGGGCGAGATCGAAGCCCCGCGCCCGATCCGCTTCCAGAAAGCTCTCTAAACGCTCCCGCTGTTCGTCTGGCGAGAGGCCGCGCCAGTCTTGCTGTACCAGAGGGAGACTGACCCGCTCGCCGACGACCTGAAGCGGTTCGTCCATCCCTTCCCAGACGAACATCGTCCGAAGGCTCTGGTGGCGGTCCATGACCTGCTGCCACGCCCGCGTGAGGACCGGGATGTTCAGTTCGCCGTGCAGCGTCCAGGTGAGCTGCTCGATGTACAAGCCCAACTCCGGGGTGTAGAGCGTGTGGAACAGCATCCCATGCTGCAGGGGAGAGAGGGGATAGATGGCTTCGATGTTTTTGGCGCTCATAGCTGGGTTGAATCCTCGAAGTGAACTTTAGCGAGCAAGCTCTCCAGTCCTTGCTTGTCGAGCTTGGCTTGCGGGAAATCCGAAGGCGTGTAGCCGCCCGCGTCCGGCGACTGGCAGTGAGCGACGATGGCTTGCAGCGCCTTGATGAAGTCGCCGGCCAAACGCTCGATGGTGTCGCGCTCGTGCATATTCTCGCTGTAAGTCCATTCCATGCTGAGCTGCCCTCGGGAGACGCCGCCGTTGACCTCAATCAAATGGCTGCGCGTCCCGCGCGGGCTATGCGCCACCCCGCTGGCCTCGCGCGCCAGGCGGAAAGAGGATGCCTCCGGCAGCGCCTGCTCGACCTGCCCGAAGTAGTTAAAAAGCACCTCGGACTTCGGCATCGCGCGAAGCTGCTCGGAGACGTCAGCCCCGCACATGTAACGCAGCAGGCCGTAGCCGATGCCGCCCTGCGGGGTCTGGCGAAACTGCTCCTTGACTGCCTTCAAAGTCTCGCGCTGGCCTTCGACGCCGGAGAGATCGAGCAACACCGGGTAGATGGCTGTAAACCACCCCACCGTCCGTGAGAGGTTCACTTGCTGGAAGAGTTCCTCGCGCCCGTGACCTTCCAGGTCAATCAGCAGCAGCGGGTCGCCGGTCCAGCGAGCAAAGCACTGCGCGAACCCTGCCATCAGCGTCTCGTGGATCTGCGTGCGATAAACTTTCGGCGCCTGCCGCAGCAACGTCTGAGTCTCTTCGGCGCCGAGCGCGACCGTGACGCTGCGGGCCGACGCCTCCGTGTTCTCGTTGGCGGGGTAATCCAGAGGCAGCGGGCGCACACTCCGGCGCGGCTCCGCGAGCCAGAACTTAAGCTCGCGCCGCAGCTCCGGAGACCTCGCGTACTTTGCCAACCGTTCGCCCCACTCCCGGTAGGAAGTCGTGCGGGGCGGGAGTCGCAATTCTTCGCCGCGCTGCTCCTGCTGCCCCTGTTGGTGGAGCATGTGCAGGTCGTTGAGCAGAATGCCCCACGAAACGATGTCGACTGCGAGGTGGTGAATACACATCAGCAGTCGCGCGGGCCTTTCAGCCCCGCACCTGAAGAGGGCCACGCGGACAATCGGCCCATCCGACAGGTCGAGGCTGCCCTGCAACTCCGTCGCTTTCCTTTCGATGGCAAGTTTTTGCTGAGCTTCCGGCAGGCTGGAGAGGTCGATCTCCGTGAAGGGCGTGTCCTCGCCGGGCGCGGCATAAAAGTGTTCCCAGGCAGACCCGCGCCGCGCCGAGCGCAGCCGGAGCGTGTCGTGGTGGACGATCAACCGCCGCACGGCCTGCGCCAGGCGCGCCGCGTCCAAGTCCGGAGGCGTCTCCAACAACACCGCTTGATTAAAATGGTGTGGGTCGAGCAGCTCACGCTCGAAGAACCAGTGCTGAATGGGCGTCAGGACCGCCGCGCCCACGACGATTTCCGGCTCCTTCTGAAACTTCGGGGACGCGCCGGCTAAGGCCGCCAATTGGGCGATGGTCTGATGCTGGAACATCTCTCGCGGAGTCAGTTGCAGGCCCTCTTGATTGGCCCTGGCGACCACCTGTATGGCGAGGATGGAATCCCCGCCGAGTGCGAAGAAATTGTCATTGACGCCTACCTTCTCGACACTCAGGAATTTCGCCCAGATTTTGGCCAACAGTTTCTCGGCCGGGGTAGAGGGCGGCGCGAAGACATTCTCGAGTTCGGGGCGCGCCTCGCCGAGAGACGGAAGCGCTCGCCGGTCGACTTTGCCGTTGGGCGTCAAGGGTAAGGCGTCGAGCAGGACGAAGGCCGCCGGAATCATATAGTCGGGCAGTCGCGCCTCGAGGAAGCGGCGCAACTCGCCCACGTCGGCCATGTGCATTCTTTGAGGGACCACGTAGGCGACGAGACGTTGGCCACTCTGCGCGTCCTCCATCAATAGGATGACGACTTCGCGCACCCCCTGATGCTGTCTGAGCGTCGCCTCGATCTCGCCCAGCTCGATGCGGAAACCACGTAGCTTCACCTGCTCGTCAGTCCGCCCGACGAACTCGATGTCGCCGTCGGGCAAATAGCGTCCCAGGTCGCCGGTTTTGTACAGACGGCTGGCGCATGTCTCCTCCGGGGCCGTCGAAGCGGTCTCCTTACATCCGTGGAAACTCCACACCTCATAGCGCTGAACGCCGTCACGGCTGGCAATGACGTAAGGGAAGGCGCTAATCCCCACGTCCCGCGCCCCCAGCGAGAGCAGCAGGCGCGCTAGGGCGAGTTTGTCTCCCGCAACGCTCTGCCCCTCCGTGATCCGGCGCTGTTCGGGCGTGTAGGTGATGGGGTTCGGCGCCTCGCCGTCGTCGACCGGCATAATGGGCAGGATAGTTTGAACGGCGAAGCGCGCGCCCCGCTTGAGCAGCAGGAACAAGTTCCCGAGTAGGTTCTTAGGGTTCTCGATTCGGTCGAGGACCATAGTGGAGATGCCGAAATCGTACGACCCTTCAGACACACCGAACTCCTGCGTGAAAGTTTCCGGGTCAACGTCGACTTTCGCCATGAAGGCGTCCAGCCCCTTTTCTCTCGCCCGTTGCACGAAAAAGGGGCTCAAATCAAACCCCCTGATCTGCGCCCCGGCGTCGGCCAGGACTTGCATCACTTCCGCATTCCCGAAACCCAACTCGACGCCCTTCAGGCCATGAAAATTCTCCATCCCGAGTAAACGGCTGAGCGCTTCCCGGTTCATGCCGCGCGCGGCATAAGTGTTCCGCGCCCCCTCCATGAAGTACCGGCAGAAGCCGTCGAACAAGAACCCTTCATCGCCGTGCCTGTGGATGAACTGACGCGTCCCCTCAATCAAGTCGGAGTCGAGATGTTCGACCAGTCGCAGCACGTCGGCGGCCGACAGGCGCTCCGGCGTCTGCGAGCGCGCGCCGTGACCGCCCTCCGCCGCGGGCAACTGTCTCTCGACGAACTCCGCGATGTCGGCGTTCGCGCTGGCGACGGATAAAGTCCCGTCGTCGCGCACATGTTCGGCGAGGAAAAACGGGTTGGGGATGAATCTCTCGCCGGTCGTCTCCGGCCGATTCAGGTATCCGCGCGCGATGCCCGCGCCGGTGATGTGTATCTCTCCGATGACGCCGGCGGGGACGGGATTGAGGCGCCGGTCGAGTATGAATGTTTTGGTGTTGTGAATCGGCGTCCCGATGGGGACGGCGTGGAGACGCGTGACCGCCTCCGGGTCGACCTTCCACAGGTGCGAATAGACGGTATATTCGGTCGGCCCGTAGCCGTTCATGAATGTGCATTTCCGCGCCCACCGCGCTGCCAGGTCGACGGGGCACGCTTCACCGACCGAGACGACGGTGAACTCCTCCGGGTGTTCAAGCGCGTCTGGGTCGAGATGCTTGAGCATGGACGGGACGAAAACGGCGACGTTGAGTCGTTGGCGGTTGATGGTGTCGATTATTTTCTTCGGGTCTAAATCTTCGGAACTCAGCATCACCAGCGTGGCGCCGTTGAGCAGGGCCATGAACGTCTCGCCGACCGCGCCGTCGAAGTTGTAGGAGAAGAACTGCGCGACGCGGCTTCGGTCATGAAGCTTGAAATTGGCTGCCTGCCAGGTCGCCAGGTTGACGACCCCGCGGTGCTCCACCATCACACCCTTAGGAATCCCTGTCGTCCCCGAAGTATAGATAATGTAGGCAAGGTCGTTACCCGTCGCTGCCGGACGCGGATTCTCCTCGCTCTGCCGTGCGACGGCCTCCCGGTCGGCGTCGAGAAGCACCACCCGCGCCCGGTGGCGCGGAAGCTTCTCGACGAGCTTTTTCTGAGTCAGCAGGACGGGTAATCGTGTGTCCTCAAACATGAATGCGAGACGCTCCCGCGGGTACTTAGAACTGAAGGGCACGTATGCGCCTCCGGCCTTGAGCGCCCCGAGGATCGCCACCACCATGTCTAAAGAACGTTCCGCGCAAATACCCACCAGCGTCCCGGGGCCGACGCCGAGCGAGAGCAGGTGATGCGCCAGTTGATTGGCCCGCGCGTTAAGCTGCGCGTAGGTTAACTGCTGATCGCCGAAGACTGCCGCGGGCCGTTCGGGCGCGCGCGCGGCGCGCTCCTCGAACAAACACTGGATGGTCTTGCCCCTAGGGTAAGCGGCCCCGGTATCGTTGAAGGCGAGCAGTATCCGCCGGCGTTCGGCTTCGCTCAGGAGTTCGTAATCGCCGATGAGGGCTTGCGGGTCGCGCGCGATGCTCCCCAGCAAGGTCTGGAACTTCTCCGCCAGCCCGCGGGCGTCTTCCGCCGAAAGCGCGAGCGAGTCGTAATGCAACTCGACAACGAGCGAATCCTCGCCCTTGATACAACTGAGTTTCACCTTGAAGCGGTCGACGTAGGCGAGTTGCCTGGCGATAGAGAAGTTGAGGCCGGAGGCCGAAAATCCGGCGGCTTCATCCTCGAAGTCGAAACAGAAGGGGAAGAAAGCCGGCTCGCCTTCGCGCCGCGGGTCGCCGGCGTGTTCCCACGAAAAATACTCCTGCCATTCGCGGACTTCGTCGCTGCGCTCCTTCATTTGCCGGATGAGATCGATCAGGCGGAGATTTTCATCCAGGCGACAGCGGACGGGCAGGTATTTGGTGAACAGTCCGATGGCGTCTTCCATCTCTTGAAAGTTTCGCCCGTGATGAATCGTTCCGACGAACAACTCCGGTTGCCCTATCAAACGCCAGAGCAAAATCTGCCAGCACGCCAGTAAGAAGAGTTCCACCGAGATGTCGTGTTCTTCCGCGAGCGCCTCGACCTGCGCAACCAATGCTCGCGGCGCGCGGGCGGTGATCGTTTGTGGGGCGAAGCCGGCCTGTTCGGAAGACCGCTTCTCGAAAGGAAGGTTCATCGTCGCCAGCGCGGAGAAATCCTGCTTGCGCCAGTAGTCACGCCCCGTCTCCGTCTCTTCCGACTCGAGCAGGTCGTTGAGCACTTCGCAAACGTCCGCATATTGCACCGGCTCGTCGGAGGGCGCGCCGGCGTCGACGGCTCCGTATGAGCGGGCGATCTCCGCCACCAGATGTTTGAGCGCCGCCGAGTCGGCGAGCAGCGATGGCAGAGTCAAGTTCAGCAGGTGTTTGTCAGGCGACAGGGTAATGAGGGAGAAGCGCGGCAGGGAACCGCCTTGCAAATCGAAATCCGGCGGCCACGCCTCTTCAAAAAGCGCCTCGTCGAGGGCCGCCTCCGGCGCCGCCTCATAACCCGCCAACTCGCGCTCGCTGATCGAAAGATTATCTTCGCCGTTGATGACCTGGATCGGAACCGTCATCCCGGAAAGAACATGAAAGGTCGTGCGCAGGATCTCATGCCGCCGAACGACGCTGCGCCAGGCCGTCTTTAAAACGTCAGGCCGCAAAGCGCCTTCGATCATGACGGCGCACTGCGCGCGATAGGCCGGGTTGTAAGCGCCCTGCTGCACCATCCATAAACGCTTTTGCTGGGGCGAAAGCCGGAATCCTTCAGTCACGTTCTTTTGCATCTGTTCAGTCCCTTTACTCACTAAATCTCTGTGCTGTCCAAGAGTTCCGCCATCGCGACCAGAAGCTGGCGTGACCCCTCGAAGGGCTCGCGCCCGTGCGCGACCAGCATGTTGTCCATCATTAAGACGTCGCCCGGCTGCCACGACACCGCGACGGTCGCCTGCCGATAGGCCTCGCGCACCGCGTCGAGCGCCGAGCCTTCAATCTCCGAGCCGTCCCCGTAGAAGGCATGACGCGGGAGGTCTTCCTCCTTGAAGAAAGTCAACAATGATTCGCGCGCCGCCTGATCGAGGCTCGAGACGTGGAATAAATGCGCTTGATTGAACCAAACCATCTCTCCGGTCTTGGCGTGCCTCACAGCCCCCTGCCGCACTTGCCAAGTCCGCAGGCGGTTGCCGTCCTTCCACTCAAACGAGATGTGAGCCCGGCGGCAGTACGCCTCGACCTCCGCCTTGTCGGTGGACTGGAAGGCGTCTTCCCAAGTCAGGTCCGGACCTTCGCCGTAGTTGCGGGAGTAGGCCACCTGCTTGGCGATGAAGGCGTCTCTGACCTGCGGCGGAATGAGGTCATAAACTCGACGACTGTCGGCGATGAGGCTCGCCCCGCCGCGGTCCGCCGGCTTGACACAGTAGAACCAGAGTTTCAGCGGCCAGACGTGCGAGAACGAGTACTCGTTGTGCATGGGAATGGGATGCTCGGCCGGGTACTCGGAGGCCGTGTAGATGTGGCGCTCTATCGTCTGCCGGTGGACTGTGCGTTCGTAGTACTCGACTAACTCTTGAGAGATGGCTTTTGCGAACCGCTGGAATTTACGGACCGAATCGACCGTGAAGTCGCGGAAGAGGATGGCGCCGTGTTCGCGCAACTCCTTCTCTAAATATTCCAGATTCTTTTCGGCCCAGGCTGCCAGGTCGAGCCCGTCGAGGTTGGAATGAATCACCAGCGGGAGCTTCTGGCCTGGATGCAGATACGTCGTCCGCACCATCTCCTCGGGAGAGATGGTGACGGGCTTTCGCTGGCGGCTCTTAAGCTTCTGCGTGAGGTCAATTTTCTTTTGCGTGAGTCGCTGTTTGTCCCACTGTTCGAGCCTCTGCTGTAGAGCGCTCAACCTCGCCTCCGGCTCCCTGACAATCGTGCGGAGCAGCGTCTCGTAGTGGTTCATCCAGCGCCGGACGGTTTGGTGGTTGAACAGGTCGATGTTGTAGTCGAACTCGGCGGAAAGGCTGTGGCCCGAGTCGATCATGTTGAGGGACATTTCCCACTGGACGAAACCGGGAGCGTTCAGGCTGACATCCACGTCGAGACTCATCGTCTCCGAGTTGGCGTGTTCTCCGTCCGCGGAGACGGAGCCTAATTCGCCCTGCCCCGTCTCGAAACCGAAGGGGCTTCCGACATCGAGGTTGAATGTGACCGAGACGAGCGGCAGCCTGCTCGGGTCGCGTGGCAGGTTCAGTTTCTTGGTCAGACGGCTCAGCGGGTAAATTTGATGCCGGTGCGTTTCGAGCGTCAGCCGCTTGACCCTGCCGAGGTATTCGTTGAAGGTCGGGTCGCCGGCCGTCCGGCAGCGCAGAGGCAGCAAATTGACGCAGTGTCCGACCAGGTCTTCGCCGCCGACCAATACCTGCCCCGCCAGGTGAAGCCCGACGATGAACTCGTCCTGTCCCGACAGCCTGCGCAGCAGAACGCCATACGCGGCCAGCAGCGTCATCAGCATCGTGCAACCCTTTTCCGCGGAGAGACGCTTGAGATCGCCGTAGAGAGCGGGGTCGACGGGCGCGGAGAGGCGTCCGCTTGTGTATGTTTTTTGCGCCGGCCGCGGGCGGTCTGTCGGCAGTTCCAGCAGCGGTACAGAGTCTGAGAACTGCTCCAGCCAATAAGCCTCGGCGGCCTTCATCTCGGGGTCGTTCTCCGAAGTCTGCTTCGACACGTACTCGCTGAACTGCATCGGCGGGGGCAGATGGCAAGGCGCGCCCTGAAATTCCGCGGCGTAGAGCGCGGCCAGTTCCTGCTGCACGACGACGTTCGACCACCCGTCGGTGACGATGTGGTGAATCGTCAGCGCCAGAAGATGTTTCTCGTCCTCGAGTCTGATGATCGAGGCGCGGAGCAGAGGGCCGCGCGCCAGGTCGAAAGGCCGCGCCACTTCCTCGCCCACTTGACGCGCGGCCAGCGTCTCACGCTCGTCGCTGCCGTCGTGTGAAAGGTCAATCAGCGGCGCCTCGATGGGCATCAGCGCGTGAATGAGTTGGTAATCCCCTTCGGCGCTGAAGGTCGCGCGCAGAGCTTCGTGCCGGTTAACGACGCCCTGCAAGGCGCGGCGCATACTGTCGACATCAAAAGGGCCGCTGACGCGAACCGTGAATGACTGGTGATAGGCGCGCGACGCGTCGTCACCGATCTGCGAGAGGGCCCAGATGCCTTTTTGCGCTTCGGTGATAGGGAGGGCGCGAACATCCGCGGTCGCGGCCGTTCGCCTCTCTTCACCCCCAGGAGGGTTCGCGGGGTGGTCGGGGAGGAAGCCGCCCGCGCGCATCTCCAGGACGCTCTCCCGGACCGCGCGAATGATGTGGTCGACATCCTCGTCAGTATGCGCGGCGGAGAGAATGCAGCCGCGAGTTTCCGAGATGAACACACCCTTTTCCAGCATGTGGTAGTAGAACAGGTCGGCGTACTTGATCTCGCGGTCGAAGAAGATGCGCAAGAGCGACTCGAAATGCGCCACCCGCATCGTAATTTTATTCTCTTCGAAGAACGCGTTGAGCGTCGAGGCGATCCGCGTCGCGTGCCGCCTCATTTGCTCGTGGATCGTGAGCCCGCTCTCCTTGAGGTGCTTGAGCACCGCGTAAACAACAGGCATCAGGAACGGGTGCATGAAATAGGTGCCCGCCACGAACGTCGTCTCCGCCTGCGGGTAGGAGGAATCGCCATAGTCCCAGAAGCCGCCGTCGATGGCGTCCATGAAGGCCGCGCTCCCGGCGACAACCGCCACGGGCATCCCCCCCGCCATCGCTTTGCCATAGGTGACGAGGTCGGCTCGAACGTTAAAGAGCGCCTGCGCCCCGCCGGGGTGGAAGCGAAAGCCAGTCACGACTTCGTCGAAGATCAAAGCGGCCCCAGCCCCGGTCGTGAATTTCCTCAACTCGTGGAGGAATGCCCCGGCGTCCAAATCCGGACGCCGGCCCTGCCTCGGTTCGATCATTACTGCGGCGAGTTCGTGGGCGTGCGCTCTCAGGGTGTCGAGGCACCGCTGCGGGTTGCTGATGTCCAAAAGTATCACGTTCGAGATCATGTGCTGGGGAATGCCCGGCGCCCCCGGCAGGGTGTCGAGCGCGCCGTCGGCATTTCTCTGCCCCCTGACCATCACGCCGTCGAACGTGCCGTGATAACCTCCCTCGAAAAAGGCTATCTTGCTGCGCCCCGTAACGGTGCGCGCCAGGCGTAAGGCCGTCATCACCGCCTCCGTGCCTGAATTGCAAAATTGTACGCGCTCAACGCCCGTCAATTCGCAGATCAACTCGGCGGCCTTGCCCGTGTAAGTCGACCTCGTCCCGACCTGTATCCCGTGCTTCGTCTGCTCACGGATGGCTTCCATGATGAAGGGCGGGTTGTGGCCGTAAAGGAGCGCGCCGAAACCCATCGTCCAGTCGACATATTCATTGCCGTCCACGTCCCACACCCTCGCGCCAGCCGCGCGCTCCACGATGAGGGGGTACAGAATCTCCTTCCAGATGAGGCGAAAACCGGCGACTGCGCGGCTGTCGGCCAGGTAAGGCCGGGAAGCTTGCGTCATGCGCTTCGAGCCTTGTGTGCGTGCGCTCAGACGGGCAATGAGCGACTCCAGATATTTCTGTTGTCGCGCGGTCAGATCGCCGGTCAGTCCGCCCTTCAAGGACTTGTAGGGAACGAATGTTTCAGGAACTATCTTTTTGTTATCGCGCGGCTGGGCGGACGTTGCCGCCGCAGTAGGGGCCGAAGATATGCCGTCGACGTGCGATGCCGCCGCGCCACCCGACGCATGTCCTCCTTCATCCGCAGTGAAGCTTAGCAGCGGGGGCGCGGCTTGGGGTCGTGACGCGAGTTGGGTTCCGGCCGCGGGGGGCGCGCCACGCAAGAGTTGTTTCTGCAGCAGCACATCCAATTGCTGACCGAGGATTTGAAGTTGCCGGGACATAAGCTGCTCCAGGTTCGACCCGGGCGCCGAGTTACTTGGCCCATGTCCGGTAGCCTGAAGGTCGTACGCCTGCGGCGGAAGCGCATTGAAGGTCATCGGAGACGGCGCGGCCTTAGGTGGCGGCGCTTCCGGGTGTAATTCGTTCCGCGCGGAAGGCGACAGTGGCGGCGGCAGCGGCGCGGCGGCTGGCGCCTCTATCGCGGCGGCTTCGCGGGAGGGCTCCGGATCGGGAATGTTCTGGTTGATGTAGATCGCCAGGTCGTTGATCGTGGAGTACTCGTCAAGCATCATGCGAAACGGCACCTTCACGCCGAGCTTGTTTCGGATGGACTGGCTGGCTTGAAGAAGGCAAAGGGAATCAGCGCCGAGTTCGAGGAAAGACGTGTGCAAATCTATTTCGTCGGGGGCGATGCCGATAGCTTGCGCCCACAAGTCTTTCAGCAGGAATACGGTCCTATGCGTAGCTTCGAGCGCGGCCTGGGGTTGTGTTTCAGTCATGGCAGATTCCTTTCGCTTCTCGCCGAATGGGGGGAGGCTTCGATGAGTAATAATAAAACGTGTGCGGGTGACGGCGGCGTTCAGACCGGCCGCCAAGGGGGCGTAAAAAATCAACCTCTCATAGCGACGATTGAACCATTGTGCGAGCTTGGTTGCCTTCAACCGTCGCTACGCGACGGGAGAGATTTCTCTCGCGCTATACCGCTTTAAAACGCTGCCTAGATCGGTTTTCAAATGTGTGTACGGGCCGGCCTCCGGTACCGTCAGTAAATCGCGAAATGATCGAAGAAGTCCGTTTCCCGTACATTGATTGGCGCAAACCTGGGTACTGTTCGCTTCCAGCGTGCAGGCGTATGCGGCAAGCCTATTGGAAACTAAAGCGCGACTGGAATTTGATGCGCGTAATTGCAGGCGATGATCGCTCAACGTAAGCATGGCGACTTTGGAGAAGTCTGATTTCGATCAATGCGCTTCCCGCCGAGACTGCACGCTGGAAGCGAACAGTACCCAGGCGTCTTTCGATTTATGCGCATTCTTCCTGATTTCGCGATTTACTGACCGTACCGGAGGCCGCGCGCTTCTCCGTACACGCAATCGCAAACCGATCTAAACTCAGCCCGTCGCTACGCGACGAAGAAGAGACTCCATTGACGCGCAAAATGCGCTTAGCGCGACGTCTCTCCGAGCTTTAGCAACTCTAACTGGCTGGATAAAATTTGAAGCTGCTGGGCCATGACCCACTCCAACTCGGCGGCGTCTTCACTTTCGCCCTGCGCCCCGTTCGCTCCCGCCCGAGTCTGCTCGCTCAGTTCAGCTGTCGGATGCTTCGCAGCCTGTGCCTTCGGCGCCTTGTCCGGCTCAATCCAGAATCGTTTGCGCTCGCAGGGGTAGTGCGGCAGCGGGAGGCGCTGCCGTTTCTCATGCGCGTAAAATCCGGGCCAGTCCACCTGCACGCCCGCGAGCCAGAGCCCCCCCAACGTCTCAAGTATGAATTCCGTATCGGAATTTGTTTCGCGGGGATGAGGCAGAGACGGGAACGCCGCCTGCTCTTCCGCTTTATCAGGATGTTGCTCGACCAGGCTGCAGAGCGTCCGCCCCGGCCCGACCTCCAGCAAGGCCCAATCGTGGCGCTTAAGCAGCGAGCTAACACCGTCGGCGAATCGAACGGTCTGGCGCAGGTGCCGCGCGTAATAGGACGGCTCGACGGCCTCCTCCGCCCGGATCAGCCTGCCCGTGACGTTCGACAGGTAAGGCAGCTGCGGGGGCTGGAGTTTGACCTTCTCGACTTCCCGGGTGAAGGCTGCCAGGATCGGCTCCATCATCTCCGAGTGGAAAGCATGCGAAGTGTGCAGGGACTGGCAGGCGAGACCTCCTGCGGCCAGTTGATCTTCCAGACGGCTCACGGCGTCGCGCGGCCCTGACACCACACACAGGGAAGGCGCGTTGACCGCCGCGAGTGAAAGGCGCTCGCCCAATAACGGCCGCACGTCCTTCTCCGCCATCGGGACGGCGAGCATGCCGCCCTCGGGGAGGCTCTGCATTAGCCGCCCTCGCGCGGCCACCAACTGCAGGCCATCTTCCAGAGTGAATACTCTGGCAAGGCACGCGGCGACGTATTCGCCGATGCTATGTCCGATCATTGCCGCCGGGCGGATGCCCCACTCCATCCACAATTGAGCCAGCGCATATTCGATGACGAACAGGGCGGGCTGCGCGATAAAAGTCTGCCTCAATCGGTCCGCGCCCTCCCGCGCTCTTTTCTCGTCAGGGTAGAGCGCCGCCCGCAGATCAAGTCCGAGGTGTGGGACGAGCAGGTCCGAGCAGTGGTCGACGTGTTTGCGGAAAGAGGGTTCGCGCCGGTAGAGACCCGCCCCCATGTTGACGTATTGCGCGCCCTGCCCCGTGAACATGAAAGCCACACCACGGCTCGCGCCTTCCTGTACGCCGGTCAGAACCTTTTGCGGCGACCGCCCGCTTAGGCCCGCGACGGCGTCATCCACGTCGCGGCAAACGAGCGCGCGCCGGTGTGCGAATGCCTTCCGACCGACCTTGAGACAGTAAGCCACGTCGGCGAGGTTAAGCTCCGGGCGCTGCTCCAGGTGTGCGGCCAGGTTCGCAGTCATCGCCTCCAGGGCGGTCGGCCTCTTCGCCGAGAGCAACAGTAGTTGAGCGGGTCGCGTCTGCTTTGAAGTTTCGACCGCCGGGGCTTCTTCGACGATGACATGCGCGTTTGTACCGCCGATGCCGAACGAGCTGACGCCCGCCCGGCGCGGCGCGGCCCCCGTCTTCCATTCGGTGAGCTTGCTGACGACGTAGAAGGGGCTCTCGGCAAAATCGACCTTCGGATTGGGGCGATTGAAGTGCAGGCTGGGCGGAATCATTTTGTGCTTGAGCGCCAGCACGGTCTTAATCAATCCCGCCACCCCCGCGGCTGCGTCCAGGTGGCCGATGTTCGATTTCAGGGAGCCGACGCCGCAAAAACCTTTCTTCTCGGTGCGCGCCCGAAAGGCCCTCGTCAGGGCCGCCATCTCGATGGGATCGCCCAGTTCAGTCCCTGTGCCGTGAGCTTCGACGTAGGTAATCGTTTCGGGCTCAACCTCGGCGACGCCCTGCGCGATCGCGATTACCTTCGCTTGCGCGTTCTCGCTCGGGGCCGTGTAGCCCGCTTTCAACAGCCCGTCGTTGTTGAGGGCCGAGCCCTTGATAACGGCATGAATGCAATCCCCGTCGACGAGGGCGTCATCCAACTTCTTGAGGGCCACGATGCCCACCCCGTTGCCGCTTATCGTGCCCTGCGCGCGCGCGTCGAAGGCGCGACAATGTCCATCCGGAGAGATGATGCCCCCCTCCTCATAGACGTGGCCGCATATCTGCGGAACGGCGATGGAGACGCCGCCGGCCAGGGCCATGTCACAATCGCCGCTGAGCAAACTCTGGCAGGCAAGATGCACGGCAACCAGCGAGGTCGAGCAAGCGGTCTGCACGACGATGCTCGGCCCCGTCAGATTCAACTTGTAGGAGACGCGCGTGGTCAGCGAGTCTTTATGATTGCCCAGCAGGAGTTGGAAATGTCCGACTGACTCCTGCAACTCGCTGTTCGCGTACAGGTTGAAAAGGAAATACGTGTCCGCGCTCACACCGGCGAAAAGGCCGATGGCGCCCGGGTAGGTCTCGGGGTCGCAGTTCGCGTCCTCCAGCGCCTCCCACGCGCATTCCAAGAAGAGGCGTTGTTGCGGGTCAATGATTTCGGCCTCCCTCGGGGTGAGGTCGAAGAAGGCCGCGTCGAACAGTTCGATGCCGGCCAGCACTCCTCTGGCCTTGACGTAGTTCGGCTCGCCGAGCCGTGCGGGCGAGATGCCCGCAGCGAGCAATTCCTCGTCGGAGAAGAAAGTGATGGTCTCCCTGCCGTCGCGTAAATTCTGCCAGAACTCGGCGATATTTCCGGCGCCCGGAAAACGACCCACCATCCCGACGATTGCAATCTCCAGTCCCGTGCGGTCGGCGTATGCTTCGGATTTACCCATTATGTTTCTCGACCAAGGCGGCGGCTAAAGCGTCCGTTGTTTTTGCTCAGACCGCTGTCGCAGCCGGTTCTTACCCTCTCTGAGTTTTTCGATGCGGCCGTCGTTGCCCTCCACGGAGGTGATCTCCGCCGCGCCTTGACTGAAAAACGCCGCCAGCGAGCTGATCGTCGGATACCTGAACAGGTCGTTCATCGAAACGTCCGTCTTCAAAAGATCTTGTAATTTGCCTCGCACTTGGATCATGCGTAACGAGTGGCCGCCGATATCGAAGAAGTTGTCGTGGGCGCCCACCGCCTCGACGTGAAGGACTTCCTGCCAGACGGCGGCGATGGTCTGCTCGATCTCCGTGCGCGGGGACGTGAAAGCCCCGTCCGGCTTTTCCGGTCGACTCTCGACGGCAGTCAGCGCGCGGCGGTCTACTTTGCCGTTCGACGTCAGCGGCAACTCGTTCAGTTCCACGAACGCCGCCGGGATCATGTAATGGGGCAGCTTCTCCTTCAAAAATTCTCGCAGCTCGGCGGTCAAAATCTCCCCTTGCGACTCGAGCGCCAGATAAGCCACCAGGCTCTTGTCGCCGAATGCGTCTTCGCGCGCAAGGACGATGGATTCGCGGACCGCCGGGTGCTGCGCCAGAACGATCTCGATCTCACCAGGCTCGATGCGGAAGCCGCGAATCTTCACCTGATGGTCGCCGCGTCCGATGAACTCGATAGCGCCGTCCGGCCTGTAACGGGCCAAGTCGCCTGTCCTATAGAGACGCGCTCCCGGCTCGCCGGCGAACGGATTCGGGATGAACTTCTCGGCCGTTAAGTCCGGCCGATTCAGGTAGCCGCGCGCCAGCCCCGCTCCGCCGATGTACAACTCGCCCGTGATGCCGACGGGGACGGGCTGCATACCGGAAGTCAGTAGATAGATTTGCGTGTTGGCGATCGGGCGCCCAATCGGCACGTTCTGTTGCAGCGGATCCGGAGCGCAAGTCCAGTGTGTGACATCGACGGCGGCTTCGGTCGGGCCGTAAAGATTGTAGAGCCTCGCGCCCAGACGCTCGGCGAATCGCGCCGCCACGCCGGGCCCGAGCGCCTCGCCACTACAGAAGACGCGCTCCAAACCGCCACAGCTCTCCAGCCCCTGTTCGGAGAGGAAGACCTGAAGCATGGAAGGAACGAAGTGGAGCGTGGTGATCTGTTGGCCAGCAATCAAGCTGGCCAGA
>Ga0154003_1000222_pt1 | contig 17759 bp, 12 predicted proteins | sample TSFL087MetaG_FD_104679 | JGI IMG/M metagenome (GOLD analysis project Ga0154003, IMG submission 104679) | Attine ant fungus gardens microbial communities from Florida, USA - TSFL087 MetaG | ecosystem: Host-associated > Fungi > Mycelium > Unclassified | place: USA: Florida, Lake Talquin State...
AACGATCCGGGGTTGAACCACGAAATCCTCGAAGAGTTCCAGAAGCTCGGCTACCCGGTCTTCACGATGGACTCGCTGCCGGTGGACGACGACATCCTCTGGCGGCTGTTCGGCGACGAGGTTCGAGCGGGGATCATCAAACACCCGCTGGACATTCAGGACGCCTGGAAGAATTCCTACTCCGAAAACACCAGTCGCAAGATTTGGGCGGCGAAGTATACGGCGCGCCATCCGAACCTGGTCGCGCTCGAATTGTCGTCGTTCAAGTGCGGCCACGACGCGCCGATCTACACGGTGGTCGAAGAGGTCGTGCAGAACGCGGGCACGCCCTACTTCTGTTTCAAGGACATCGACGAGAACAAGCCGAGCGGCTCGATCAAGATTCGCGTCGAGACGATCGGTTACTTCCTCAAGCGTTACCGCGAGGATATGATCCGCAACCGCGGCAAGGTCAAGACTCTGGAAGAGCGCCTGGCCGAATACGAGCGGATGCTGCGGTTGCAGCTTGAATTGGAAGAGAAGGCGCAAGACCAAGGAAAGTCGCTCCCCGTATTGCCTAAACAACCTTCGGCGGGGCAATATGTCGGAATGGCCGCTGATTGAAATGACTGATTAATATTGAAATGACTGATTAATAGTAAAGCGGGTTGATAGTCTTTGAGAAATGAATGCGACAAGGCCCCACAACGTAGGGGCAGACCTGTGTGTCTGCCCCTACGTTGTTGTCGCGTTATCTATTCAAAGACCGCTAGCCCGCGCCACTCGCTGAGCCTCCTCCACCTTTGGCTGAATTGATTTATGCGTGAGTCTGAAAGGGTCATGTTCGAAATCTACCGTGAGGCGAGCTACAACCGCCGCTATAAGGTTGTCTACTTCACGGAGCTGAACGAGCACAACAAAGAGACTGAAATTAACCGTGCTATGGCCGGCGATCACTTTCTCGACGGCTTTCTGAACGGAGTTCGCAAGGATGAAGCCAAAGCTATTATTGATCGCGCGCTGATCCGCCTCAATGGCGGCGAACAGGTGCGACCTGACGAACTTGAGCGGGAGCTGGATGGCTTTCTCGCTTGAATTAATCCCTGGAAGCGCAATCCCCGGGCGCGTAGACATCCCTGCCTGCTTTGCCTCTATAAACGGCTCTTTGCCGAAACGAGGGGGCAGGGACGCCTACGCGCCCGGGGATTGCGCTTCCAGGGGTCGGAGGAGTAATAACCATGCGTAAACCGATAAAATACTTTGAAAAAGGCCTGACCTATGCGGCGAGCGCGGCGTGGGCGGTGTTCGAGCGACTCAATCGAATCAAGCCGAACCCGTCGTTCACCCCTAGATGGTCGGACAAGCCGCTGCTCAAATCCTGGGAGAAGACCAAGCCGACTCTCGGCTGGCCGCGCACTACCGACAGCTTGTGCCCGAAGTGCGTCCCGCAGATCCGCCAGCAGATACTCGACGGCGAATTGCCTGTGGACGTGCTGCGCAACGAGAAAGTGGGCGAGATCAAGGCTCAGATCATCGAGCGCGACGGCAGAATTTTGATGGTCAAGGATTGCCCGATCCACGGCCATTTTGAAGACGTCATGTCCATCGACCCGGAGATGTTCCGTCATCTGGAGGAATCTTTTCCGGGCCGCGACATTCGCGCGCACAATGACGAGAAGCTGCACAACCACGGGTCGAGCGCTATACAGCATGGGCGCGGCGCGGTGCTGACCATCGACCTGACCAACCGCTGCAATATGATGTGCGATCCGTGCTTCATGGACGCCAATCAGGTCGGCTTCGTTCACGAGCTGTCGTGGGAAGAGATCAAGACGATGCTCGACAACGCCATCTCGATCAAGCCGCGCCGCCAACTCTCGGTGCAATTTTCCGGCGGCGAACCGACGCTCTCGCCCTACTTCATTGACGCGATCAAGTATTCGCGCAAGGTGGGCTACAACTCCGTCCAGGCGGCGACCAACGGCATCGAGTTCGCCAAAAGCAAGGAATTCTGCCGAAAGACCGCCGAAGCCGGCCTGCGTTACGCCTACTTGCAGTTCGACGGCATCGGCAACGCGGCGAATGAGCACCGCAAAGTCGGCAACCTGTTCGACGTGAAGCTGCGCGCGATCGAGAACCTGGTCGAGGCGGGCGTTGACGTGGTGCCGGTCACGACCATTGTCAACGGCATCAACAACGAACAGGTCGGGCGCATCATCGAGTTCGCGCTCGACAACCCGCGCATCATTTCGCTCTGCTCGTTCCAGCCGGTTTCGTTCACCGGGCGCGACGAAGACATCACGGACGAGCGGCGCCACGCCCAGCGCTACACGCTCTCACACCTGGCGCACGACGTGAAGAATCAGGTCGGCATCAGCGAGCCGACGCGAGATTGGTTCCCAATCTCTTTTATGGGCACGTTTTCGGACTGGGCCGACCTGGTGCATGGCCCCGGGTCCGATTGGGGGCAGATGACCTGCGGCTGTCACCCAAACTGCGGCGTTGGCATGGCCATCATGGTCGATAAACACACGAAGGAAGCCTCGACGCTCACGGCTTTCCTGAACGTGGACCAACTGGCGAAGGACGTGCGGAAAGTCAACGACGCGGGGCGAGGCAAGTTTCTATCGGTGCTCGGCATGGCGTTGGCGGTAGCGCGGAATTTCGACCCGTTCAAGGCGACCACGCACTTCCATTTGTGGAGTCTTCTGATGAAGTTCGACAAGGGATTCGGCGCGAGCGGTCGGGATTACGGCAAGGTCGGGGCCGACCGGACCCTGGAGGACATAGAGAGGCGCCGCAACGACCGCTGGAATGTGCTTTTCATCGCCGGGATGTGGTTCCAGGATTTGTTCAATTACGACTTCCGCCGCACCGAGATGTGCATCATCCCTTACGCGACGCAGGAGGGCGAGATCAGTTTCTGCGCCTACAACACCGGCGTCGGCTGGCGCCAGATCGTCGAGAAGATGCACATGACCGCGACCCTCACGAAATGGTACGAGGAGCGCGGCCGACACGAAATCTTCGCCGGAGGCAAAAGCGTGAAGCTCGACAGCGTCGAGCACAGGATGCTTTTGCGCGAAGAACTGATCACCCATGACGCGCAGCATGACCTGGACCGGCTGGGCATCGCCAAGAACGCCCGCGAGGAACAGGTCCGCGCGCGCGCCGAAAAGATTCGCCTGCAAAAGGAGAACGAGCGCATGGCGCAACTCTATCGCCAGCACATCCTCAAAGAGCTGGCGCCGGAGACACCGACGCTAGTGCAACTCGAGACCCGCAGCAAACCCAACGCTCAGGAAGAAGTCGCCAGCGTATCTGGCGATTAAATCAGCGTTGGCGCCTGCCACGACCTGCGCCGCCGCGTTAGCGGCGCTTGAGTTTAGCCGTGGGTTGCAACCCACGGTAGGCGCTCGACATTTCTCCCACGTCGCTGACGCGACGATTGAATTCAGCCGTCGCTAAGGCGACGCAAGAGGCTTTTGGCGAATCTTCCCGGCGTTGATGGTCTTTGATTATTAAACGCGACCACGCAATGCGACGCAGGGGCGCCTTTTTCCCGCCCGCGTCCGTTACCGAGGCGTCCGGGCGGGGAAAAGGGCGCCCCGGCGTTGTTGTTGCGTTTAATAATCAAAGACCATGGACGCGCGGCTAAATTCAAGCGCCGCTGACGCGGCGGAGACAAGGTCGAGCGATGAAACGTTATCGAATATATAGAATTCGATCCAACCAGTTCGCCGATGAGGCGAGAAAGGAGTTACGAGAATGCTCGACCAAGTAAGAACTCAGAACACAGCCACGCAGCCGCCACCGGCCCAACAATTCAGGATAGACGTCCCGCTCTACACACTGTTGCAGAAGACGCAGGATCGGTCAGCTCTGCCGCTTTCTGCGGACCCTATCGCGCTGCCGGACCCCGTTTTCCCGCATGTCAAAAGGACGAAAGACCTGAAGCAGTCCGGGTTGTTCTATCATGCCAACAACGGCGTGCGGGCATTCCGCCGCTGGCTGATGCCATACATCCAGTCGCGAATCATGGCCGACGAATTCCGCCCTCTATTGTCCTATCTCTTCACCGAGTGGAAGTGTAATCTCGATTGTCACTATTGCTGGGCCTTCGAGAACAGCGTGAAGGGCATGACCGAAGAGGTCGCCAAACGCTCGATCGATTTCCTGCACTCGGTCGGTTGCCGGGTCACGGCAATCATGGGCGGCGAGCCGCTGCTGCGGCCCAAATTCATTCACAAAGTCGTCTATTACGGCTCGAAGAAGGGCTTCTTCATGTACCTGCCCACGAACGGCCGTTTGATGAAGCCGGAGGTGATCGATTGGATCGGCGACGCCGGCGTGGCGGCGGTCAACCTGGCCGTCGACTGCGTCGAAGAGAAGCCGGGGCTGCCGAAGAACCTCAACAAGATCCGGTCTTACTTCGATTACCTGGTCAAGATGCAGCGGCGCTACGGCTACATAGTGGTGTTCAACATGAACATCTGCCGCAACAACATGGACGACATCAGGGAATTGACAGAGATCGCTCACGACAACGGCATCTCGACCGATTACCACATCAACGAGACGCCGATGATCGAGCAGTCGCACTTCAAGCATTACGAGAATAACGCTACTTTCCTCCATCCCGAAGACTGGCCCAAGGTGGACGAACTTCTAGATCACCTGATCGAAAAGAACCGGCAGGGCTACATCATGGTCAACTCGAAGGCGCACCTGGAGAAGATGAAGCTCTTCATGCGCGGGCACATCGAACCGTGGCAGTGCCGAGCCGGACACAACTCCATGTTGATTCGCACGGATGGAACGGTCGCGCCCTGCTTCCCGATGTATTCCGCCACCTATGATTGGGGGACCATCGAAAATCCCAAGTTTGACCGCGAACAGCTCGGCGAGATGAAGAAGGGCTGTAACACGCATTGCCTCTCGACGACGCAGTACGTGCTCGGTCATTATTACAACAATCAGACCGTACTCCGCTGGATCGTCAAACAGGCGCTCCACGGGATGAGCGGCAACACCACGGCGATAGCGCAGGCTTAATGAAGATTGCGGGTTGCGGGTTGCGGGTTGCGGATTGAAGAGATACTCAGATTAAGTTCTCCGCGGTTCGCGATTTCAGATTACCGATTTAGTTCAAAAATCCGCAATCCGCAATCCGCAATCCGCAATCCGCAATCTTAAGATACTCGCCCCCCACGAGTGGTAATAAAGGCTCATAATGAAAAAACGAGACATATTTCGCGGCTGGGGCCGCATTCTGAGCGGCCATCATCCGATGCTGTCGGTAGAGATCACCCGCGAGTGCCCGTTGCGCTGCCCTGGGTGTTACGCTTATCAGCCCGAACATCTTGGAGAGCTCGGGCCTCTGCGCACGCTGGCCGATTACAAGGGACAGCAATTGATCGACGGCGTACTGGCGTTGGTTCGCCGTCGCCGCCCGCTCCACCTATCGATTGTGGGTGGCGAACCGCTGGTACGATTCCGCGAATTGGACGTTCTGTTGCCGCAACTGGATAAGATGGGCGTCGAAGTCCAACTCGTCACCAGCGCCGTTCGGCCCATCCCGCCCGAGTGGGCGAAGATCGAGGCTTTGCACCTGGTCGTCTCGATTGACGGCCTACAACCCGATCATGACGTACGGCGCGCGCCAGCGACATATGACCGCATCCTGCGGAACATCGAGGGCCATTCGATCATCGTGCATTGCACCATAACCCATCAGATGGCCTCTAAGAACGCCGCGGGCGCGCGCTACTTCGAAGAGTTTCTCTCCTTCTGGTCCGCCCGTCCCGAGGTTCGGAAGATCTGGTTCAGCATCTTCACGCCGCAGGTGGGAGAAGAGGCCACGGAGGTTCTTCCGCCGGACGAGCGGGAAGCCGTCTTGGAAGAGATTGCGCGCTTGCGCCCGCTATTTCCGAAGATGTATATGCCGAACGTCGTGCTCGAAGGCTATCGCAAGCCCCCGAAATCGCCCAAAGAGTGTATCTTCGCGCGCACGACGTTCTCCATCACCGCCGACCTGGAGGGCAGAATCACTCCCTGCCAGTTCGGCGGCAACCCGGATTGCTCGCAGTGCGGCTGTATCGCTTCAGCCGGGTTGAAGTCCATAGGCGATTATCAATTGTTCGGCGTATTGCCCGTGAGGTCCATCTTTTTCGCATCGGACCGTGTCGGGCAGACAGTCAGCAGAATGTTTGGGTCGGCGGATTAGCGCTATATATTGGGCGCGCCAAGATCTGGATTGAGGCGACGCGTCAGCGCCTGGCGAAATCCAGGTCTTGGCGCCCCGAGCATATAGAGCGCTTTTATTTCTGTGATGAAAGCGGACTATCGATTTGACGCGTTCTCAGCCCGCGGATGCGGGCGGCGGCTTTTTGTTATTCGCCATTTCATCATCATTGAAATTGAGCCAATGGGAGGCTGTAATCATTGATAAGGAAATGAACCTTCTAGAACTGAGAAAATATGCGATTGATCGCCGGGTCGAAATCAGATTCGGCGATTTCGACGCCGGGTGTGAATGCCTGATTAATAATAAAGGGCAGGCGCAGATTCCGGGCGAGATTAAAGATTTCCGCGTCGAGGAGGCCCTCGACGCCACTGAAAAGTTCGTGATCGTCGGCGGCGGAGGGGCGAGACATCTCACTCGCGAAGCGATGGCCAGGGAGATTGACGAAGCGTGGGAGAAAAAAGGGGCGAGCCAGTCCGTTGAAGAGGAAGAATAAGTTCAACAGCAAAAATAATCCGTGGTAGACAGGATAAACAGGATTTTCCAGGATTGACCAGGAGGGGCTCATGACAGTCCGTTTTGAACATCCTGGAAAATCCTGTCCATCCTGTCCCACGTTCCTTGTTATGAAGAAATTTTCTACGCTCCTCCGCGAAGCTAGATTGATATCGCGGGGGCTACTTTCGACAAAACATCCGATTCTGGCGCACATGGTGCCGATGAGGCGCTGCAACCTGTCTTGCAAGTACTGCAATGAATACGACAAGACTTCGGACCCCGTGCCGTTTGAAACGGTCAAGCGCCGGATTGATCTGCTGGCCGCGCTGGGCACGTCTATCATCACGATCAGCGGCGGCGAACCTCTGCTGCACCCTGAGATTTACGATATCTTCGCGCACATACGCTCGCGCGGGATAATCGCCGGGCTGATCAGCAACGGCTACTTCATGACCAAAGACAGGATCGAGAAGCTCAACGCGGCCGGACTTGAATATTTGCAAATCAGCATCGACAACGTCACGCCCGATGAGGTCTCGCAAAAGAGCCTGAAGGTGCTCGACCGCTATCTCGGCTACCTGTCCAAGTACGCCGAATTTCACGTGAGCATCAATTCGGTGATCGGCGGCGGGGTCAAAAACCCGGAGGACGCGCTGGCCGTGGCGCGCCGCGCCGTCGAATTGGGATTCAGCACTTCGCTCGGCATCATTCACGACGGCACGGGACAGCTTAAGCCATTGAGCGAGAAGGAGGCGCGGATTTATGAAGAGCTGAAGCAATTTGGCAAGACTAGTTGGACGCGCCTTAATCAGTTTCAAGACGATCTGGCCTACGGCAGGCCGCACGATTGGCGGTGCCGCGCCGGCGCCCGATACCTGTACATTTGCGAGGACGGATTGGTTCACTACTGTTCGCAACAGCGCGGTTACCCCGCCGTCCCGCTTGAAAATTACACCCGCGAAGACATCAGACGCGAGTTTTACACGGAAAAACCATGCGCCAGCATGTGCACCATCGCTTGCGTTCAACAGGTCGCTATGATGGATAACTGGCGCGCTCCTCAACGTCCTCCCGATCCTACCGCCAAAAATGAGCGCCAACTCGCCTTCGACGAGACCTAGGCGGTTTTCAGATCAGTATATGGGTTCATAGAGCGCGGATGACGCGGATAGAGCGGATTGACGCAGGTCTTTTCGGTTTTATCCGCGACGATCCGCGCTCGTCCTCGTCATCCGCGTTCTGTCATCCGCGTTCTATTGACACGTTCTTTGCCGCAAATACACGGACCCCGTATATGCGATTGAAAACCGCCTAAGAGCGCCCTGACGCAGGCACGGTCGAGCAAAAAACTCAAAGCATGATAAAGAGACATTTATGGGACTCTTCTGACGCGTTCGGCATAGAAATTGAATTAGAGCAGAGACGCGAAGGCGCCTCTATTTCAAATTGCGGGCGCCGGAATCGCGGATTAGCAGTCTCTTCCCGACATTGATCACGTCAGACATTTATCCCGACCAACCATGTACGCTGCGTTCAACAGAGGTGTTATGCTCACTCGTTTGTCTCATGTCGTTCGACCGATGGCCGTCCTCGCGGCGGCGCTTCTCTTCCTGCCCGCCACGAGTCTAGGACAACCCCAGCCCGCGTCGTCCGGAATCGGCCCTGTCGCCGCCGATAGCGGGAGCGCCGCCATAAGCGCCGCATTGCCGCCCGAGGTCATGGAACTCCGGCGCGAAGGCCACGAGGCCTTGTACAACCTGGATTCCGCGACCGCGGTAGAGAAATTCGAGGAAATCCGAAGACGGGCGCCGCATCACCCAGCCGGCGATCTCTATTTGGCGACCGTACTCTGGCTCGGGCACCTCAATAAGACCCGTCGGTTACAGAGCGGACTTTACGGGTCCGGATCGAGCTTTTACGCCGACGCCGATAAGGCCAAAGAGGGCTCTGAGGGCGACGCCGTAGACGCGAACGTGGACCGCGCTTTCCGCGAAAGGATGGCGCAGGCCAAGACGAAGGCGCTGGCCCTGGTCGCCCGCAACAAGAACGACGCCGACGCGCTTTACTTCCTCGGCGCCTATTACGGCGTGATGGCGGGCTACGAAGCGTCGGTCGCGCGCAAGTTTTTCAGCGCGATGCGCAACGGATCGCGGTGCGTAGACGCTCACGAAAAGGTCCTGAAGCTCAAGCCGGATTATTATGACGCCTACTTGTCGATCGGGGTCTACGATTACATCGCGGGCGGCCTGCCCTTCGGCTATAAACTCATGGCGTCGATGGTGGGGGTTCGCGGCAACAAGAAGCGCGGGATCGGCAGGCTGCAAACCATCGTCGAAAATAAAGCCATAACGGCCGATGACGCCCGCATATTGCTGGTGACTATTTTCCGGAACGAGAAGCGGTATGACGACGCGCTCGCGTTGCTCGAACAACTCATCTCGAAATATCCGAGAAGCTATCTGCTCAAACTTGAGAGGGCCTCGGCGCTGGTGACGCTAAATAGGCTGGACGAAGCCTACGCCGTCTTCGACAGCCTGCTAAAAGACCCCACGGCGGCCTCCGCGCTCGACCTGGTCCATTATCAATACGCGGAAGCGCTCGCCCGCAGCCAAGAACACAGGCGCGCCGCCGCGGAATTTACCGCCGTCTCTCGGGTCGAGAGAGGGGACGTGAGCCTGGCGACCGTCTCGCGCCTCCGGGCCGCGCAGATGTATGACCTGGCGGGAGAGCGACAGGAGGCGGTCGCGCAATACAAAGAAGTGCTCGCCCTGCCCAACGTTTACGACACCAGACAACAGGCGGAGAAGGGATTGACCAGACCGTTTATGGGGAAGTGAAAGAAAGGCGCCTGAGGATCGCCCTGGATTCCCGCCTAAATCGGCTTGCAATTGCGCGTACGGGATCAACCACGGGGAACACTGGTCCCCGTGGTAAGTCTGTCTTTACCATACATCGATTTGAAATCCGATCCGGATCGAGCCACACGCAATGGGTACAGTACCGCGCGCTTAGAGCGGTTAACAATTGCGTGTACGGGAAGACGCGCCAGGTCAGTACCGCGAGCGGTAGCGAGCGTGGCTCGATGCGAAGCGCGCTCGCTACCGCTCGCGGTACTGACCCGTACATGCAATTGTTAAGCGCCATAAGCAATCGGCGGACTGATGGGACGGCCGCGCAGCAATCGCGCGCGGTACTGTTCAACTTTCCGGCGTGAAGCCGAGCGCTACGTCGAAACGCGCGGCCAACTCGCCGGCGCGCGCCTGTATGATCGGCGCGAAATCGACAATCACGGACTCGCGAGCTTTGGGATCGCGAATGTTCTTGAGGAGAGAGTCGCGCTCGTTGCCAGGATCTCCCTTGACGTAACACTGCGTCGTGAATTTCTCCTGGCCTTTCACTTTGACGGTGAAGTGAATATGCGGCGTGCGGCCGGGGTAGGGAACAGGCTTGATGGTGCGGAACAGGTATTCGCCTGTTGAGCCTGTCAGGAAACGCCCGAAGCCCTGGAAGTTCGCGTCGCGCTTGTCGCGGTTGACGCTATTGGTGTGAATGTAGGCGCCGTTGTTGTCGCACTGCCAGATTTCGACCAGCGCGCTGCGGATCGGCTCGCCGCGGCTGTCGAGAATGCGCCCACTCAAATACGTGACCGCGCCCACCGCGGGAGTGATCGAGTCGTTGATGATCAGCAGGTCGTTGTCGGTGTCGAGCGGTAACTTGTTCGGGTAGAACGGCCCTTCGGCCTGTCGCGGCGTCTGGATCAGCTTTTGGGCGAAAACGCCGGGCGTGAATAAAGCGCCGATTCCGACGGCTCCGGCGGCCCCGGCCGCGCCTGCGCTCAGAAAACGCCTTCGTGTCAAAAACAGGTTGTTGCTATTCATGGCTCAGAGTCTCCCTGGTTGAGAAAGATGTATATAGTCCTCAACGTCCGTGTCTCGCGATCGTACGGGCGTCAGGAGCGTGCGATAAGAATAAGGCGAATTGTTTATGACCCTTACCGACCAGGATAGTTCCGAATTATACGGCGCCGAAGGGGAGAGGGGAACGGGAGCGAGAGGATTCCCCTCTCCCTCTTATCCCTACAACGCGCTCAGCGGCCCATCAACCAGAAAGCGCCGGAGCGCCGAGGCGATGAGCGGGGCGACAGAGACGACGCGCAATTGCAGCCAGCCGTGGGCGGGCGGGGCCACGGTGTCGGTGACCAGGACTTCGCGTATCTCAGGGCGCGTCAGCTTTTCACGGGCGCCCATGAGCAGAATGCCGTGCGTCGCCGCGACCGTGATCTCAGGTCGCGCGCCAGCTTCCAGCAGCGCCTCGACGCTTTCGACGATGGTTCCGCCGGTCGAGATCATGTCGTCGATGATCAAACACGGGCGGTCGCGCACGTCTCCGACCAGCCGCGTGACCCTGGTCTCGACGCCGCTCGCGCGCTCCTTGTGCAGCACCGCGACCGGCGCGCCGAGCAGTCGCGCGTATTCTGTCGCCATGCGAACCCGACCTGCGTCGGGCGAAATGACCACCGTCTCGGCGGACAATCCAGGCCGTAGCGCTTCGACCATTACCGGAGCCGCCGTCAGACTGTCCACCGGGATGTGGAAAAAGCCCTCAATCTGCTGCGCGTGCAGGTCGATCGTGACGACGTGATTGACGCCGACCGCCTGTGTCAGGTCGGCCACCATGCTCGCGGTGATCGGCTCGCGGCGGCCGTGCCGCTTGTCGGCGCGCGAGTAACCGAAGTAGGGCATGACCGCCGTGATGTGCGCGGCCGAGGCGCGGCGGCATGCGTCGGCGAAGGTCAGCAGTTCGATCAGATGGTCGTTGACCGGCGGCGAGGTCGGTTGAATGATGAAGACCTTGCGCCCGCGCACAGGCTCATCCAGTCGCACTGACAGCTCGCCGTCCGGAAACCTCTCGACCGAACACGCGCCGAGCCTCGCGCCCATTTCAACGGCCACGCTCGTCGCCAGCGCCACGTTGGCCCTTCCCGCGAAGATGGTGAAATCGTCATTCATCGTTTGCTCCTTAAAACAGTGGGCAGTGGGCGGTTTTGATCTCTTGGCTGCCCACTATCTACTGCCCACTGCCCGCTCCGCTCCCCGGCGATAAAAATGTGTGCTGCGTCCGAAGAAGGCTTCGGCGGATTCCATCAGGGTTTCCGAGAGCGTCGGATGGGCGTGGATGCTCAATTCAAGGTCGGAAGCGACGGCCCCCATCTCGACGGCCAGCACTCCCTCCGCAATCAGCTCCCCGGCGCCGACGCCGGTAATCCCCACGCCGAGGACGCGCTCGGATTCCGGATCAATGATCAATTTTGTCACGCCGTCGGGGCGGTCGAGTGTGGCGGCCCTGCCAGAAGCTCCCCAGGGGAAGCGAGCGACCTTTACGGGCCGGCCTTCTTCTTTTGCCTGGGATTCAGTCAATCCGCACCAGGCCACCTCGGGATCGGTGAAGACCACGGCCGGGATGGCGCGGGGCTCAAAGGCGACCGCGCGACCGCTGATCGCTTCGGCGGCGACGCGTCCTTCGTGAGTCGCCTTATGGGCCAGCATCGGCTCCCCGGCCACATCGCCGATCGCATAGATCGCAGGCTCGGCCGTCCGCCGCGCGGCATCCACCTGAACGAAGCCGCGCGCGTCGACGATCACTTTGGTCTTCTCCAGTCCGAGGCCGCCTGAGTTAGGCTCGCGGCCCACCGCGATCAGCACTTTCTCGTAGATTGCCTCGTCCCCACTGATCTCGGGCCCTTCGATTCTGACCCGGACGCCGTCCTTTTCTTCCTTCATCTCGACCACCTTGGCGTTGAGCATGACCGGGTGAAAGATTTGATCGACACGTCTGGCGAGGATCGAAACCAGATCGCGGTCGACTCCGGGCAGCAACCCCGAAGCCATCTCGACCAACGAGACCTGAGTCCCCAGAGCGGCGTAAACAGTCCCCAACTCAAGACCGATGTAACCGCCGCCGATGACGAGCATCGTCTTTGGAATGTCGTCGAGTTCCAGCGCCGCCGTCGAATCCATAATGCGTGGCGCGCGCTGGTTGTCGAGCGTAGGGGCGGACCAGTGTGTCTGCCCGGGAATTGCGGCGGGGCGTGACCCGGTGGCGAGGATGGCGTTATCGAATACCAGGCGCCGCTCTCCATCCTGCCCATGGATCTTCAGCGTGCGCGAATCGAGGAACGCGGCGCGGCCTCGAATGAAATCGACCTTGCGCTGTTTACTCAATTGCCCCAGACCTCCGGTCAGCTTGTTAACCACGCCCTCTTTCCAGGCGCGCAGTTTGTCGAGATCGATCTTCGGCTCGGAGAACTCGATCCCCCAATCGGCGGCCTGGCGCGATTCGCCGATGACTTTGGTCACGTGCAGCAAAGCCTTCGAGGGAATGCAGCCGCGATAAAGGCAAACCCCGCCAGGATTGGGTTCCAGGTCTATGAGCGTCACTCGCAGGCCCAGGTCAGCCGCCATAAACGCCGCCGCGTATCCGCCCGGCCCTCCGCCTATAATCGCCACCTGTGTTGAATTCGTCGTCAATCTGTCCATATCTGATTGTGGTGTCTGCGGTGGTTTATCCCTCCAAAGCCAGCAGCAATGGCTGTTGCAGGGCCTCGGCCACCCAGCGCAGGAAGCGCGCGGCGTCGGCCCCGTCGATCAAACGATGGTCGTATGAGAGCGCGAGCGGCAGCATCAGGCGCGGCGCAATCTGCCCGTCAATGAAGACGGGTTGGAGGGTGGCGCGCGCCAGGCCGAGTATCGCGACCTCCGGGCTGTTGATGATCGGAGAGAAATTCATGCCGCCGATCCCACCCAGGTTTGTAATCGTGAACGAGCCGCCCTGCATCTCCTCGATCGTGATCTTCCTGTTCCTCGCCTTTTTCGACAACTCGGTTAATTCGACCGCCAGCTCCAGAATGTTTTTCTTATCAGCGTCTCTAATCACGGGAACCAGAAGCCCCCGGTCGGTGTCCACCGCGACGCCGATGTTGCAATACTTTTTGTAGATGATCTCTTCCGCCTCAGCGTCCACGCTCGCGTTGAATTGCGGGAAGACTTTCAAAGCCGAAGCGACGACCTTGAGCGCGATGGCCGTGGTCGTCAGTTTGCCGCCGGCCTCTTCGGCCTTCTTGGCGAATCGCTGGCGCAACTCTTCCAGGTCGGTGATGTCGGCCTGATCGAAATGCGTGACGTGCGGGATTGTTTGCCAGGCTTCGCTTACGCGCTCCGACGTCTTGCGGCGAATGCCGCTCATAGGCTTGCGCTCTACCTCCCCCAATTTGGAGAAATCGGGGAGCGGGTGGGCGCCGCCCACGGCGGCGGGCCTCAGGCGAGTCACGTTGAGGATGATCGAGCGGGCATAATTCCTGACATCCTCTTCGGATATGCGACCGCCAGGCTCCGAGCCGACCACCTCGTTGATGTCGATCCCCAACTCACGCGCCAGCCTGCGCACAGAAGGCGCGGCGGCGATGAGTTCGCGCGCCTCCCCAGGTTTGGGCGCTTCCTCAGGCTTAGGCTGAACGCCAGGTCCAGGTTCGACGACTTCGCCTAGCGGCTGTTCTTCTCTCTCAGCTTTCTCTTCGCGCCGTAGCGCGGCCTCCTTCTTCGCCTCCTCGCGCTTTGGCTCCTCTGCGCGAGGTTTCGCTTCCTCCGTGCGAGGTTTAGCCCGCGTTTCCACCCTCGGCGCCCGCGATGGCGCGGCCACGGCCTTGACTTCTTCTTCCTGGGCTTCAGCCGTCTTTCTCATTTCCTCTTCAGGTTTTGTCGCTGGTTCGCCTCTTTTCTCCTCTTCGGATTTGGCGGCAGGCTTGGGCTTTCTCTCCTCCGCTTTGGCCGCGCCAGCGCCTTCTTCAAGAACCAGGATCACCTGGCCCACCTTGATCGTCTCGCCCTCTTTCACGCTGATCTCTTTGACGCGACCTGAGGCGGAGGCCGGGACTTCGACGGTGGCCTTCTCCGTCTCCAACTCGATCACCGGCTGGCCTTCGGCCACCTCGCCGCCCTCAGACACCAGGACGTTTATCACCACGCCTGATTCCACATTTTCGCCAAGTATTGGAAGCTTGATTTCGGTTGCCATAATGCAAATGGGTTTGACACAGAGGACACAGAGAACACAGAGAAGTCATTTATGCCCTCTGTGTCCTGCTGCGCGCTCTGTGGCATAGTTCTTACGCCGATCTCGGATTCGCCTTCTCAGGATCGATCTCCAGATCGCGCATCGCCTGGGTTACAACTTCGGTTTTGATCTTACGCTCGCGCGCAAGCGCGAATAGCGTCGCCAGGCTGATGAACCGGTGATCGACTTCGAAAAAGTCGCGCAGCCCGGCGCGGTTATCGCTCCGGCCAAATCCATCAGTCCCCAGCGAGATCAAACGTCCGGGGAGCCATTGGGAGATCGAATCGGGCAGCGCCTTTACATAATCCGTCGCCGCGACGAAGACGCCGTCGTCGCCAGCCACACACCTGGTGATGTACGGCGTTCGGGGTTTCTCAGCCGGGTGGAGCATGTTCCATCGCTCGACATCATTGCCGTCGTGATAGAGTTCCTTGTAACTGGTCACGCTCCACACGTCGGCGGCGACGCCGTATTTCTCAGCCAACAGGTCTTGCGCCTTCAGCGCTTCGTTCAAGATCGCCCCGCTGCCGAACAGATGCGCGCGCAATTCAGATCGCCCATCCTCCGCCGCCCTGAACCTGTACATGCCTTTGAGGATTCCCTCTTTAATCCTGTCGCCTTCCGGCATCGGCGGATGCGCGTAGTTTTCGTTCATCAGGGTCAGGTAGTAGAAGATATCCTCCTGCTTCTCGTACATCCGGCGGATGCCTTCGCGGATGATGACCGCGAGTTCAAAAGCGAAGGCCGGGTCGTAGGCGATGAGGTTGGGGGTGGGGTAGGCCAGCAGGTGGCTGTTTCCGTCCTGATGTTGCAGCCCTTCGCCGAGAAGCGTAGAGCGCCCTGCGGTTCCTCCGAGCATGAAGCCGTGGCAGCGCGAATCGCCGGCGGCCCAGACCAGGTCGCCGACGCGCTGCAATCCGAACATCGAATAGAAGATGAAGAACGGGATGGCGTTGACGCCGTGTGTGGCGTAAGCCGTCCCGGCGGCGATGAAGGATGACATCGAACCTGCCTCGGTGATCCCCTCTTCCAGAATCTGCCCGTTCTTCGCCTCCTTATAATAGAGCAGCGTCGCCGCATCCACCGGCTCGTACAACTGGCCGACGTGCGAGTAGATGCCGACCTGGCGGAAGAGTGACTCCATGCCGAAGGTGCGCGCCTCATCAGGGACAATGGGGACGATCAATTTTCCAAGCCGTTCGTCGCGCAGCAACTTCGCGAGCAACCGCACGAAAACCATTGTGGTCGAGGCCTCGCGGCCTCGCGTGCCCTCGTAGAATTCCGCGAACATCTCCTCCCCCGGCGCCTGGATGGATTCAACGGCCACGACTCGGGACGGGACGTAGCCGCCGAGTTTCTGTCGCCGCTCTTGCAGATATTGAATCTCGCTGCTGTTCTCCGGCGGGCGATAGAAAGGAGTCTCGGCGATCTCGTCGTCGGAGATGGGAATGCCGAAGCGGGCGCGGAACTGGCGCAGTTCGTCTTCGTTGAGCTTCTTCTGCTGGTGAGTGACATTCTTGCCCTCGCCGCTTTCGCCGAGGCCGTAGCCTTTGATCGTTCGGGCCAGGATCACTGTCGGGGAGCCTCGGCGCCTGACCGCAGCATGATATGCCGCATAGACCTTCTGCGGATCGTGCCCGCCGAGCCTCAACTTTTTGAGTTGCTCGTCGGAGAGGCCCTTGACCATTTCAAGCAAGCGCGGGTTCGCGCCGAAGAAATGTTCGCGAATATAGGCGCCCGATTCGGTCGCGTATTTCTGCCATTGGCCGTCGACGATCTCGCCCATGCGTTTGACGAGCAACCCCTCGCGATCCTGGGCGAGCAGCGGATCCCAATCGCTGCCCCAGATCACTTTGATGACGTTCCAGCCAGCGCCCCGGAAAGCGGCCTCCAACTCCTGGATGATGTTGCCGTTGCCGCGCACGGGACCGTCGAGGCGCTGCAGGTTGCAGTTGATGACGAAGATCAGGTTGTCGAGCCTCTCGCGCGAGGCCAGCGTGATCGAACCCATTGATTCAGGCTCGTCCATCTCGCCGTCGCCCAGGAACGCCCAGACCTTGGCGTCGTTCGTCTCCTTCAACCCGCGGTCTTCGATGTAGCGATTGAAGCGCGCCTGATAGATGGCCATGATCGGACTGAGCCCCATCGAAACCGTCGGGAACTCCCAGAAATCCGGCATCAGCCACGGATGCGGATAAGACGACAGCCCGCCGCCCGGCCGCAGTTCGCGCCGGAAGTTGCGCAGATGCTCCTCCGAGACGCGCCCTTCCAGAAAGGCTCGCGCGTAGACGCCGGGCGAGGCGTGGCCTTGAAAGTAGACGATGTCTCCGCCGTGATTGGCGTTCCTGGCGCGGAAGAAGTGATTGAAGCCGACCTCGAAAAGCGTCGCCGCCGATGCGTAAGTGGAGATGTGGCCTCCGATGCCGCTCTCTTCGCGATTGGCGCCCACGACCATCGCCAGCGCATTCCACCTCACAAGGCTCTTGATTCGCCGCTCGATCTCGCGACTGCCTGGGTAGACCGGCTGTCGCTCGACGGGGATGGTGTTAATGTAAGGCGTGTTGGCGGTGAAGGGAACTTTGGCCCCCGCCCGCTGCGCGTAGACGCCCAGTTGCGCGAGCAGTTCGCGCGCGCGCTCAGGCCCGCGACGATTGATCACGTAATCGAGCGAATCGAGCCATTCGCGAGTCTCCATCTCATCCAGTTCCAGAATCTCTTTGCTTACTGCTTTGCTTACTGCTCTGCTCATCTTAAGCCGTTTCTATTTAGCGACCATAGACCGAATAGTTTGAACTAGCGGCCCGGGGTAAACCCCGATCCACACCAGCAACAACGTGAGAACGGCGAGCGCGGCGCCGCCGATAAACGAAAGCGACGGAGCAGCGACCGGGGCCGCCTCTCCTTCAGGCGCGTCACGGAACATCATGAA
>Ga0154003_1000223_pt1 | contig 17705 bp, 14 predicted proteins | sample TSFL087MetaG_FD_104679 | JGI IMG/M metagenome (GOLD analysis project Ga0154003, IMG submission 104679) | Attine ant fungus gardens microbial communities from Florida, USA - TSFL087 MetaG | ecosystem: Host-associated > Fungi > Mycelium > Unclassified | place: USA: Florida, Lake Talquin State...
CATCGTACGGCCTGAATGATGAGAAGATGATTGAAATGGCGGCCTTTGAAGAGCGCGGGCCTCTCGGAAGGGAGTTGGGTCATGCCGACGATTATCCATAATTATCAGGTTTGCACCAGAACCCTTTAAACACTCTACACCAATTCGGGGTATGGCAACGATGTTAACTTATGGTCGATAGTGCATAAGTTAACTTGGTTGCCATGGGTCTATCGCGCCAGTCAACACTTTTGTTTATTCGCCGCCTTACTGAGGAACCATGACATGGCCGAAAAAAAGCAGTGGAATATTCGCGTTGAAGATCAGCTAATTGACCGGCTCAACACGCTCGCGCCAAAAGCAGGATATGCGAACGGCAATGAATTCGCAGCCGAAGCGCTCGACATGTGGGCCGAAACGCTCGCTGATCTGATGATTAAACTTCGAGAGATTGAACGAAATGCTGTCAAACATCAGCGCGAGCAACTGCTCGCGAAGCTCCGTCAGGGTCAGGAGTCGGGAACCGAACGCCGCAAATAATTTGTCGCCTTGATCGCCGCTTCCTCCTCAGAAGCGAGAACTTCCATCATTTAATGTAATCCTGAATGACGGCGGCGTTGCAATTTCATTCCGAATGGACACGGCCAATCAACGTTAGCGAAGGCAGAGCGTCTGTAGATTACCGTGGCGCGCGTCGCTCTTTCATTTCACGCCATAGTCGCTCTGCTTCAGGCCTGACCTTTCCGCCCGATTCACGACAGCGCGCGAAGTCCGCTTCAGCTTCCGCCACCCTGCCTTGCATCAGTCGCGCAACGCCGCGATTGCAGTAAGCGTCAGCCAGACGCGGGTTGAGTTTCAAGGCTTTGTCGAAATCAGCTATCGCCCGTGTGTAATCCCGCCTCGCAACCCAGACTGCGCCGCGATGGTTCCAGGCCTCAGTCAGTTCAGGGGCGAGTTCCAGCGCATGGTTCAAATCGTCGAAGGCGCGGTCAGGCTCGCCTTTCAGCAGCCACGCTCCGCCGCGATTTGTGTAAAAAGCCGCCTGTGGCGGATCGAGCGCGATGGCGCGGTTGAAGTCGGCGAGCGCGCCGTCCACATCGCCTTTCCACTGCCGCGCCAGCCCGCGATTGCTCCAGGCAACAGCAAGGCCCGCGTCCAGCTTGAGCGCCCGGTCGCAATCGGCGAGCGCCGCGTCCAACTCTCCCAGGCGATAGCGCTCGCCGCAACGACTACACCACGCATTGGCGTTGCGCGAGTCGATCTTGATAGCTTGACTAAAATCGGCAATGGCGGCGTCAAGATCGCCTTGATTGCTTCGAGCCAAACCACGATTGCTCCAGGCTCTGGTGTCTCGCGGGTTAATCTCGATCGATTTATTGAAGTCGCTGATCGCCGCGTCGGATTGGCCCTGCTCGTGGCGGATTATCCCTCGGTTGAGGTAGGCGTCGAAGTAACGCGGGTTCAGCTCAATGGCCCGGCTGTAATCCCTGAGCGCCCCCGCCACATCGCCTTTGCGCTGCCGCGCGAGGCCGCGATTGTAGTAGGCGACGGCAATGCGCGCATCGAAAGCGATGGCGAGGTCGTAGTCGGCGATTGCGCGATCCATCTCACCTTTCGCCATCCATTCGTTGCCACGTTCGAGATAAGAAGCCGCTGTGGCGCCCCGCGAGTTCTGGGCCTGCGCCTCGGCCCTGGTCAGAGAGCAGATCGTCAGCAGGCAGATGATCGAAGTCGTCAGGATTCTTTTGCGGTTCATTGGATTTCCTTTCCGCTATCCGCGTCGCTCGGGTTCGGCGGCAGGCCGCATTGCCGCAGACTGCCGCCCGTCCTAAAATGAGCCGGCCACAATGCGTTAGTAATCGGCTCAATTCGCGGCGGACGTTAACCTGAGCGCCGCAATGCAGTCTTTTGAGAACTCGAAGAAATGGCTTGGAAAGTTCTTGGAGGGTTCTTAGAGAGTTCTTGGAATAACTATGAGCCACCAATTAAAACACTTATACGAATTCGGCCTATTCCGGCTGGATGCCGGGGAACGTCTGCTTCTGCGTGACGGCGAGAGTGTGCCGCTCACGCCCAAATCCTTCGATCTGCTACTGGCGCTGGTCGAACATCACGGACGTCTGCTGGAAAAAGACGAATTGCTCAAGAAGGTCTGGCCCGACACGTTCGTCGAAGAGACCAATCTTTCTTACAACATCTCACTCATCCGAAAGGCGCTGGGCGATGGTGAGAACGGGCAGAAGTTTATCGAGACTGTGCCGAGGCGCGGGTACCGCTTCGTGGCTGGGGTCAGGCAAATTCAAAGCGCGCCAGTTGAGGAAGAACCGCCCATTGCCATGCCGGTTGCCGAACCACTCTCGCCAACGATGCCTCCAGCGGCGCCAGAGCGATCCGGACAATGGCGGCGTCTTGCGCTGGCGCTCACGGGCAGCGGGACCATTATCATTGCAATTGTCGCGTGGTTCTACTTCAACCGCGCGCCTGTCCTGACTGAAAAAGACACGATCCTGCTGGCTGATTTCGAGAACAAGACGGGCGAAGAAATCTTCGACAAGATGCTCAAGCAGGCGCTGGCGATCCAGTTGCAGCAGTCGCCGTTTCTGAATCTCCTTTCCGAAGCGCAAATGAGGCATGAACTGAAGCTGATGAGGCGCTCGTCGGATGAGCGTGTGACGGCGGAGATCGCGCGGGAGATATGCGAACGTCAGAACCTCAAGGCGTTGATCGCCGGTTCGATTGCGCCGCTCGGCAGCCATTACGTGATCACGCTCGAAGCAATCAGCGCCCGGAGCGGTGAATCGCTAGCGCGGGAGCAGATTGAAGCCGAGAGCAAAGAGAAGGTACTGCAGGGGCTCTCGCAAGCGGCGACGCGGTTGCGAGAGAGGCTGGGCGAGTCGCTTGTTTCGATCCAGAGGTTTAATAAGCCGCTTGAAGAGATCACGACCGCCAAGCTCGAGGCGTTCAAGTTTTACTTCCAAGGCGTCGAGCTGGCGGTCGGCGGCGGGTTGATGGATGCGATTCCGTATCTGGAGCGCGCAGTCGAGATTGACCCTGAATTCGTTTCCGCCTACACCTTGCTATCCGTCATGTATGGCCGCACAGACCGGCTAAGGCTGGCCGCCGAGTATGCGGAAAAAGGATATACGCTTAAGGATAAGGTGAGCGAATACGAGAGACTTCGCCTCGACTATTGGTACCACAATTTTGTCACCGGGAACCTGCACAAGGGTATCGAGGCGCTAATGTTGCAAAAGCGGATACACCCGCGTGCATCGTCAGGGCCTAATGATCTTAGCTTGGCTTACAACCTGATCGGTCAATACGACCAAGCCATTGTGGAAGCCCGCGAATCCATTCGCCTCAATCCCATATTTGCCTCTCCTTATAAGAACCAGGGACTGGGGCTGCTCCGCCTCAACCGTTTCGCGGATGCGGGCAATGTTCTCTCGCAAGCGGTCGAACAAAAGCTCGAAATGACTGAGTTTCACTCCCTTCTGTATCAGATCGCCTTCATCAACAACGATCCGGCGGGAATGCAACGGCAGATTGACTGGGCGCGGGGGAAACCGGATGAGCACATCGCTTTCGATTGGCAAGCCGGCGCGGCGGCCTTTCCCGGGCAATGGCGTAAAGCGCGGGACCTGTCCCGACGCGCGATTGGCCTGGCCGCGCGAGGCGACACGCAAGAAATCGCCGCGCGCTACGGCGCCGAGCAGGCGCTGCGGGGCGCCGTCTTCGGAGACTGCCGACAGGCCGGAATTGACGCGGCGCAAGGATTGAAGTTCACTCGCAGTCGTATCTCACTCTCGCGCGCGGCGCTCGCGCTGGCGCTGTGCGGCGCCGCGAATCAGGCGAGGCCGCTGGATGGCGAACTAACCAAACGTTATCCAGAAGACACCATCATCAATTCAATCTGGCTGCCTGCGATCCGCGCGGCGATGGAGTTGCAACGCGACAATGCGGCGCAAGCGATAGAACAACTGCAAACAACGTCCCGCTACGAAGCCGCCGCAGAATTCTGGCCACAGTACCTGCGCGGGCACGCTTACCTGAAGCTTAAGCGAGGAGCGGAAGCCGCGGCGGAGTTTCAACAGATTCTCGATCACAGAGGTTACGCGCCGCTCTCGCCTTTGTATCCGCTCGCGCATCTCGGCTTGGCGCGCGCAGCGGCGCTCACGGGCGCCATGGCGCGGAGTCGTAAGGATTGCGAAGCGTTCTTTGCAGCTTGGAAAGAGGCTGACGCTGATCTGCCGATCTTGCGCGAGGCGAGGCGGGAGTATGAGCTTATGGCGAAGCGGTAAGCTCATCACCGCGTTTTGCTGATTTGCTACGACATGTTGGGCCGGGGCAGTAAGTTGGCGCCGACTAAAATCTCAGCGCTACCTGGGTCGCGCGAATCCAAGCTTCCACATTCTCCACCATCGGCGACGCATCCCTGAAACGCCGCTTGGCAAATCCCCGCCGCATCCCATTCACGACACTGCCTATCCCCGATTGAAAAGCTCCGTCTCCGAAAAGGAGCTGAACGAAATCTACACTCCGACAGCCGATGAATTCGACATGGCTCACTCGCTGTCTCACAGTACGGCGATGCGAATCGGCTTTCTGGTTCTGCTGAAAACCTTTCAGCGGCTCGGCTATTTCATTCCCGCGCATAAAGTCCCGCGCCCGATCGCCGAGCACATCTCACTGATCTACGGCGTTCATTACGGGTCGATGGAATGGGAAGCGTATGACGCTTCCGGATCCCGCCATCGACACATCGCACGAATTCGCGAACACCTCGGAGTCAGGAAATTTGATGAAACGGCCCAGGCGATTGTGTCGGCGACCGTTCGACAAGCCGCGCTCTTGCGCGAAGACCTCGTCGACATCATCAACATCGTGATTGAAGAGATGGTCCGCCGCCGCTATGAGTTGCCGTCTTTTCCCACCTTGCGGGAGGAAGCGAAAAAGGCTCGCGCGGCAGTCAGTCGCGAATTTTTCGAACGAGTTTCGCACGCCTTCGGAAAAGAGCGATGCCGAACAATCGATCGCCTGCTTGAGGCGGACGGGATTGACAAACGATCGCTGTGGCAATCTTTGAAAGCGGACGCGGGCGCGCCGACGCTCAAACAAATACGGTTGTGGACGAAGCGGCTGTCGTGGCTCAAGTCTCTGGACTTGCATGCGGCCCGATTCTTCGCCGGCGTTCCCGCACTCAGAGTTCGATCCTTCGCTCTGGAAGCCCGCAGTCTGGACGCCGCGCGCATGCTCGAAATGGAACCGCAAAAACGTTATACGTTGGCCGCGGCGCTCCTCAGTCGGCAAATCGCGCGATGTCTTGATGACCTCGGGGAAATGCTTATCAAGAAGGTCCGCAAGATGCATCACCAGGCGAATGAAGAGTTCGAGCAGGCGTTGCTTCAACGGCAATCGCAGACCGATCAACTTATCGGCGCCTTTTTCCAAGTTCTGTTGGCCTGGGTTGGGGAGTCATCCGTTGCTCAGAAGCACGCGGCCCTGGGAGCGCTCCTCGATCATCAGGCCGAGTCGTTGATCGAGCTTTGCCGCCTGCATGAAGCGCTGACCAAGCACAACTATCTCGGCTTTTTGTGGAAGCGCTATCGGTCATATCGCGCTGCGCTCTTCTCGCTGATTGACGAGCTTCGTTTCATCACGCCGGGCTCTGATAAAAGCCTGGAAGAGGCGATAGCTCTTATCCGGCATCATCGTCAAAATAGAAGCGATCGGGTAAAGCTCGCGTTCGGCGGCCGGCGGCTCGATCTCGATTGGATACCGGATCGTTGGTGGAAGCAGGTGACGGGCGTCGAGAGGCGGACATCAAAGGTGGAACAAGTGGATCGACATTATTTTGAGATGTGCGTCTTCACCCTTATAGCCGAAGGGTTGCAGAGCGGCGATCTAGTGATCGAGGCTAGCGAGAAGTTCTCCGATTATCGGGATCAGTTCGTCTCCGACGAAGAATTTCATCAAACATCTGCGGAATATTGCCGACAAGCCGGATTGCCAGATGAGGGGAAAGATGTGGTCGATCATTTACGCGGAACACTGAGCGAGACGGCTGATAAAGTTGACGCAGGTTTTCCTGACAACGAGTATCTCGAGATCGAAAACGGCGAGCCGATTTTGCGGCGGGGCGAGCGGCGCCACAGGCCGGAAAATCTGTCGTTGATCGAGCAACTGATGCGAGAGCAGATCCCCGTCGTCAGCCTGTTGGACGCGATAATCGATACCGAGAAATGGCTAAATTGGACGCGTCACTTCGGCCCACTTTCCGGGCACGAGGCGAAGCTCGACGACCCGATCTTCAGATATTTGACCGCTGTATTCGCATACGGCTGTATTCTTGGCCCTTCTCAATCGGCGCAGGCAATGAGAGGGACGGATCGTCGGCAAATCGCCTGGATCAATCAACGGCATATTTCTGAAGAGGCGCTGGACAAGGCGATTATCGAAGTCATCAATGGTTACAATCGATTCCTGCTGCCGTCTCTTTGGGGATCGGGCGAGCGGGCATCAGCCGACGGAACGAAATGGGATCTCTATGAACAGAATCTGCTCTCGGAGTATCACATTCGTTACGGCGGTTACGGAGGGATCGCGTATTACTTGATCAGCGATAAGTACATCGCGTTGTTCTCCCATTTCATTCCCTGCGGCGTGCGTGAAGCTGTTTACATTCTCGATGGCCTGATGAAAAACATGAGCGAGATTCAACCCGAGGTCGTTCATTCGTGTTCCTTCGGGAGCCGAGCTTGACATGACGATAAATTAGTCAATCCTGGCTCCCAAAGGAACACAGACGGCCCGCCGAAGCTCACGATTTTTTCGTGTATCCGTAGTTAAATAGAGACATTCTGTCACCATTGAAGATCACGGCTTCGCCTTCGCCAGTGAAAAAAATTCCGGGTTTATACTCGTTTAACTTCATACCTCCCCCATCTTCTAAGGATAGATAGTATAGATATCCGTTTTTGATCATTACCCTGACGTTAAATGTGTTGCCATCAGCTTCACGTGAATATTCACCGACAAAATCTTGCCATTCTTTCTTATTAGGCCCTGCCTCCTCATCTGGGGTGTCGTTAAATGGCATGAATTCGACATTGGAATCATAACTGCCAGAACCGAGAACCTGGACACCTTTTGGTTTCCCTTTCTCGTCTAAAATGAAAGTAAATTTGGAGCTGCGGAACGAAAATTCAGTAGGACTATGAGCATTCAATCTCCCCTCGTTAGTTCCCGAAACCACGTAGAGGCCGTCTTTCTTGACTTTGAAAGTCAACAATGGTCGCCAGAAGGGTTTGTAAGTTCCTGCGAGCCGCTGTAACAGCTCCGTATCCACTGTTATTATCGGTTTATCTGTAAATTTGGCGGAACCCGTTCGAGAATCATGGCCGTACTTGGCTTCAATCATTTGCTGGAAAACGCCCAGTGCCATTCGTTGAGGATCACCTGACTCAGAATTCGTTAGGACAACAACGCCGACTTGATATTCTGGGGTCCACATATGATATGTTCTATAGCCAGCGCCAACGCCCGCATGAGCATGGATAGTTCCATTACGCAGAGGCGCGCTCACAATGCCGAGACCGTATCCATAAATGCGCTCTGCGTCCGTCAAGAAACGTGAGGCCGCCGAGAAGAATTCCGGCGGCAACCGCCGGATGCAGTTTCGCTCGTTGATACAGACTGTCTTCAATCACGAAACGTTTTTGCGCGCCCCGCTGACGGAGGCGTGAATTCGTTTCGTAAAGCCCATCGAGGCAGCGCGCCCCAGGGATCATGCGCACACCACCAGTCACGAACACTGTTCTCTCCGTCATGGCTACCTCCCGGCGGGGGAAAGATGATCAAATCGATTAAGAGGCAAGGATGGCACCAGCCGCGAAGCAATGTATGTGATGGCCTTCACCTTCGGCCAAAGTTACGCCATTGACACGTTCGGCCCCGCCGGGAATCGCGCCCGCGCAAGTTTCCTTAACATCAGGTAGCGTCAGTGATATAGTGTTCGGCGTAATCCCTGCGACATCCCCAAATCTACGGTAAAAAACACTTGATATGTCGCACCAAACCCCTTCGGCCACAACACGGTATACGTTTACCCTCGTGGTGGTAGCGCTCGCCACCGGCTTACGCTGGGCTCTCGATCCGGCCCTCGGCGACGGCGTGGCGCTCATTCTCTATTACTTCACAGTCGTTTTCTGCGCCTGGTACGGGGGCTTGCGGCAAGGACTCCTTGCCACCGCGCTGAGCGCCCTCATCGCCCGGTATCTCTTTATTCCCTCCGCCTACTGGTTTGCGAACAAGGGGCCCCATGTCCTACCCCGATTGATCACTTACCTCCTTGCACTGGGTGGTGACATCGTTGGCATATTTGACGGGATTAGCGATGGAACCCGTCTACGATACCTAATGTTGTTCGTGAAACGAGAGCTAAACTTGTAGACAGCCTTACACGATATGCCTTGACATTCTAGGGCTCTGTTCCTACCCTACGCCTAGAATTTCTAAGTGTGACCAATAAGCAACCTAGATTTGGAGGTGAAGTTTGACTCGACCGAAGGCGGAGCTCCTGCAAGGCACGCTCGACATGCTCATCGTCAAGGCCCTCAGCTTAGGGCCGCTCCACGGCTACGGCATCATCCAGCGCATTCGGCAGTTGTCCGACGAGTTGCTTGAGGTCGAACAAGGCGCCCTCTACCCGGCAGTCTACCGGATCGAGCAGCGCGGCTGGATCAGTTCCAAGTGGGGAGTGACGGAGACCGGCCGCCGGGCCAAGTTCTACACGCTAACAAAAGCGGGCAGTAAACAGCTCACCACCGAGGAAGAGAGATGGGAGCGGCTCGCCCTGGCGATTGCAAAGGTCAGAAAAGCAGTCTGAGGAGGCTGATGATGGAATGGTTCAATATTCTCATGGCGCGGCTGCGCGCCCTGTTTCGGCGCGAAAGCGTCTTGCGGGACATTGAAGAGGAATTACGCGTCCACATCGAGATAGAGACGGAGAGGAATATCGAGCGAGGGATGCCGCCAGACGAGGCGCGAGCCACCGCCCTGAAAAGTTTCGGCAACCTGAGCCGGAACACTGAACGCGGCTATGACATTCGCGGCGGGGGATGGTTAGAGACGCTCTGGCAAGACCTGCGCTATGGAATGCGGATGTTGCTGAAGAGCCCGGCCTTCACGCTCACAGCAATACTCTCTCTGGCGATCGGGATCGGAGCTAACACGGCGCTCTTCAGCGTAATCAATGCCGTCCTGTGGCGTCCGTTGCCATATCCTCACGCGGAACGGCTTTTGCGCGTGAAGGGATATAGGGGAGCGGATTTTGCGGCGCTGAGCGAGGCGAACCGCGTCTTTGACGGGGTGGCGGCCTGGGAACGTGACGGTTTCTTGCTGACTGGACGCGGCCCGGCGGCAGGATTGTCTGCGCATCGCGTTACGCCGGAGTTCCTGTCGCTGTTCGGTGTCACGCCGCAAGCTGGCCGCGCGTTCGCGGCGGAGGAGTTCCGACCGGGGCGCGATCAGGTGGCGATCATCAGCGACCGTCTCTGGCGTAACCGTTTCAGCGCAGACCCGCAGATCATCGGGCAAGTGGTGAGGCTGGATGAACTATCCTATACTGTTATCGGCGTAGCGCCGCCGCGCTTCAACTTTCCCTCCGCCGACCTGTTGATACCGCTGGTCTTCAACGCAAGGTACCTGGATCCGAACAGATGTTGTATCCATTCTGTGGCACGCCTGAAGCCGGAGATAACGCTGGAACACGCGCAGCAGGAGCTGGCGTTTATTGCCACCGGGTTTGAAGGGACGAATGCCAAGCGCCTGCAACCGCTCCGCGAGTCGCTGGTCGAAGACTTCCACTTGACGCTGCTGGCCGTCTGGGGCGTGGCGGGTTTCGTATTGCTGATCGCTTGCGCCAACCTGGCAAACCTGATGCTGGCGCGCGCGGCCAATCGGCAGAAGGAACTGGCGGTTCGCGCGGCCATTGGAGCGCGGCGCTTGCGCCTGATGCGGCAGTTGTTGACTGAAAGCGTGTTGGTGGCGTTGTTGGGAGGCGCGCTAGGCCTGTTCTTCGCATACTTTGGCGTAAAGGCGCTGTCGGCGGCGAACCCGGAGATTCACCAATTGAGTCTGGACCCTATTCCGACTTACGCCCCAGGCAGTCACATGATCGTCGGTATTAGCATTTTTATCGACAACACGGCGGGGATAGCCAGAATCCCGCGTCTCGGCGAAGTGGCGATCGATGGCGTAGTGATGGCCTTCACATTCGTCCTTGCCTTGCTAACTGGAACGCTCTTCGGCCTGGCGCCGGCGCTGCAATTTTCCCGCCCTGATTTGAGCCACGCGCTCAAAGACGGCGCGGCTGTTTCGGGCGGCTATTTCGGTTTCAGGAGGCGGCGACGCACACAAAATCTGCTGGTCATCGGCGAAGTGGCGCTGGCGCTGGCGCTGCTGGCCGGCGCCGGCTTGTTGATCCGCAGCATCTGGCGACTGCATGAAGAGAAGCTTGGCTTCCAGCCGGAAAAACTCCTGGCCATGCAACTTCAATTCCCTTCGTTCAAATACCGCGATAGAGCAATGTTGACCTCATTTATCACGCAACTCAACGAACGTCTGGCGGCATTACCAGGCGTGGAGAGCGTTGGCGCGGCTGAGACCCTTCCGCTCCTTAAAAAGGGAGTCGTCGGTTCTATCATCATCGAGGGGAAAACCGACTACGTATATTCACCAATTGAGAAACCCAAAAGGGGTCAGCCGAAGCCTTCCTATGCAGACATCAAGCCGTTGCCGAATGCTTTCTTTTCAGAGATCAGCCCGAATTACATACGCACGATGGGGATTCCTTTGCTGCAAGGGCGCGAATTCGATGCGCATGACAATCGGCAATCCTTGCCAGTCGTCATCATCAATGAATCTTTGGCTCATAAACACTGGCCGGGCGAAAACCCTGTCGGGAAGCGCCTAAAACTCTATTATGAGAATTCGTGGCGAACGGTGGTCGGTGTGGTGGGAGATGTCAAACGCTACGCGCTTGAGTATCAGACGATACCAGAGTTTTATTTTCCGTTGCTGCAACCTCGCGAGGAGTCAGAATTCCGCCTATTAAGCATCGGAACTTATGTGTTTATACGCGGCGCCGGGCGTCCCGAAGACCTGGCAGAGGCAGCACGGCAGACCGTGTGGAACCTAGACCGGGACCTGCCAATTCAGTGGCTCGCCACTATGGAGGATCACGTGGCGGATGTCTTTGCGCCGCGGCGATTCAACATGCTGCTCTTTGGGGTGTTCGCGTTCGTGGCTTTGTTATTGGCCGTGATCGGGATTTACGGCGTGATCGCTTACTCGGTCGCCCAGCGTACACACGAGATCGGCATCCGCATGGCCCTCGGCGCCACGAGCCGTGACGTGCTCTGGTTGGTCGTTCGTCAGGGATTGTTATTGACACTGATCGGTGTGGCGCTGGGTACGGGAGCCGCTCTGGCTTTGACTCGCATCCTGAAGAACCTGCTCTTCGAAGTGAGCGCGACCGATCCGGCGACCTTCGCTCTCATTGCCCTGCTCCTGGTCGGCGTCGCCCTGATTGCGAGCTACATTCCGGCGCGGCGCGCGACGAAGGTCGATCCGCTACAGGCTCTCCGCCACGAATGATGCGGCTTTACTGCCTGATCGACCGAGTACGGGTTCGAGAACGATTGGCCCAAAAATTCTCCACTTCTTTAATCTTGAAGACATCCATAGTGAATCTTGCCAGGACTGACGCATCCCGAATCCCCATAATCCGCCCTCCACTTCGTCATCAAAACCAAATTTGTTGGGAGCCGCCAATTGCCGACCATTCACGACACTGCCTATCTGCGATTGAAAAGCTCCGTTGCCGAAAAGGATCGGTTGGATTTGAATCGGAAACCTCCGCCGATCGGCTATCACCTGCCAATCCTCGGATTTTGAATCGGATGGACCCGGCACATGCTGGAATCATAAAAGATTAGACAAGTGGAGAATTCGGAGCCGAATCGTTCTCGACCCCGAAACAAGAGCTAAACTTGCAGGCAATCTCACGCGCTATGCATTGACATTCTAGGTCTCTCTGCCTACCCTACACCTAGAACTTCTAAGTGTGACCAATAAGCGACACGGATTTGGAGGTGAAGTTTGACTCAACCGAAGGCGGATCTCCTGCAAGGCACGCTCGACCTGCTCATCCTCAAGGCTCTCAGCTTAGGGCCCCTCCACGGCTACGGCATCATCCAGCGCCTTCGGCAATTGTCTGACGAGTTGCTTGAGGTCGAGCAAGGCTCTCTCTACCCGGCAGTCTACCGGATCGAGCAGCGCGGCTGGATCAGTTCCAAGTGGGGAGTGGCCGAGACCGGCCGCCGGGCCAAGTTCTACACGCTTACTAAAGCAGGAAGTAAACAACTCAAAGCCGAGGAAGAGAGCTGGGACCGGCTCGCCCTGGCTATCGCGAAAGTAAGGAAGGCAGTCTGAGGAAGGTGACCTAATGAAATGGTTCAACATTCTCATGGCGCGGCTGCGCGCGCTGTTTCGACGCGAAAGCGTCCTGCGGGACATTGAAGAAGAATTGCGCGTCCACGTCGAGATGGAGACGGAGACGAATATCGAGCGAGGGATGTCGCCGGACGAGGCGCGAGCCGTCGCCCTGAAGAGTTTTGGCGCCCTGGTCCGGAACACTGAACGCGGCTATGACATACGCGGCGGGGGCTGGTTGGAAACGCTCTGGCAAGACCTGCGCTTCGGCGCGCGAATGCTGAGGAAGCAGCCCGGCTTCACCCTGATCGCCGTGATTACGCTGGCGCTGGGCATTGGGGCGAACACCGCGATATTCAGTGTCGTGAATGCAGTGTTGCTGCGTCCGCTTCCTTACCGGGATCCTGACCGAATCGTGACGATCCGCAATTACGGCGGGCATCCAATCCTGAACGGCGCCTTCGGCGCGGATTTTCTTGACTGGCGCGAGCAGGCGAAAGGATTCGAGCAGGTTGCCGCATTGGCCGACGGTTCTGTTGATCTCACGGGAACTGGCGAGCCCGAGAGGTTGAGAGCGGGTCTAGTTTCCGCAAATCTCTTCGAGACGCTCGGTGTCGGGCCCGCCTACGGCCGCGCATTTACGCAGGCTGAAGACCAATCCCGCGCCGCGCAGGTTGTGATTCTAAGCCATCGCCTGTGGCAGCGCCGTTTTGGGAGTGATCCTCAGTTGATTGGCCGGACACTTACGCTGATGGACCAAAACTGGACGGTCATCGGGATTATGCCGCCAGGGTTCCAAGCGTTCGAAGATTTTGATCTATGGCTCCCGCTCGCTCTTGATGTCAATCAGAAGTTGAGAAAAGGACCGCTGAACCACGTGAGGGTGATAGCCCGTCTCAAGCCGGACGTCACGCTGCAAACCGCCAGGGCGGAATTGGCTGTCATACGTGAGAGGCAACGGCAGACGTTTCCTCACTTCTTCCCGGGCGTAGAAGTCAGTGTGACAGGGTTGCACGAATATCTCATTGGCGACGTTCGGCGGCCTCTGCTGGCTCTGTTTGGCGCGGTCGCTTTTGTTCTTCTCATTGCCTGCGCAAATGTGGCGAACCTGCTGCTGGCGCGGTCGGCGGCCAGACAGAAGGAAATGGCGATCCGCGCCGCTGTAGGGGCAGGGCAATTCAGGCTCGTGCGACAATTGCTGACGGAAAGCCTGCTGCTCTCGGTCGCGGGCGGCGGCGCCGGTTTGCTGATGGCGATGTGGGGCGTCAAGGCGCTGGTGAAAATAAGCCCTGGCGGCATCGCGCGCATTGACGAGAGCGGTGTGGATGGCCGCGCGCTCGTGTTCACCTGCATGGTAGTGGCGCTCACGACCCTGGTCGCCGGCGTCATTCCGGCGCTGCAGGCATCGAGGACTAATGTGAATGAAACGCTGAAGGCGCATTTCAGCGCGCGGGCGTCGAGTCCCGGCGGCAGCCGGTCGTTGCAGGCTCTGATGGTCGGCGAGATTGCGCTCACTCTCGTGCTCCTTGTCGGTGCCGGGTTGATGATCAGGAGTTTCATCCAGCTGTTAGGCGTCCCCAGAGGCTTCAATCCAGACAATGTCCTGACGCTTGCGCTCTCCCCAGGCTTCGCCAAATATCCACCAGGGTCGCCGCAACTCAGGGCATATTTCCAGGAATCGCTCAACCGCGTTCAAAATTTGCCCGGCGTCGAGTCCGCCAGCCTGTCCAGTTTTCTTCCGCTCGCCGGGCAAGCCGGTAGTCGGTCATTTAGGATTGAAGGCCGTCCACCGTTCGAGCCGGGGAAAGAACCGTTGGCTCAAGACAATATCATCAGCCACGACTACTTCCGAACCATGGGTATCGAGATGCTGGCCGGACGGGCGTTCACCGAACAGGACGGCGCCGGGGCGCCGCCGGTTGTGATCATCAACGAAACAATGGCTCGGCGCTTCTTTCCCAACGAGAATCCCATTGGGCGCCGGTTTGTGTGGAGCCCGATTCCATTGACCATCGTGGGAGTGGTAGGCGACACGCGCCATTTCGGTTTAGACCAGGAGGTCCATCCGGAGATTTACTGGCCGTATCTGCAGGCTCGAAGCCTCATCATGAAGCTGGTCGTGCGAATCGCGCCCGATTCGAACAGCCCGGCTCAATTGTCCAGCCTGGCCGCCGCTATACGCAATCAGGTCCGCGAGGTGGACTTAAATACGCCGGTCAATCAGGTCGTCACGATGGACGAGCGTTTGTCGGATTCGGTCGCGCCGCGGCGTTTACAGATGCTCTTGTTCGCCATCTTTGCGGCGGTGGCGCTGGTCATCGCGACAGTCGGGATGTACGGCGTCCTCTCGTATTCAGTGACGCAGCGGACGAGCGAGATCGGCATTCGCATGGCACTGGGCGCCGAGCGCCGCGATGTATTGAGGCTGGTCTTGAGACAGGGGGCGAAGCTAGCGCTCATAGGCTCCTTGCTTGGATTGGGCGGAGCGTTGGCGTTGACGCGATTGCTGAAGACCTTGTTGTTCGGCGTGAGCGCAACCGATCCGCTGACGTTCATTGTAATCGCGGCCGTGCTGACACTCGTGGCTCTGCTGGCCAGCTGGATTCCGGCGCGGCGGGCGACGAAGGTGGATCCGCTGATTGCATTGAGACACGATTGAAGCCCACTCAACAAGAGTAAAATGTAAAACCGCTTACGCCCCGTCTCGCTTTCTCTGTTTCAGAGTGGGCTGACTGAGGTTTTCCATTGACTGTCCACTCTACATTATCCGGAGGTCAGTGGATGCCCACACAACTCGCCCTTTCTTTTGACGCTGTCCCCGTCACCTGCGAAGTCCAACAACGCTATCACTCCATTGCCCCCTGTCTGGCCGGAATCAGCACTCCGGCGGAACAGGCGCAAGCGCTCAATCTCGGTTATTCGACCGTCACTCGCTGGCTTCGGGAGTTCCGCGAGCAAGGAATGCCGGGGCTATTTCCGGCGACGCAGTATCCGCGCGAACCCTACACGCCGGAGCGCATCATCGTGCAGCTGATCTTTTTCAAATGCTGTGCGCCGAAAGCCGGAGATCGTGAACTGGCGCGCGTCATTCATCATCTGACTGGCTATCAGATTCATCATCACACCGTCAAAACTCTCTGCGAACGTTTCTTTTTCTGGCGGCATCCCGAGTTTCAGCAACTCCTTCGCTATCCGGTCCCGACCGAACCCCAGGCGCTGCGCATGGAGGTCGTCCGACTCAGCCAGCAGGGCTGGACGCAGACTCGGACTGCCGCGCGCCTCACGCAAAACCGTCCGCAAATGGCTGCGCCGCGCGCGACAGCAAGCGCAGCAGAGTGATGGTTCGCAGCCACTGCTGATCGACCTGCCACGCGCCCCGCACCAGCCACGGCGCAAGGTCTATTTCGGAGCGATTCACGCCGTGCTCACGCTGCAAAAGAAATATGGCTATGCCGGATGGTTTCGTATCGTGTGCCACGAAGGGCGTTGAGTGTATGGACGAACGGTCGGTGAGTGGCGTCACTGACCAGTAGACCCACTGCTTGTACAGGCAGGCAGTGAGCTTTTGAAACGTAGCGTTGACCGGATGCAAGGTCAACGTGAAATAGCTGTTTCTAAAAGGTACCCGTGAGGCGCGAGGCAGGCCGCCAAGAGGCGGGGCTTAGCTGAGAGGCGATATGGTGAGTGAAACGAAGCGGATTTCAACCTACGGGAAAACCAGACCCTGTTCCGTAATAAGCCTGCATAACTGTGGGGTAGTGGCCCACGGGTAAACGGGACAGCAGATGAGCCCTGAGATATTTATTCTTTCGATGGGCTGCCGAGATTGGTCATTGATTCGTACCAATCCAAAGGCCGAAACAGACAAACCTGTTTTATTCTATTTCCATCTGGGATACCGCAAAGAGCGGGATTGGTTGCCTAAGACCGCCACCTAAGTCGTCTTGCAGAGACACTCGACGTCAACGTGGGAGGCTCACAGAGGATGTTAAGGAGAATTGACCTGTGACATCAATGAAGCGTGGAACAAGATTGGCGCCTCGATCAAGTCTCAAACTGGTCGCGTCTTTGACCGAAAACGACAAGAGGACAAAACTTTTGCTATTCATTTTCTCAGCTTCGGTTCTTCGATCGCTTCAGTAACGCGGCGCTGCGATCGCCGGCGCCGGCCTGATTGGCCGATAGACCGCTGCGTGTCAGTCGGGTGACGGTTTCGGTCACCTTCGCCGAGACAATCGGATTTCTCGCCTCTTCTTCTCTCTTAACACCGATTCACCGCTGATCGTCTCCGCGCGCAACCTCTATCACGACCGGGCATTGAGCCCTGTTTCCACATTCCTTTGCAAGCCCGGTTAGTTTCCGCCACCCTCCGGTCCGCGAACAATCTCGAGTACATCGCAGAGCCTGTCGATTTGGCGCTGCGGCGGCGGCAGACCGACCGGCCACGCGTGTACTCCCCTCAACCAGATGGATTGGAGGCCAGCCGCTACTGCGCCGAGAATGTCGTTCTTGGGGTGATCTCCGACGAACCAGGCATCACATTCTGCACAGCCAAGTTCGTCCAGGCTTCTTTTGAAAATCCTGGCGTCCGGTTTCTCGAAGCCGACGACCTCTGAGATGATGAGCGTGCTTAGCAGTGAACGGATTCCGAGGGAGTCGATCTTGGGCTGCTGGATCCTATCCCGCCCGTTCGTAACAACTCCGAGGACGAATCCCCTTAAGCGCAGTTTCTCCAGTGTCGATACTAGCCCTTCTCGACTGGCTGTCTCCGCTGGGAACGATGCTTCCCAGTGATCGGCGAGGCGGCTAACATCGGGAGCGCTTTCCCACGGCAGCTCTTGCCGCATAGCCAAGAAAACGTTCTCACGAGGCGTGTATCCTCCACGGTCCAGATCGTAGATGAGTGAGGTGGTCTCACTTTCGCGGACACGAGTGTGTCTTAGCTTTTACGTCCTTTCCTCATCTCGACTTTGGCCATTTTGACTTTGAAAAGTAATCGCCTGTGAGCTTTGTTTTCAACGCTTGGGAATTATGTGAAGTCTGCTTTCCAGCTCGGCTTTACATCTTCCTCCGCCGCATCGCGGCGCCTTGAATTTAGCCGTGGGTTGATGGTCTTTGAAAATTACTGGTACTAACGGATTTTGTGGTCACAATCTCAGACCTCCCATAGAGGAAGCAATCAAGAGGTTATGCAACCAGTTCGGGTGATAAACAAAGCCGTTGAGGTCATG
>Ga0154003_1000225_pt1 | contig 17570 bp, 10 predicted proteins | sample TSFL087MetaG_FD_104679 | JGI IMG/M metagenome (GOLD analysis project Ga0154003, IMG submission 104679) | Attine ant fungus gardens microbial communities from Florida, USA - TSFL087 MetaG | ecosystem: Host-associated > Fungi > Mycelium > Unclassified | place: USA: Florida, Lake Talquin State...
ATCATTGGTTGACCTTATCAGCTATTTAGTTGATTTTGTCAAGTAATTGACCGTGCTTCTCAGGAGGGTTGTTCAGACCGCATGGCTAAACAATGAAGGCGCGGCGCGTAGTAACGACTTATGCTCTTGAGAGATAAATGCAACCAGGCGATCCAGCGTAGGGGCAGACCTGCGTGTCTGCCCCGAAGCGGCGGGTCCTCGGAGCCGGGGCAGACACGCAGGTCTGCCCCTACTGTGGTTGCGCTATTTATTCAAAGACCATTAGTCGTTACTACGTGGTCGGTGGATTATTTTCTGGAGAGATACGCGCTCACTCCTCCCGCAGCGCAATAGTCGGGTCAAGGGCCGACGCGCGCCGCGCGGGCAACCCCGACGCGATTACGGCGATGATCAGGAAGAGCGCCGCCATCGCCACGAAAGTAACCGGGTCGGTAGCTTTGACGCCGACGAGCATGCTGGTCATTGCGCGCGTGAGGCCGAAAGCCGCTACCATCCCGGCTGCGACGCCTATCAGGCTAAGGCGCAGTCCGTGCCCGACCACGAGTTTGAAGATGCCTCCAGGCGTCGCGCCGAGAGCCATCCGGACGCCGATCTCCGACGTCCGCTGCCGTACGGCGTTCGACAACACGCCATACAGCCCGACGCTCGCCAGTAGCGCCGCGATGACCGCGAAGACGCCGATGAGCAACAGCGAAAAGCGCGTCCCCGCCTGCGCCTGCTTCACCAGCGCCTCCATCGGCCGCATCTCGGCGACCAAAAGATTCGATCTGAATTTTGCGACCTCGGCGCGGATCACCGCGGCGTACCGCGCGGGATCGCCCTTGGCGCGTACCCCCCAGTACGTGGCCAGACGGTTCCTATTAAATCCGTTAGTGAAATAGACCTGTTCGCGACCGGGCTCGGCCAGCGTTGTTTGGCGTTGATGCTCGACGACGCCGATCACTTCGACCCATTGTGGCTCCGGCGCCGCAAAGCGTACCAGAATGCGCTTCCCGACTGCGGATTCGTTGGGAAAGGCTTTAGCTGCGAGAAACTGGTCGATGATCACTACTTTACTCTCCGGCGTATCGTCCGCTTCGGTAAATACGCGTCCGGCGAGGAGCTGCGTGCGGAGAGCTTCAAAGTAGCCCGGAAGTACGACTTGCCAATCAGCCGCCTGAAACTTGCTCGGGTCGGAGAGCGCGTCTCCCATACCCCACCGGAGAGGACTGAATCCTCCCGCGAGCGGGAACGGATAGGAAGCCGTCACGCTTTCAACACCAGGCAGCGCGCTCAACCGGCCATGAAGATCGCGCATGAAAGCGGAGCGCTCCTGCGGAGCGCTCAAATTGCCGGCGCCGAGCAATTGGAATGTGAGGACATTGTCCGGATCATAGCCCAGGTCTATGCGCTGCAAAGCGATGAAGCTGCGGATCATCAGCCCCGATCCGATGAGTAGCACGAACGAAAGCGCCACCTCCGTGACAACCACCAAATTGCGCAGTCGCCGGGCGCCTCCCAGCCCGCCGCTGCGACCGATGCCGCGCAGGATATTCATCACATCCGGTCTCGATGCCTGCAATGCCGGTGGGACACCGAAGATTACAGCCGCCGCCAGCCCTGCCAGCGTGGCAAATGCGAGCACAACCGGATCGATCGTTATCGAACCGAGGCGCGGCAGGTTCGCGGGCGCGATGGCGAGCAACTGGCGGATGCCGTACCACGCCAGTCCGAGGCCGAGGATCGTGCCGGCTCCCGCAAGCAGCAAGGCTTCCACCAGCATCTGGCGTACGAGGCGGCGCCAACTCCCGCCGAGCGCGGCGCGCACCGCGAGCTCGCGTTGGCGCTGGGACGCCCGCACAAGCAATAGATTTGCCACATTCGCGCATGCGATGAGCAGGAGAAAGATCACCGCGCCGGTCAGAGCGAGGATGGCGGGGCGAACCTCTGCGACCAGGTATTTGCGCATCGGCTCCAGCCGGAAATAGAGGCCAGCGGTCTGCCGGATCGTATCGCCCTTTTTGATTTCCTCTGCGATCGCATCGGTTTCGGCCTGCGCCTGCTCGAGGGTCGCGCCTCCTTTTAAACGGCCGATCACTCGGTGAATTACCATGTTTCGGTTGACGGTATCGTAAGTGAGGCGTGCGGCATACCAGATGTCCGGCGTGCGTTCCTCGTTCAGCCTTGGCGGAAGTAGTAGCTCGAATTCCGGCGCCAGCACGCCCACGACCAGGGGACCGCCGGCTCCACCTCTCAACATGCGGTTACCGAGAATGGCCGTACTCCCGCCATAGCGCTGCTGCCAGTATGAGTAACTCAGGATTGCGATGGTCGGCTTCCCAGGCACAGCGCCCCCCTGTTGTTCCGGTAGTTGCGAAGGTTGCGGTTCGCCATCCGCTTCCGCAAAATCACGACCAAAGGCTATTCTCGCGCCGAGCAGCCGGAAGAAGTTCGGTGTGACCGATGCAAAACTAATCTGCTCCAGCGCGCCATCTTCCCTCGTCATGGTCATGCGGCCAGTATAGACGCCAGCTACGCCCTCAAACGTCGTCTTCGCCGCTTTGCGAAAGTCAATGAAATCGGTGTTTGAAAACCGCCAGTCCTTGACATTACGCTTTCTCATTTCCACATCAGCAAACACCAGCCGATCCGGATTCTCATAGGGAAGCGGCCTGAGCAGCACTGCGTTGGCGACGCTGAAGATGGCCGTGTTCGCGCCGATGCCGAGCGCCAGCGTTAGCGTGGCGATCAAGGTGAAGCCCGGATTCTTTAATAACATCCTGACGCCGAAGCGAAGGTCTTGCAGGATTGTTTGCATAGATTCAACCTCCTACCTGGAAAAAGAGACACTTTGATTTTTTGTATCCAAACCTCGTGCCACCCCGACGTTGCGTTAAACCCTTTGATTCCAAGTCATCAGCAGGAGAATGGGAACCTGATCGTTTTCGCGGCGCCCGATTCTGGGATCAAACTTTCCCAAAAACGAATAGTCAGAGATGTGCTATCCTATCGCCCCACATAGCACACTCAGTTGTACCCAGATCTCTATTAATCAGCCGAAGGAGAAGATTTGTGGAAAGTTCCCCCAAACACTCACGCCGCAGATGGACGTCTCACGCAATCGGGGCCAGCAGTCTCGCGCTGATCGCCTTTCTTGGAGCCGCCGCGCCCGAATTCCTCAGAGATGATTTCAAACAGAAGTTTGCGCCCTACAACAAGTGGATTCTGGCTGTCATCGGCGTCGCTGTAGTGGTGGAGATCGTTCGCGCTATAGTCGCCGCCCGCGCCAATATCGACCAGCCCGAGGTAAGCGGCAAAGACTCGGAGCCAAATCAGACCGGCCTATCCACCGGCGACCACAATCAGGGGACGTTCAATTTTCAAGGCGGGAACGTCACAGCAGCCAACACGCAAGGGAATGTCGTTGGTCGCGACCAGACCATCCACGTCCACAACGCGCCGCCTTCAGAACCCAATCGGAAATATCAACTCCCGTCGGCGCCGCCCGATTTCACCGGTCGTGAGCAGGAGTTGAACGAACTGCTAGCCAAACTCGGCCAGGGCGTGACCATCTCCGGGATGCATGGGCTCGGCGGCGTCGGCAAGACCGCGCTCGCGCTCAAGCTAGCCGAGCGCGTCAAAAACCGCTTCCCCGACGCCCAGATTTACCTCGACCTGCAAGGCGCGGGCGCGAACCCGCTCACGCCCGCCACGGCGATGGAACACGTCATCCGCGCTTATCATCCGACGGCCAAACGGCCCGAATCGCTCTCCGAATTGAGCGCGCTTTATCGCTCAACGCTGCACGACCAACGAGCCTTGCTGCTAATGGACAACGCCAAAGACCGCGAGCAGGTCGAGCCGCTTATCCCGCCCGCTGGTTGCGCGCTGTTGGTCACATCGCGGCAGCATTTCAAATTGCCGGGGATGTTCGATCAGAATCTGAACACGCTGCCACGCGCGGATGCGATCAAGTTGCTGCTCAACATCGCCATATGCATCGGCGATCACGCGAACGAGATATCCCAGTTGTGCGGCGACCTGCCATTGGCGCTGCGCGTCGCAGCCGGCGCGCTGGCCGAGCGCCCCAACCTCACCCCGGCCGATTACGCGCGGCGATTGGCCGACGCCAAACAGCGGCTCAGTCATCTCAAGGAAGTTGATGTGGCGCTCAACCTGAGCTACGAAATACTCAGTGAAGAGCAGCGGCGGCTGTGGCGCGCGCTGTCAGTCTTTCCGCAGACATTCAACGACGAGGCCGTGGCCGCGGTGTGGGAGATGGGGTGCGACGCCGCGCAGGACGCGATCGGCGATTTGATGAAATGGAGCCTGGTGGAATTCAGCGCTGAGAATGAACGTTACCGCTTGCACGACCTGGCGCGATTGTTCGCCGATATACGGCTGAGCGAGGGCGAACGAGAGGCGACAAAGCTACGGCATGCTACGCACTACTGCGCGCTGCTAAAGAACTCTCACGATCTTTATCATCAAGGCCGGGAAGATTTGTTAAAAGGGCTTTCAATGTTTGATGTGGAACGTGTGAACATTGAAGCTGGACAAGCTTGGTCCAAAGAGCGATCTCTAGAAGACAGTCAGGCGCTACTGTTGTGTATCAAATACCCTATTTCAGGCAAGTGTGTGCTCATACACCGACAGCATCCTCGCGAAAGTATCTCTTGGTTTGACTTAGCTCTGATCCATGCTCGATGGCTTAACCACCGTGAAGATGAAGCATACGCTTCTGAATTCTTAGGCAAGGCTTACTCCATCTTGGGTGATAGTAGTAAGGCCAAAGTCTGCCTGGAGAACGCATTGATGATATTTCGCGAAACCAACAACCGATCTGATGAGGGTGATGCGCTTAATAGTCTTGGCGAAGTTTGCAGAGTCTTAGGCGAGACGCGCAAAGCCATCGTTCATTACGATCAAGCGCTGGCTATCTCCCGCGAGACCGGCAATCGCACTATTGAGGGCTCAGCCCTTACGGCTCTTGGCGACGCATACGGGGTCTTAGGCGAGACGCGCGAAGCCATCGCTCATCACGATCAAGCGCTGGCGATCTTCCGCGAGACCGACAATCGCAATGGTGAGGGCTCAGCCCTTAAGGCTCTTGGCGGCGCATACGGGGTCCTAGGCGAGACGCGCAAAGCCATCGCTCATTACGATCAAGCGCTGGCTATCTTCCGCGAGACCGGCAATCGCAATGGTAAAGGCTTAGCCCTTACGGCTCTTGGCGGCGCATACGAGGTCTTAGGCGAGACGCGCAAAGCCATCGCTCATTACGATCAAGCGCTGGCTATCTTCCGCGAAACTGGCTACCAAACAGGCGAAGCAGGCGCTCTTGGTTCACTTGGTAACGCTTATGCGGACGTAGGAGAAATCCATAAGGCCATCGAATTTTATGAACTAGCGCTTGTTATTTTTTGCGAAACAGATTCCCGTTGTGAGGAAGGCTCCGCATTATGCAATCTAGGTATCGCGTATGGGCAGCTAGGTGAGACACACAAAGCTATCGAGTATTACGAACAAGCGCTAATCGTTGACCGAGAGATCGGAGACCGCGGAGGCGAAGGCCAGACGCTCGGCAACCTCGGTGCGGCCTGGGCTGCTCTCGGTGAGACACCCAAGGCCATAGAGTTTTACGAACAACACCTAGCCATCGCCCGAGAAATCGGCGACCGTAGAGGCGAAGCCGATTCGCTCTGGAAAATGAGTCTAAGTGTGGACAAAGTTGGCGACCGCGACAAGGCCATCGCGCTGGCTGAAGCCTCGCTCAAGATTCGTGAAGATATTGAAGACCCCCGCGCCGACAAAGTGCGGGAGCGACTGGCCGAGTGGATAGGGGAAGAAGAAGAATAAGTGGCGGCAATGGCTGACGCGGCGGAACGGACAGGCGAGAACAAAATGACGAAGTAGCTTCACCTGACTGATACTGCGCGGTTGCATAATCCATCTACATTTCATTAGCCAACACCATGTCAAACGGTTTATCATTGGAGTGTCTCCAAACATGAGTAAGCTATATGCCGACTATTGAGATCGAAAAGGAACAATTGCTCAACGCGGTTCTACAGATGCCTCAGAGCGAGCTGGAGGAATTTGTCCGCAAGGCGTTTTCGCTAAAGGCTAGAGAGCGGGCGCCTGTTCTTTCAGAGCGCGAGGCTGAACTCCTTCAGAAAATCTATCAGGGCATCCCTCCGGCGACGCAGCAGCGTTTGAATGAACTGATTAAGAAACGCCAGTCTTACGCAATCACTGAGGATGAGTTGAAAGAACTGATCAGACTGACCGACCAGATCGAGATGTTCGACGCTGAAAGGTTGAAGCATATGATCGAGCTCGCCCATCTACGCGACGTCCCGCTTGATGATCTGATCCGGCAGCTGGGAATCAAGCCTGTTCCACATGACTAAACGACGCATCTCGGCCAAATTACAGCGTCTGGTCAAAGAACGCGCTCTTTGATACTGCGAGTATTGTGTCTGTCCGGAGTCGCACTCAACGCAATCTCATTCCAACGAACATATCACGCCTGAAGTCGCAGGAGGCTCAACCACTGAAGACAACCTCGCGCTGGCCTGTCAGGGTTGCAACAACAAAAAATACAACAAGACGCGCGCGATTAATCCGGTCAGCGGAGAGACTGTTCCGCTCTTTCATCCACGAAAAGATGACTGGCGCGAACATTTCGTTTGTAATCCTGATTGCCTCACACTCACTGGCCTAACGCCAACAGGCAGGGCGACAATCGAGGCGCTGGATCTGAATCGCGCTGGGGTCATCAATTTGCGGCGAATGTTGTTCCGGGAGGGACTACATCCTCCCGCGCATCGCTCATCTTCGAAATAATTATTCACACCGGAGAGCGACCATCGGATCGACCTTTGTCGCCCGTCGCGCCGGTATCCAACAGGCCAACAACGCGACCACGGTCAGCAGCGACGCGATCACGACGAACGTCAGCGGGTCGGCCGCGCTCACGCCGAAGAGCAGACTCTGCATCAACCGTGTCAGGGCGAGCGCCGCCGTCAAACCTATGGCGACGCCCGGAAGCGTGAGCGCCAGCCCGCGCCACAACACCAGCCTCAACACGTCTGCGGTCCCAGCGCCCAGCGCCATTCGGACGCCTATCTCCTGCGTGCGCTGCGCGACCGAATAGGACATCACGCCGTATATGCCGACGCCGGCCAGTCCGAGCGCTAGCGCCGCGAACAATCCCAGCAGCCACGCGCCAAAGCGCTGCCGCGCGGTCGAATCGGCCAGCACTTTTTGCAGCGTCTGCACGTTTGAAATCGGCGTCTCTTTGTCAGCGGCGCGAAACGCCTGGCGCACGGCGTTGGTTGCGGCCGCCGGGTCGCCCGTCGTGCGCACTACCATCGTCAGGCTGCCCCACGAGTCCTGCCTGTGCGGGATGTAAACCAGGCTCGACGGGTCGTCATCCAGCCCCCCGTACTTCACGTCGCGCACGACGCCTACGATTTCGCGCAACTTGTTTTCATCGCGCCACGACCGGATGCGTTTGCCCAGCGGGTCTTCGTTCGGAAACATCCGCCGGGCGAAGGTCTCGCTGACGATGATGACTGGCGTGGTCTGCGCGTCGTCACGATCGGTGAACAGACGACCTTTCATCAAGCCGATATCCATCGCGTTGAAATAATCCGGCGTCACGACATTCCATCCGCCGGGATAATCGGGCGCGGCTGGCGGTTCGGCGGCGCCTTCGAGCAAAAAGACGCGGCCCAGATAGAACCCGCCGCCGCCGAGCGGCAACGCTGACACGGCCGCCGCCGTTTGCACGCCGGGAACGGCTTTGAGGGTTTGCACGAAGTTCTGGTACGCGTCGGCGCGTTTCTCCGGCGTATTGAACCGCCCGGCGTTAGTGTTGACTTCAAAGGTCAGCACGTTGCTCGTGTTAAAGCCCGGCTCAACACGAGCGAGCAGCAGGAAGCTTTTGATCATCAGCCCCGCGCCTGCCAGCAGCACCAACGCCAGCGCGACCTCCGCGATGACCAGCGCCGATCGGGCGCGATGGCTGCGCATGCCGCCCGCCGCCGCGCGGCCGCCCTCTTTCAGCGAAGAATTCAGGTCGGGTTTCGACGATTGCAAGGCGGGGATTAGTCCGATCGCCGCCGCCGTGGCCAGCGAGAGCAACATCGTGAATCCGAGCACGCGCGCGTCGTTACTCGTCTCGTTCAAACGCGGAATCTGCTCCGGCGCGAACTTGACCAAAAGATCGGCGCCCCACGACGCCAGCAGCAAACCGCACGCGCCGCCCAACAACCCGACGAGCAGGCTCTCCGTCAGAAATTGCCGCGCGACGCGCCAACGCCCGGCTCCCAACGCCTGTCGAATCGCCATCTCGCGTTCTCGCCCCGCGGCCCGCGCCAACAACAGATTCGCAAGGTTCACGCACGCGATCAGCAACACAAACCCGACCGCGCCGAGCAATATCCAAAAGTTCCGTCGCACTTCGGGCTGGATGGCATAATCGATCAGCGGAAACGCGCGGGCGGAGACGTCCTGCCGAATCTTCGGATTCTCCTGGTTGATGTGGCGGGCGATAGCGGCCATTCGGTCGCTGGCCTGGGAAGGCGTCACTCCCGGTCGCAAACGCGCGATGGATTGAAAGATGAAATTGTCGCGCCGCAGCATGTCCGGGAAACTCTGAATCGTGAACGCTCGCGCCATCGGTATCCATGCCTCGACGTCTTCAGGGTAATGCGACTTCGGCCGCGTCACACCGATGATGGTAGCCACTCGCGCGGCGGTGGGAAATTTTTGCCCGACGATATTCGGATCGCCGCCGAGCCGACGCTGCCACAGGCCGTGGCTGATGACGACGACCGGGGCGCCGCTCTTGCCCTCTTCCGCCGTAAACGCGCGGCCTAACAACATCGGCGCGCCCAGCGCGTCGAAGAACTCTTCCGTCACCAGCGCCGTGCGAATCCGCTCTGGCTCGTCTCCTAGGGTGAGCACCGCATTGCCGCCCGAATAGCAGGCGGCGTGAGCGAAGATAGAGTTCTCTTTTTGCCAATCGAGAAAATCGCCGTAGCTGACGCTCATCCGGCTGTCGGGATCGTTCATCCGCACAGACGCGAGTCTGACCAACTGTTCAGGTTCACTGAACGGCAACGCGCGTAATAACACCGCATTCACGACGCTGAAGATCGCGGTGTTCGCCCCTATGCCGAGCGCCAGAGTAATGACGGCAATCAATGTGAATACAGGGTTCTTTATTAACATTCGCGCGCCGTAGCGCAGGTCTTGCCAAAATGTTTGCATAATCAGATCCTCTCAGAACGAAAGAGACAGTTTTGGTGATCAGGATATTCTTCCAAATTATGTGCCAACCCAATCATTGCTGTAACTCATTGCGTTCATTGCGTAACTTGGGAGATTAATCAAGAAAGGTGTGCGCTTCCGGGACAACAGAATCCCATTTTCGGATGCTCGCTTGCAGTGATGATAGCCTCGGGCGGCTACCGCGAACAATTATCTGGGCGCATCGAACGGCGCTCTCATTCAGGTACGCGAATGGGCCGGCCATTAATCGGATTTGCTGGCGCCAAAAAGAAGCGGAGAATCGTAAACAGCTTTACCCTGGCGTTGCCCGCACCGCTACACAACGCTATCGCCCTGATCGTCTTCCTCGTGCTATGCTCTCGCCCGGCCAAGACAGCTAGGATTTCCATCGCCACAAGAGCCATGCGTTCTTCTCAGAGCAGCGCCTATGAAAAAACAAAAGCCTAAACCACCACGACCTGTGCCCAAACACAAATTCAAGCTTGAGCGGAAAGAGCGGAAAGCCAAAGACTTCAGCGAGATTGGCGGCTCTCCAGTGCCGGGCTTCATCTTGCGCCACGTCTTGCGTGGGCATACAGAGACGATATTCCGCATAGCGTGGTCGCCAGATGGCTCATACCTCGCTTCGCCTTCTGCGGATCAGACCATTCGGATATGGGACGCGCGCAGTGGAGCGTGTGTGCGCACCTTGGAGGAGGATATTGGAATAACCTACAGTGTGGCGTGGTCGCCCGATGGCCAGCGCATCGCCGCAGCTTCCGATGATAACGCCATTTGCTTGTGGGACTCAGCCAGCGGCAAGCGTTTGCTAACCTTTGAAAGGAATAGCACTCATGGTTACAGTGTAGCGTGGTCGCCCGATGGCCAGCGCCTCGCCGCTGATTCCCCTAATGACACCATTTGCTTGTGGGATTCAGCCAGCGGAAAGCATTTGCTAACACTAGGAGGGCATACTGATGCTGTCAACTATGTGGCATGGTCACCTGATGGCCAGCGCCTCGCCACAGCTTCCGATGATAACACTATTTGCTTGTGGGACTCAGCCAGCGGCAAGCATTTGCTAACACTGAAAGGGCATACCGATACTGTCTACAGCGTGGCCTGGTCGTCGGATGGTCAGTATCTAGCCTCTGGTTCTCTCGACGAAACCATCCGCCTGTGGAATGCAGCCAGCGGAAAGCCCCAACAGATTTTGGAGGGGCATACCAACTTTATATCAAGCATTTCCTTTTCTGCCGATAATCAATTTATGGCCTCCAAATCTTGGGATGACACAGTTCGACTCTGGCGCACTGATACTTGGTCGGAGTTGACGATTTTTGGAGAGACTCATGAGCTCAGTAGCAATTGGAATAGCCTCGCCTTTCATCCCCGCCTTCCTGTGCTGGCGACGCTAGGTGAAAAAGATACCATCATACGCATATGGGAACTGGACGAAGCGATCCTGCTCGGTCAGGCGCAGGAGAACGTACACTACACCACTGCTAAACTCGTCCTGGTCGGCGATTCTGGCGTAGGCAAAACGGGGCTGGGTTGGCGGCTGGCGCATGGCGAGTTCAAGGAACAATCCTCCACGCATGGTCAGCAGTTCTGGCCCATACGGCAACTCGGCCTCAAACGCGCAGACGGCGCCGAGTGCGAAGCCGTGCTGTGGGATTTGGCGGGCCAGCACGTATACCGGCAAATCCACTCTATCTTTCTTGACAATATCGCCGCCGCGCTAGTGCTATTTGACCCCAGCAATAGGCAAGAACCGCTGAAGGGTGTGCAGTTCTGGCTGGAGCAACTCAAGGGCAAGGGGCAATTACCACCCGCCGTGCTGGTAGGCGCGCGAGTGGATCGCGGCGCGCCTGCCCTCTCACAACAGGAATTGGAACAGTTCTGCCAGCGCTACGGCATCCGCGGCGGCTACATCAGCACGAGCGCCAAGGGCGGCGAAGGGCTGGAGGCGTTGCTGGAAACGCTCAAGGCGCAGATCCTGTGGGATGAGATGACGGCGACGGTGACAACCGTCACATTCAAGCGCATCAAAGACTACGTGCTGGCGCTCAAAGAAAAACCCGACCGCGAAGGCTTGCTGGTCAGCCCGATTGCTTTGCGCGAACAATTGCAGGCGACCGATCAAGACTGGCGCTTCTCCGACGCCGAGATGATGACGGCGGTGGGGCATCTGGAAACGCACGGCTACGTCGCCGTCTTGCGGAGTTCGGCGGGCGAGCAATACATTCTGCTCACGCCCGATTTGCTGGTCACGCTGGCCGCGTCCATTATCTTGCTGGCCGACAAAAACCCGCGCGAACTCGGCGCGGTGAGCGAGACTGAGTTATTGCAAGGGGCATACGAGTTCGCCGAACTGCTTGCGGGAATAACCCGCCGTGACTGGAATGCAGATGTCCTTGACCGGGGCGCCGTCCTGCCACCAGCCGAAAGCCAGATTTTGCTCGACGCCGCCATCCTGCGCTTCTTGGAGCACAACGTCTGCTTCCGCGAGACGTTGGGCGACGAAACCTTGCTCATCTTCCCCGGCCTTATCAAGCAAAAGCGCCCGTTGCAAGACGACCTGCCCGCCACAGATGACATTTTTTACGTGGTGCGCGGGCGCGTGGAAAACCTGTTTGCCTCGCTGGTAGTCTTGCTCGGCTACACGCCCTCGTTCACCCGCATCAACCAGTGGCAGAATCAAGCGCAATACGAAATGGGCGAGGGCGAAGTCTGTGGCTTCCGCCTGATTGAAGACCGCGAGGGCGAGATTGAGTTGGTGTTGTATTACGGCGAGCAAATGCCTGCCAACGGACGCGCCAAGTTTCGGGAATTGTTCGAGCAGTTCCTACATCAGCGCGATGTGGAGGTGACCCGCTTCCCGCCCGTTGTCTGTCCCAATGGACATCGGCAAAAGCGCGACGCTGTTATGGAAGCGGTACGCGAAGGCTTGCTTTCTTTGTATTGTTATAAGTGCGGCAAGCAAACTGATTTGCCTAATTTTGATCAGCCGCAAACCATCGGCATTGGGGCGTCACCCTGGTTGCAACGCGAAGAAGCGGCGGCGCGATTGCGCAGCGCGTATGAAGTGCAACTGACAAAGGTCAAGGGCTATCGGCGCGGGTGGGCGACGCCGCGCTGTTACGTCAGCCACCTGCCCGAACAAGCCGCGTGGGCTGAAAAACTCGTTCGCGATTTGCGCGACGCAGGCGTGTACGTGGTGGAGCAAGCCGCACGGGTTCAACTCGAAGATTTTGTGATTGTCATGGATACGCCTGCCTATCAAAAGGCATTTGGCACTGCGGCTCTTGCCGCCGACGAGCCGCTCGTTCGCGCTCGGTTTAGCAATAGACGCCAACTGATTTCGCTCGCGCTGACAGGTCAGGCCGTGGCGCACGAATTCGAAGGTTGCAAGCCCGGCAGTTTCTTCGACGAGACTCACTACCCGGTGAGCCTGTTCGATTTGGCGCTGAACCTGTACGCCATCCCGCTCACGCATGCGGGCTTCGCCCCCCTGCGGCAAGCGTTGCACGAGCAATGGGAGCAAACGCTGGCAGGCTTGGCATCGGAACAAATAAAGGAGCAACGCGCAACGCCGCTCAAAGTATTCATCAGTTACGCCCACAAAGACGAACCGTTCAAAGATGACCTGCTCACTGTGCTAAAGCCGCTTGAGCGCAAAGGTATTCTCGAAATATGGCACGACCGAAAGATTGAGGAAGGGGATGAATGGCGGCGCGAAATTGAAACGGCGATGAATGAGGGCGATATGGCGCTCCTGTTTATCAGCAAGAATTTTCTTGCCTCGTCCTTCATTCAGGACAAGGAACTGCCGCGCCTACTGCAACGACGCAAGGAAGAAGGGTTGCGCGTGGTCCCAATCATCATCGGTCCATGTATGTGGCAGAGCGAGCCGGTATTGAGCGATCTTCAAGCATTACCGAAAGACGCCAAACCGGTGGGCGGTTTTGCTGAAGGCCACGCGCGCGATCAAATATGGGTCGAGATCGCCCTAGCGATTGAAAGGCGCGCGAAACCAAAAACAACGCCGTAGGCAGTCTCAGAGTTTTGCCTGCTCGCAGGCAAGGGGCACGATATTGCGCCACCTCACCGGAATAAGTCTCTTGTTACGCCCTTGCCCGCGAGGACGCGGGGGCGCCGCCTGCGCCAATCTTGCTGGTTCGATTTAGCCCGTAGACGCCAATGATAAATGCGAAGCTATTGCGCTCTCAGCAATTTCAGCTTTTCCGCCGCATTGGTGTTATTCGGGTTCAGCTTCAGAGATTTTTCGTAGTTTTCGATCGCCGGCGCTTTCTCGCCATTGAGCATGTATGCTTCGCCGAGGCTGTCATAAACGTTTGATGATTCGGGGTAGGCTTCCACGTTCAACTGGAACACTTTGATGGCTTCCTTGATCTTTTTCTGGCCGAGCAGGTTATAACCGAGCCCATTCAATTCCCTCTCCTGAAAATCATAGGCGTCGGGCTGATTCTTCTTAAGGTCGCGGTACTTCCCGGCGGCGGAGTCTACCCCCTCGGTCGTGATGGTTTGATAGAGAGTCTTAGCTATACCCGGTTTGAAGCCTATCGGCTCTGGCTTGAGGCCCAGGGCCACGTCGAGAGCCGCATTCGTAATCGGCCGAAGAGTGGCGCGGTCGAAGTTGCTCATCATCACCACGGCGATGGATTGGTCAGGGATCATCACCAGGTTACTGACGAAGCCGGTGTCGCCGCCGGAGTGAGAGATTGTACGATGCTCTCTGTGTTTTCCCAGGAACCAGCTAATCCCGATCTGCTCCCATTTTTCGCCCGCGGGCTTCCACATAATGTCGTAGGTGGAATCTTTCAAGACCCGCTTGCCGTCGAGTTCTCCCCGTTTCATGTTGGCCATGGCCCAGCGCGACATATCGAGCACATTCGAATAGAGGGTTGAGCTTGGAGAGTGCATGCGGTTGTAGGGGAAGACCTTGCTCACAACTGTCTGGTAAGAATTGTCCATCACATGGGGGCTCGTCAGCAGTGATGGGTTTGCCTGTTTGACCAGTAGCGTGCTGCTCTTCATCCCGAGAGGCTCGAGGATATGCTTACTCACGTAATCTTCGAAGCTCATCCCGGAGACCTTTGCAATCAGGTCTCCGAGAACTTCATAAGCCATGTTGCTATAACGAAACCCGGCCCCGGGCGCCGCGATGAGCGACTGATTACTCAGACTGCGCACATAACGCTCCAGCGCGCCGTCGTCGTATTGAGGCTTGTCCCACTCATAGTCAAGCACGTCGGGCATGCCTGATAGATGGCTGAGCATCTGTCGAACCGTGATCGTAGCGTATCGTTCGTCGTTCAGCCGGAAGTAGGGCAGGTACTTGAGGACCGGGGCCTCCAGATCAACCTTCCCCTTTTCTACCAACTGCATCACGGAAGTGGCGACAAATGGCTTCGTGATTGAAGCCATGTGAAACAGGGATTGAGGGGTGATTTTGTCATTCCTATTTTGAAGGTTTCTCACGCCGAAACCCGCGGCGTAGACTACCTTCTGATTATGAACGACAGCAATCGCGAAACCCGGAATGCTCCGCTGTTCCATTACCTGCTCAATTATTGGTTGGAGTTGTGCCTTGAAACGGTCCTGGGCGTCTTGAGCCAGAGGATGATGGGGAAAGAAGGCGAACGCCAGGACCAGAATCATTGAGTAAAGAGTTCTTTTCATTACCGAATCCTCGTTGGGAAATTGAGTCTACGACCCGCGCCGAAGTCAGTGAGCGAGCACGACGCTGAAGATCGCCGTGTTGGCGCCAATGCCTAGAGCGAGCGTGACGACCGCTATCAATGTGAAGACCGGATTCTTCACCAACATTCGCGCGCCGTAGCGGAGGTCTTGCCAGAGTGTTCGCATATCATTGCCCTGTTTTTGCCGCCGCGCTCTTCGTGACCTTCCAATTTCCTTTTTCGGCTACCTCTGTCGAGCCTTTCGGGGAGACTGCAAATGTGCCCTCAAGTTTATCTCCCTGGAATTGTCCTTCGAGTGCGACTTCCACCTGGCCGTTCGGGTCCTCGATTATTCCTTTCATCTTCCCGTCCGCGATCTCCAGCGATTTGAAATCGGCTTTGTTCTCTCCATTCTGATTGACCCATTTCACCGTGCCACGCCACCGCCCCTTCTCATCCTTGCTCAGGGTGTAGGAGAGTTTATCCGTGATTCCATCAGGACCGCTGTACGAACCGGCCCACTCGCCGACATATTTTTTATCGTCAGCAGCGCTCCCTTGTCCGCCTGCGCTCGGATTTTCAGCGGCAAACAGGATTGACGGGACCACCACTGTCAAAGCAACGATCAGCAACGCGACCTGGAAAAGTTTGCTTCGCATAAATTCCTCCTTGGTTTTTTTGGGTATGTAGAGGGCCTCCTGGGCCAGCGTATTGTACTCAAACGGCGTGCCTATCGCATGCAGTCGGCCAACTGTCAGGATAATTTGAAGATGGACTGAAGGGCGGAAACCTGTTGATGAGTGGGGTGTCCACATTTGGGAATCAACCATCCCAAATGCGGACACCTCATTTTCATTTTGACCTTTCCGAAGGTGGGCTGCCGATTCCGATCGCCTACGACACTGACTAACTTTCAATTCGATTTGAGTTGATCCGCTTTCCGAATTTTAAGAGCGCTCAGAATGGAATAAGCAAGTGAACTCGTATGAGCGCCTTATGCACTGTTCATGTTTTCAGCAAAGTAATTGACAAAATCATTTTCCAGGCCAGTTGAGATGCGCTCGACCCATTTTTCAAGCGGCGCGTGAAATCGGCGACGGACAACGCCCTTCCCCTTCTATCCGTTGCATCAGCCCGGTCCGTGTACTATCTTTGCGGTGAAAGTTGGTTTTACCAGCGCCATCTTGTGGTCGGATTCACTGATCGAAACAGCGATAAACAACATCCCGGCAGGTCACGTATGCGTCGAACCTTCAAATGCCCGATTTGTATTCTCTTCCTGGCGGTCATCGTCTACGGAACGGCCTCGATGATTCCCGGCGCGTCGGCGCAAAGTGGGAACGCCGCGCGGGCAGGTCTGCGACGGCGAGTTGACTTCAAACGACAGATTCAGCCGATCTTCGCGCGGAGTTGCTACCAGTGCCACGGCGCGAAGAAGGCGATGGGACAACTGCGTCTTGACGGCAAAGAGTCCGCGCTGAAAGGCGGGCTCTCCGGCGCGGCGATTATTCCAGGCGACGGCAAACAGAGTTTGCTCGTGAAGCGAATCCTCGGCGAAGGCGCCGAGGCGCGCATGCCGATGGGCGGCGCCCCGCTCACGTCGGCGCAGATCGCCCTTATCCGCCGATGGATCGATGAGGGGGCCGGCTGGCCTGAAAACGAGCAATCCGCAATCCCAGAGTCCCAATCCGCAATCAAACATTGGGCCTACGCCAAACCGGTTCGGCCCGCGGCGCCTCGGGTCAAGAATCAATCCTGGGTTCGCAATCCGATTGACGCTTTCATTCTCGCCCGATTGGAGAAAGAGGGTTTGAGGCCTTCGCCCGAAGCGGATAAAGCCACGCTGCTTCGACGCGTCTATCTGGACGTGATCGGGTTGCCGCCCAGCGTGAAAGAGGTCGATGAATTTCTGGCCGACAAGTCGCCCGACGCTTATGAGAAAGTCGTCGACCGTTTACTCGCCTCCGAGCGTTACGGCGAGCGGTGGGCGCGGCCCTGGCTTGATCTGGCGCGCTACGCCGACTCGAACGGTTACGAGAAGGACAACCTGCGAGTGGCGTGGAAATACCGCGACTGGGTGATCAACGCGCTCAACAATGACATGCCGTTCGATCAGTTCACCGTCGAACAGATCGCCGGAGACATGCTCCCCGCGGCGACCATCGATCAGAAGATCGCCACCGGCTTCCACCGCAACACAATGCTAAACCAGGAAGGCGGGATCGATCCGGAAGAGAACCGGTTCGAGACCTTGATCGATCGCGTTAACACGACGGCGACCGTCTGGCTGGGCAGCACTATCGGCTGCGCGCAGTGCCACAACCACAAATACGACCCGTTCTCGCAGAAGGACTATTACCGGCTGATGGCCTTCTTTGACAACGCCGAGTACCAGATCTTCGGCGGCGGAAGTGAGCGCTACGTCCTGGAGCCGCAGATCAGCCTCCCGACGCCCGAGCAGGAAGAGAAGCGCAAAGCGCTCGACGCCGAAATCAAACAGCTCGAGGCCAGGCTAAACACGCAGACTCCTGAACTCGACGCCGAGCAGGCCAAATGGGAGCGCGATATGCTCGACGAGCGGAACAAATGGACTACGCTCGATCC
>Ga0154003_1000227_pt1 | contig 17467 bp, 13 predicted proteins | sample TSFL087MetaG_FD_104679 | JGI IMG/M metagenome (GOLD analysis project Ga0154003, IMG submission 104679) | Attine ant fungus gardens microbial communities from Florida, USA - TSFL087 MetaG | ecosystem: Host-associated > Fungi > Mycelium > Unclassified | place: USA: Florida, Lake Talquin State...
AGCACAGTTGGGGCTATCTCTGCTAACCTGCTTAATCAGAATGATTATGCCCGATTTGCTAGGAAACCTAGAGACGCTATTCAAGGTCAAGCCATCGTCTTTTCCCCTTATTCTATCTTCTGCTGTGTTGGTGGAATCCTTGTTACGGCAGCGACCGAGCGACGATACGGACAAGCCTATTGGAATTTGCCTGACCTCTTCGGGGCAATGATTGAGTCTGGAGGGCCACGATCACGTTGTGCTGCATTCTTTGGAGGCTTTGCGTTAATCATCTCCCAAATTGGTATCACTGTCCCTGGAAATGCTTTCTCTGGAGGTAAGCCTCGCTTTCTTGTGTGATTGAAGATCTCTCTTCCCTGTCGCTAATCATCTTCTAGGTTTCGATCTCGCAGCAACGTTTCCCAGATATATTAACATTCGCCGCGGGGCGTACATAACAGCCTTAGTTTCCATAGCCTGCAATCCTTGGAAACTTGTAAACTCACCGACGGTTTTCCTTTCAGTTATGGGAGGTTATATGGTGTTTTTGGGCCCCATGATTGGCCTCATGATTGCTTCCTTTATCGTCATCCATCGGTTCAGACTCAAGGTGGATGATCTTTACGTTGGCAACCCCTCGAGTATATATTGGTTTTCATATGGGTTCAATTGGCGTGCGCCCGTGGCCTGGGTTTTGGGTACCTTCCCATCGTTACCCGGATTTATTGCCAATGTCAACCCAAAAGTTGAAGTGGCCGCGGGTTGGTCTCATGTTTTCTCGATATCTTTCTCCACAGGCGTGGGCATAAGTTTTGTTGTATTCATCTTGTTACATTATCTATTCCCTGCCCCATCTCTCCAGGCATGGGTCGCTTCACAACCGTCCGCTCGCGAGACTATGCGCTTTTACAACGAGATATATGACCTGAATGAAGGCATTGAGGTTATCGACGAAGAAGCCAATGATAAAGAGTTTATATCGTTGAGTAGGGAGGAAAAGGATTCTTCAGATAAAAGTATATCTGGTTTTTAGTGTCCACATTACTTGTATGATAGTTCAAAGTTCAAAAACGGTAACTGCCGCACCATTTCACTGAATAATAGTTCACAGTTCTGACAATCTCCAACCCTTGTGCATACACCGATGAGAGCACCACAAGTAATTGACATTGGAGTAGCACCCTGGGTCTTCATCTTCTGGAATGATTCTAGCGCATTATCCGCCTTTTGTGTTTGAGTGAGCTTGGAAATTATGCTGTTGTAAGTGTAGAGATTCTTCTCGACTTCTGCCTCGACTGCTTCTCGGAAGAGGATCATCATATTTCACGCATTATTGGTGGCATCCTTGGCATGGAGTATAAGAGCCTCATGAGCATCAACCAAGAGTGCAACGTTACGTTCGAGCGGTCTCAGCCCATGGGCAAGTGCGCTGTCTAAGTCACCGGCACGAGCGAGTACGATGATCATACTATCCTCATACTGTCCTCGATACAATACCACCTATGATCAAGCGTTTGTCAAGGCTTTGGATCTTGCGAAAAGTGTTGTTGTTGGGGAAGTGCATTTGAAAGTGAAAAAATGAAGATGGTCTCAAGTTTCTTAAAAGATTCATCTTGTTTTGCTATCTATCGAATGGAGATAGTTGTTGATCTATTAATAAATTCATTCTCAGCTACAATTTAGACAAAACGTCTTTCTGTTTTTTTCCCTATGGCTTGATGGTCGAACATACATTTTGAAGAGGACAAAAAAGTATATCTCTTCTTCGAAGTGCTTATTATTGTTACTGAATCCTAGTGATCGTAATAAACTGCAATTGACTTTTGCCCCTTGTTTCCATCTGACTTGCAACTCTTTCGTTGTCTCATCCTTTTCGAGTAAGTGTTACCCTAACTCAAGTCATACTTCCATTATCTGCATAGTTCGTTTTCATTTGGATTCAGACATGTGTACCTGTTTTATCATGATTGCCTGCAGGAAGGCGTGTGTGTGATCGAATCACTCTGCGCTACAACTCCATCTGCTCCAGTATCCAAATTTTTGTGCCAAGCCAGTCCTATTTGTTGACACCCAGCAAAAAGGAGGAGCGTTTGGGTCCCCTCGACGATTCGTAGGGAATGCACGGCAAAAGGCCTTGAGGTCTTCACACATGAGAATGGAACTGATATGAAGGGGGAAACAACATCAGCCGGTTTTTAATCAAACTAACTGCCGATGTAATAACATAATCTGTCAGCTGAACAGGTTTCATTTTCCCCCAAATCGCACCGCAAAAATCGCGCATCATCAGACTCAACCCTGACGATTCAAAAAAATGGAAACCGGCAAGGATGTTTTTGAATTGCTTTTACTCGTGGCTGACTCGTCTCTGAGTGCCTTTGAGAGATGCTTCCCAAGAAGTCGTCTGTATAGGGAAAATAATTCGTCTTATCATTTGGTCCTCTCATCAAGAGTCAAAGGGTTCCTCAAAGGAAGGTGGGATATTTTCATGTTTTGCGAAAAATGAACGCTCTATAATTATCGTTGATCGGTCAGCAGAGCCTGCTGATTAACTTACTGATCGGAAAAAGTTGGACTCGCTTCTTTTCTGTTCTTTTCTGTTCATGTCCATTGAGTAAGGAAAAGAATGGACAGATTAAGTCGTTATCGCACGTTGGACTAAAGATTCAGGGCAGAATGAAAACATCTCAAATGTTACCCAATGTCACTCTTTTCTTATCCTTATCAGCGCATAGCGGAACTAATCATATGTTATCGGACGTGACTCGGGAAAACCTTTATAAAAGACGTTCGAGCAAGAAAATATTTTTCTAAGCCCCTCTCATTGTGAATATGCAAGATACCCTTGTAACACACAGAAAATACGACGCAGATGAAGAACAAGGCATCCAACTATCGCATACGATCTCTAGGCCCCCCAGCACTGCCGATTCAAAAATCCTCCATACTACATGCCATTGTTCCAATCTCCCTCCTTTTGAAAACATCTCAGTGCAACAGAATGACACGATGATGAACTCACTGACAATATCTTTAAACCGTCAAAGGAGGAAACAGAAGACGGCGGAGCGACTACACCTTTGCGCTTGTTTCTGGTTCGCGTTTATCATTGGATGGAATGATGGATCTACTGGACCACTCTTACCCAGAATTCGGGAGGTGTATCATGTAAATGACTTAGTTTCTTCTTTCTTTCTCATGGGACGATGATTAATTTTCTTTTTGAAACGACTTCAGGTTGGGTTCATACTTGTTTCAATGATCTTCGTTTGCACTACGATTGTGAGTCATCTTCTGGTTCAACGATGATCCAACATCATATTACGCGATCATAAAAAGGGCTTCATATTGGGTGCTTTGATGAATTTTTTTCTCACTACAAGACTCGGTTTTGGCAAGGTAAAAGCACGCCATTATAAATTCTACCTGTATTTATATTCATCACGCCTTTAGACAATCATGCTAGGTGATCGATATCGGAAAAATATTTGCACTGGCCTGACTTCTCACCTCTTGTTTTCTAAGGATCTTTATGTCAAATCATCACCTATTCTATACAAATACCTGGCCCACCCTTTCCTGCATTCGCAATCGCCTATGCCATCAATGGATTCGGACTCGCTCTCGAGGTAATTCTCCCCGTTCTGTTTATAGCGGCTCGTATCTGATGAACGGGGATAACGATAAGCTCTCGCAAACAACCGCGCTCGTAGCCAGTTTGAAACGTCACAGGGAAATCAAAATGGGGTTCTTTCACGCTTTTTATGGTCTTCTTTTCTCTATCTGGGAGATATTAACATATATTAAAACACCGGTTATACAGGTCTGGGTGCGCTCTCTGCACCATTTGTGGCAACCCATTTTGCGCAACAACAGCATTGGTCTTATCATTATCTTATCTCTCTCTTCTTCTCTATCATAAACTCTATTTCATTTTTCACGATAATTGGGTTCAGGACTCAAGATGGTAAGCATATGTTCTTTGTCGTTGAGTACATCCACTAATTTTCGTTGTTTTTTCCCAGAGTGTCTGCAGCTTATCGGCCAAGACGTTGGTGAAAAAGGCACCAGCAAGGAGAGCTCGTTCAATCAAGTTATCCGTATCAAAGCTGTCCATTTCTTGGCATTCTTCGTCCTATTTTACGTCGGCGTTGAGGTCACTATCGGAGGTAAGATCTATGCTATCTGTTTCTGTGATCTTAGCCCAAAAAAACTCAGGTTGGGTTGTCACTTTTATGCTCGATATCCGTGACGGTGGTCCTACAACAGGCTACATCTCTTCAGGCTTCTTTGGGGGTATGTTCCCCTCTCCGAGTCTCGTGTCTATCTTCTTACTCACTTGTAAAAGGTTTGATGCTTGGTCGTGTACTCCTGCTCTGGGTCAACAAAAAGGTGCATTACCCTACACCCATACCATTCTCAATCAGCTAACTGGATTTCTCATAGCTAGGAGAGAGACTGGCACTTGTTTTATATGCATTACTCGCGATTGGGTGAGAATTTCTATACACAGCCAACTTTCATCTTCAATTTGGACTAACTCCGACAAAGACTGCAGCTCATCGTATGGCTCGTGCCTTCTCTAATAGGCGGAGCTGTTGCTGTATCCTTCGTCGGCCTGCTTTTAGGACCGATGTATCCCATCGCGATGATCCATGCCGGACGAATTCTTCCTGCTTGGTTACTCACAAGCGCCGTTGGCTGGATATCAGGGTTTGGTCAAGCCGGAAGTGCTGCCTTGCCGTTCATGACCGGTGCCATCTCTCAAAAGTATGGAATCAAGAGCCTACAGCCACTGTGAGTGTAAAAAAGACACGTTTTCTTCGCGCTGATTCATATTGATATTTCCTCTTAGGGTAATTGCAATGATGGGATTTATGATTGTCTTGTGGTACCTCGTTCCCGCGAGAAAGCGCTAGAAGGAAATGACTAGATTGGTATCGGTAATTAGATTTTCTTTGCATCCTACTTTGGTCTACGCCTTAGATTTGTTTAGATTTGTTTCGTTTTCTTGGGGTTCTTGCGATGATATAGATAGATAGATTCAATAGATTTACTTACAACAATTTCAAGAGGGATCAACGCCCAACCGGTAATATCCATCAGTCTGGTCTTGCAGCTCGGTCTTTATCAGAATAGGTTCAGCGAGGCCCAGAAACTCGGATTCGGGGTCTTGTCAAATCATCATGACAAATCAAGGCCCGAGTCATGGGAACTGATGGGGTTCAGGTACAGAAAGAAAGAGCAAAGAGCGTGCAAATATATTCATGTATGACTCCTAGTTCCCAACTTGACAAGACCAACTAGTGCTTTCTAATATAGGTTATTTTTCCGTCCAGATATAATGTAATGATGATTCTGTTTATGACTTTTCTTGGCTCTCCTTTCCCCCTTCACGAAGCAGCCGATACCTTGTCACCTTGCCAACCCGAAACACACCAGACATGAACACTCTAGTGGAAACGTGGACCGAGGGACTCGCTAATATCGAGAATATGTTGGGTAACCTCCGGAACGCAGAATTGGGCCACTTGACAGTTACAAAGGCATTGTTGGCTCTCTTCGCGGTTTACACAACTTCTCGAATTCTGGCATTCTTTCGCAACCTCAAGGTAAATCTAGTGTCTACACCTGCAAACTGCAACAGATCAGCTCAACTAGACCAGATTGTTAGTCATTTACCAGGTCATAGACCCCTGTTCCATCCTCTTTGGCTTCCAGGCGCGCTGATTCCGACGACATGGTGGAATTTTGGATCGAAGTACAATTGGAATCTCAGAGGAAGCCGTATGTAGTGAACATGCTCAGAAGCCTAAAACATGATCAAAAATCATATTTAGTCTATCGACAATTTCAAAGCGAAGTCATCTCGGTTGTACCCATTCTTGTTGGCAACCCATCTCTGTATACCAATAACCTTGACGTCGCGAGACAAGTGATCGGCGGAGAACACAAGTCAAGTTTTATTAAGCCTACGTATGCCAGCCAGGCTCTATTGTGTGTTGTTTCTCGCCATGATTAAGAGCGTTGAGAAATTCTGATGTCTTATAGAAAGTGGGGAATGAATCTTATTGCCGCAGATGGAAAAATCTGGCGAAAGCACCGACGGGTTTTAGGTCCCGCATTCAATAACAGACTGTGAGTCATCAAGTACTTATTATAGGGACAAAGCGGATCTTTGAACTATAGATATGAATTCGTATTGAACGAGAGTATCCAAACCTTTAAGGAGATGGTGGCAAATGATGGGTGGTTGGATAAGAAGTCCATTGAAATTCCAATTTTTCAACGAACTACCTTCAAAGTAAGCAGTCTAGTCTTACCTTCAGTTTTTCAACAACGGACGAATGATTGCGACCAGTATGCCCTCTTTATCATTGGGAAATGTGCCTTCGGTTTACCATTCAAATGGTCAGATCCGCCGACTGCGTCGGATGGTACATTATCTCTTCAGGAAGCGCTACACCTTACGACAAATAACTTCCTTACGATGCTCCTGACTCCCAATTGGGCATTCAAACTACCAATCAATCGGTATGCTCATTTCTGCCCTGCCCTGTTCGCTCACGTCGATCTTAATGCCCCTTTTCACTTGACAAGGTTGAAGACGGCGAAAGAGGCTCATGACCAGCTATCTGGATATATGCATGAGCAGGTTGAAAAGCGGCGACTGGAAGTGAGAGAAGGCACGAGCCGAAGGAATGATGTATTCACACGATTAGTGGAAGCAAATGAGGAAGAGGAAAGTAAATTTAGGTTGGCGGATGATGAACTCGTGAGTGATATTCCTCAAATGAGGGATAATATGCTCAGGGCGAGAATAGATCGGGAACATTTACGTTATGCTCTTCGCGGGACATGGTGGGTCATTTTCCAGCCGCCATCACCCGATGTATTAAGTGGCGTCCTGTCAGAAACGACAGCACATACACTTGCTGCCACTCTGGGTTTTTTGGCATATTATTCGGACATACAAGAGGAAGTGCATCAGCATATACTATCTATCATAGGCGATAGCCGTAACCCAGTGAGTGATGTTCTCGTCAGGTCACAGACAGTCGTACTGATCTCGTCATTAGTCATGGGATGATCTTAACAGGTTGAACAAGGTCACTGCCGTTTTCTTCGAATCATTAAGGCTGTTTCGTGAGTAAGAAAGACGTCATTCCCTCATAGTGAAGTAACTCGACAGGGCAGCTGCTGGTCATGTCATGATTAGAGCGGCTCGTGAAGATACTATTTTGACGATCCCCAACCCAGAAGGAACCGAAGGGACGAGAAGGATTCCAGTATCGAAAGGAACAGAGGTAAAATGCATGCCTAGGTCCAATCTGTAACTGAATGTATATCAAGGTTATCGTTGATATGATTGGCGTCCGTAAGTGAATTCAAAAACATTTAGGGTTTTCTCGCCTTAAACGAAGGCTTGGCAGAATATAACCCTCGCTATTTTGATGAGCCCGAAAAATTCAAGCCTTCGAGGTGGTATGGAGTGCCTGCTGACTCTGAAATGTTCACAGCCTTCAGTGTTGGTGAGAGTCGTATCATTCTTTGCCAAGCCTGTGCGTCATTAACAAATAATGCTGGGCAGGACCAAGAGCCTGTTTGGGTAGAAAATTCGGCATGACAGAATCCATTGCATTCCTGACGCTGTTATTGCGAGGATGGAAAGCTGAGCCACTGCTGGTCAACGGAGAGACCGGGGAACAGTGGAGGGCAAGGGTTCTAGAAGCTACATTGGTCCTCACTCTTGGTGTCGCAGATATGCCAATTCGGCTTACAAGGAGATTCTAAGAGTACATACATATAGTGATCGACTGACTAGCTGCTCGTCATAACGATGAGAAGTGGTTTTCAACATAGCTTTCTTGTGTCTTCTAACATGAATGAACGGCGACAAAGCAGTGCCATGGCTGCTCTGAAGTCAGGAAAGCAGTTTCTTATGTCCAACACACTGTCACAAGAGTAAGATCCTGGATACAGAGGGCCAAACAAGGAACAAACATAGGGCGTGGGAAGTGGTTGAGGTTTATTAGGACGAGAGTCGTCTGACTCCTTGGTTCCTTTCTCACCTCAATTTCTATTCCATACGACGGCCATCGTCGTCCTAGGTAGTTTCACCGAAAAAAAAATGATTGTCCACTAATCTTCCATAGAAGACCAAAGGAGCTTCTCGCCTGGCTGCATACTTGCGCCTTAGAGCTGCTCTTGAGGCGACCTCTACAGTTTATTGGATAGGTATTATCCCTTTGATGTTTCCTTGCATTTCACTTATGTGCAATCTTTTCCCTACATTGCTTGGTAGTGCCACATACTTTAATGCCTTCGCATTGATCCTCCAGTGGCGAGTCTAGTGGTGTCGAACACAGTCAGGTTGTCATCTCACAAGACTACTTAACTAATCTACCTGACCTACCTGCCGTCTCCGTTTGCCACTCCGGACTGTCCTGCTCTAATTTTCCCTTCTGTTATTCCATCTAATACTTGCCCTTTCACGATGTTTGCTCCCCGAGTCAAATCAAAGCTCTCTACTCTGTTGTACAACTCAGCGGATCTTGAAGGGAGCGGTGCCAAGTCACCCTCTCTGCCAAGCGAGCCCTTTGATGCCACTGTAGATGCCCCTATCCGGAAACATCGACTCAACCATCTTACTGTCTCCCGTTTATCATTTCCCTTCGTCAAGTCTTCTAAGTCTTCTAAATCTCCCTCGCCAAGGGCAGTGAAGCAATCGCCATCCTCTCTGTCTAATGCTCCCTCTCTTCCTTGGATCGCGCTCTCAACGCCATCTTCAAAACAAGATGTCGGTCTCCATCCCTGTTCTCTACCATCCATCGAGATACCTCCCCTCTCCTACCAACCTGATCCCCATCGGCATGAGTACTGTCATCGTGGTTACTCTCGTCATGCTTTGGCCCATATCAAGTGGTTTTGGGTCACGCGAGAGGATGAATGGGAGACGAGGTCTGGGCCTGTGCGCCTCAGCAAGCCGCAGCTTGACGAATCCTTTCTCGAAACTGCTTTAGATGATCCTCTCGCAACTGCTGGCCCTTCCATACCTAGACGTAGAACCCCACTTCATCCCGTTCATCAGTCCCAGCATGAACTTCCTCCTATGACCATTCATCCTCGGAGGGGTGATTTATCCTCTTTACGAGATCCTTACTGCATCAAGGTCGATCGAAGTTTTGCTGTTCTTCCTACATGGACCATAGGAAAGACCTTGTGGATGTATGACGTCCATCTCGCATCACGAGATCGTGCATCTGTTGAAGTCCAAACTAATGATATGACCGATCCATATGACGACACAGAAAGCGAGAGTGAGTCTTTGGGTGCATGCTCATCGTCTGCGGGCTACAACGATGATTCAGATGCGACGCTAGTAGATAGTGAGACGGAAAATGACTTGTCCCCAGGCGAGAGCAGTTCTGATATTCTTTGGGATCCCTGTGTGGATGGAAAGCAATACATGTCCTCTCGTGATACCCACTCTCCTACTGGCAGTGCCACCTTGAGCGATTTACCCGATTCCTTCCTTTCCCCATCTCTCGAGTCGGCTTGGTCGCGTTCAGCTTACTCAGAACCTTCGACACCGAAGAGAACTTGCGAGGCCTCAAATTCAGATCACTCGTGGGCAAAGGACTGGTATCAGCGTTGGCAGTGCATGATAGAGGTCTCGAAGAGACAACGATCGTATGAAGGAAAACGTGATCTCACTGGTCAGGATGATGATGACGTCCTTGATTATTTTCCTCGCCATAATATCTCTCAACCGTCTACATCCTCTGGCTTGCACATGCCAGAAATGCCTCCTATATCTGCTAATCGCATTTGAATCTTGTACTCTATAGACGGAACAGATCCACATTGCATTTCACGATGGATTCCATTATGGGCTCTCTCCTTTTTTATCGCTTGAGAGGCAGCTTAATCTCTGTTATCACTTATATTAATTCACAATCGCATGTATACAGGACTGTTTGATTCCCTATTCTTCGACTCCCTTGTTTTTGTTATCCCCTGTTTTCCCTTTTTTGTCTTGAAAACCTTTTTACCTGTCGTGTACAGTACCGGCATCCCGTTTCGCTCGTGTTTCGATACTGCAACTCGACATTTTCTTTCCAGCTACCATCTAGGATGCCAGCAACTCTCTTCAGCACTGACATCTCCAGGCATCTCCAGGCATCTATTTTCGTGGCTAGACCCCTTTCGACCTAGGACATGGACATACCTGTATATCTCTGTATATCTCATCTCTTTCCAACGCACTCCTTTTCAGGCTTCGGAAGTCTATCGGGAGAAGAAATTTCTGAAATTGTGGGTAGTGTAGTATACTAGAAACCCTAATTGTTTTTTTAGATTATCATTCATAAAGATACCGAGTAGACTGTAGATGATGCTAAAATATAGAGCTCTGTCCTGTCAAGTCCACCACTTTGACGTGACAGGGAGGATTGAAGTTAGCCAGTAGACTTTTTCGCTTGACCACATAAGGAAGATTCATTTGCCGCGGCATTAGACTTGCCTATATGGGGATAATCTAATGTTTTGAATTTCCTTCCCCTCCCCTTGTCAACCCTCAAATGATTCGAGTCATCCTGAGCTTTTTTTGATTTCTCATGTACGCATTGCAAGAAAAAAAAAACCAGTGAGAATTTCATTCCCGAATTGTCAATGACCTCTCGAGAAATTAATAATCAGTTTGGTTGTCAGGAAGCATTGATTTATCGTGAGAGAAAGTCTGGTGGTTCTTAATCGGATGCATCATCATCATCCTCATTGGATCGTTCTATCTCTGGTTTGTTTCCTCAAAAGTACCTCGTTTCTTCAATGCTTTATCTATTTCTACACGATATATAAATAACCCCCAACAGGGAGAATCCTATTAGTGCCATAATATATGAGCGTTTAATTAGATGTGCACTTAATTATAGAATCATAGAATCGCAAGGGAATAGTGCAAAATAGGCAAGCACACTTGAGAGTTCTCGATGAATCTTCTCACCATGGAATCGATGAGGCTGCACATTATTCATCATATCACTTTGGAAACGAAACAACGGTATCATTGATCGCGACTACTCAAAGTCGCTCACTGTAATTAGGGGTATATAATGACTATCTATCCCGACGCTTGGTTCACGGTCAAAGGCCCATTCTACATGGTATCAAAATGAACAAACTCTAGTCTAAGAATCGGTCAGAACGCGTTTCATTTTTTTCTACTCTAAAAGATGCTTTGAATGGCATAAGCATTCAGAGCTGTCATAGAAATAAACATGAGGATATACTGAGGGACCAAAAACGCTGCGATATGCTCAGCATCTCCGGTTTCATTATATACCTGTGTCAAATAAACCTGCGTGGTCGCTGTCGGAAGGCACGAGAAGAACCTGACGACCATCCATGAATAACATCAAAATCTGCGAAGCCATCACTGCGTATCTTGGTACTCACATGGTGATAAACACGAGGACTTTGTCGTCTTGGAAAATGACACCTGATTGAACGAGTCCTTTGCATATGAAGACGCCAATGACAGGTATGATGATCAGCTTGCCGATCGTCATCGACAAAATAGCACCGACGGGCAGCGTGCGCCATTGATTTAGAGGTACGTTTAGGCGTGCCAAGGATGACCCAAGACATATCAGGCCAATGGGGATAGACGCAGCCCCAATAAACGTAGCGATGTCCTGTATAAATGCTAGTGGCGGCTGACCATCAGGTGCAGGAGGCATATGAACATTGGGAACTTGGACAAAAAGCGCTTTGAGCTGAGGCACAAGAGAGATCGGCAGGCACAGACAGATCGTGATGGAGATTGGATTGAGAAAACCTTGGGTGATACTATGCGCGTGCTTTGCCAGACGTCGGTAACGCGAAGATGGCGTTTGTGCGTTGGGGCGGGGTGCACTTTCGTTTTCGGCGTGGAGAAGTGTTTGTTGTGAAGGTTTAGTTGCATCCTGAACAACCACCGTTGTACCATCATCATGTACTGATCCTGGGCTTTGTAGTGATGAAATAGTGTGCTCATGAGAGGTGGCTTTTTCTTCGTCAAGACGTACAGTTCCGTCTTGGTCAGAGGGTAGCGAAGAAGTATGCTCCTCAGCAAGGTGCTTGCACAAGAAAAAATGAAAAATGCGCCGACGGCGTGCTTTGATCGTAGCTTGTACAACTTCCGGTTCTTCATCAGGGCCCATGAAATCCCATGCCAGCAATCGGTGAGTTCCACAAGGGAAAAGAGTGATCTTACCATTAGAGGAAGTGAGAACCCGTTTTCCGATAAGCGAGGTCAAAAAAAAACTCACGGTGAACACGAGGATAAAGACGGAAATATACGCAACAGCGAGATTCTGGTCTTGAGTTCCCTGGAACGGGGCATTGCTGGTAAGACTCAATAACACTGCAGTTGCTGCAGAGAACAACACAATGAATGATCTGGAAGTGAAAGAAGTTTGGAAGACATACACACATCCCCGACGTTTCCCCAGCCTCCAGCTACCAGAATCCCATATCGAAAACGGTGGGGGACCCAGAAGAATTGCTTGATAATCCAGGCTAAGAGAACTCCAAGAGCTTCATAAAGAATTGCAACAAAAAAAAGTGGCCCTAGGAGTAGCTTTAGCAAGTGCTTGAGAGATGGATTGCTTCAGCTATCCATTCTCACCAAAGGCCTTGATATTGTCTTTCGTGAATGCCGTAACGAGTTTAGAAAAAAGCAGACTGGGGAGAGTTATATTGAGTGCAACCTGGCCAGCACCTCTCGCGGCAACAGGAGGAAAGATATCCGCCTTTGTGATGATAAAACCACTAGCAACGCCTGCAGCTCTTTTGATGTGTTATCAGATGTCAAAAAAATAAACCCACAAGCGAATCAGTGGGCGAATTGAAATCCAGATGAGGGAGCCTGCAGAGATGGACATGGACGGAAAGCTGCTGGCCAGTGAATTTTTCTTTTCATGTACGTATACATAAATGTCGGCCCGACAATGTTGATCATCTGCTTCTTTTCTGCTTCTTTTTAGGCATACGTCAAGTGACCAAGCAATCAATATCTAAATCCGATAAAATTGAAGTATGCTAATGTAGAAACATTGATTGTTCATCACATGACCATCCTCCCAGTCCATCTCGGCATTCCGATGCACTCCTTCACATTATCAATCCCACTGACCCAGCTGACCAGCCTCTCAAAACCGAGGCCAAATCCTCCGTGGGGTGCCCCTCCGTACCTCCTCAAGTCCGCATACCACTTGTAAGTAGAGTCATTGGCGAAATCCTCCCCAGAATTGGTAGCAGCATCCTCCTCTCCGGTACAAGCCAGCTCGCGTAACAGTCCGTGGTCTCGCATGCGCTTTGTGAGTACGTCCAATCTCTCCTCCCTCACACTTCCACCCACAAGCTCACCGATACGGGGCACAAGAAGGTCAAAACATGCGACAGTCTTGCCATCTTCACTCACACGCATATAGAATGGCTTGAGACCGACAGGGTAATTTGTAACAAATACAGGCCCACCAACATGTGTCTCTGCCAACCAGCGTTCGTGTTCACTTGATAGTGACTCGCCCCAATTGGGTTCATATTCAAAGCATCGTCCTTTGGCATGGGCTGCTCTGAGGAGTTCAATGGCTTCAGCGTAGGTGACACGGCTCCAAAGTTGAGCGTTGTCAAGCGCTGACCGGAACATTTGATAGTCCTTCGATTGTAATCCTCCACCATCCCTCTCGGACCAAAGCTTTGCAATCTCTGGAGAATCTAAATCAACCGAGGACCGGATGAGGCTCTCAAGAAAAGCGCATATCTCTTCAACGCTATCGAAACACGTCGCAAGATTCCATTCTGCTTCGAGCATCCAGAATTCCGCGAGATGCCGACCAGTCATCGATCGCTCTGCACGAAAACATGGCGACAGAGTATAGACACGAGAGAGCGCAGTTGTAAAGGATTCGAGGTGCAGCTGATGTGAAACTGTCAGATATGCCGCACGGGAGAAGAATTCTGATGGGCATGCTAGAGGATCTGAAGTGGATGACAAGAGAGGTGCAATGCGGAACGCTTCTCCTGCTCCCTCACAGTCGTTACCGGTGATGATAGGGGTATGCATATAGGTAAATCCTTGAGACTTTTCGAACGTCAGCCGGTAAATCAAGGTTAGATTGCTAGGACATACCTCAAAGAACTGAGTGAGGCTACGTGAAACTTGGTCCCTGAGACGTAACATCGCAGCAATGTGACCCGTCCGAGCACGGAGGTAGGCATTATCGCGAAGGTATTCCGTCGAGAGGGCTTTCTTTTGGATAGGATATGTCTGAGAACCGTTAGGAATCGTTCTTGTGTCATGACAGGGTAGCATACGTCGACATCACAATCACCAAGTATTTCAATGGCCCCCTTGGAGCCTTCTTGGACAACAAATTCCCATTCTTGACCACGACCGGGTGACTTGAGCAGATTTCCTGTTAGGCGCACCGCTGAACCATTCGTCAGTCTTCCTCTCGTGAGCAGTTCGAAAACAGACGTCAAAAATGCACTCACCGTTTCATGATTTCTGGCGCTAATCCTTCTTGCTTCAACACAACCGCCTGTAGTCCTTCTGCATTTGTCCCATCGTTTATGATGGCAAAAGTGACATTTTTCTGTTTGCGGACCGACTTGACCCAGCCCGTCAAAGTAGTTGATTTTACCTCCTTATTACTTGAAGAAAGTAGTTGCCGAATTGTTGGTGGTAATTTGAACTGGGCTGGATGAGCAACGGTTGAATGGAGTCTGCGGAACAACATGAATTGAATTCTTTGTGGGAGGCTAATTGGCTTTATTTGTCTACTCCGGCCCGAGACAAAGATTTCCCTTTGTCAGGGCTCACATTGTTTTTCTGAGTTTTCGTAAATGGCCCCACGTTCACTCCCTCCAGCTAAAAAACGAAAGACTAACTGTAATTCCGGGTCTGCTGAGCAAATAAAAACTCTCGAAAATGCTCTTATCGAAGCAGCTCATGGAAACGACTCTCTCAACGCCCTCCCCGATCTGCTAGACATTCTTGTGGCGACGACGGATGCACAACTTGTATCCAAAGCAATCTATGCCCTCTATCGAATTTTCGTCGTCCTGATTAATGGTGGAAAGCTTGGTCTGGGAGGAGATGAAGCTTCGAAGCTGGTCAAGACCTGGCTTTTGGAGCAGCTAAATGTTTACGTTGATTTCCTTTGTGGCCTGTTAAAGGACGAGGAGAAAATTCTAAGAGTGAGTTGTCGAGCCGTCACTTCGTTTCTTCGTATTTTCCTCTGAAATTTTTCAGACTTCTGCCCTTCAGATTTTGTTCTCTTTACAGAAACACCTCTCTACGTCCGCTTCTGGATCTCAACTTCCATTCCACCTTTCCCATTTCCGTAAAATTGCTTCAGCGCTTCTCTTATGCCCGTCATGCTCTCGGCCGAGCTCTCAAGCGCCCCTCGACCAACTACTCGATTTCGATGTTGCGAACCTGTTTCATGAAAAATGGTTTAGCGTGTATGATGATATACGCTGGTTTTTCCTGCGCGAATCTGTGTAAGGATGCATGCTGTTCCCTCAAGAGAGTTCTAATCGGTTTTAATGCACTGTCAGGACGCTGCTGAATACTCACCCAACACATCCGACACTCCCTCTTAATCTCCTCTCTATACTCGAACAACTTACGACATTCCCCACGGAACCATCCGAACTAAACGCCTGGTGGGTTTCAGAGATGGGAAAACCGCCGCCTAAACCCAGGCGATTGAAGAAGAAAGAAGGAGACGATTCTGATTCAGATGTTGAGGAACCCAAGACCAATACTAGTGAGGGTGATGAAGATGATTGGCGCAAGTATTTTGAAGACGAGCCTGCACCGCCTGAGGCACCAAAAGCCAAGGAACCAGGTGTACGCCTCCATCAGATGAACATTCATCAATCATTACACTCTCTGGCATCTCATCGTGCTGTGTTTAGTCGCATTTGGTTAGCTCTCCTTCCTCGGTTATCCAGTGCAACAGATACGGAGAAGTTGGCTGTACGGGTACTACACATCATGCATCGAGCAATATTACCCCATCTTACGCGGCCTGTCCTTGTGATGGACTGGGTGAGTGCATGTGTTGATTTCGGTGGGTTCTAGATCCCCTTTTGTTACTTCCTCTCTCTTATGTTCAAACCGTGAAGGGGGTTCCGCTGGCTTACTGGCCCTGAATGCTCTATTCATCCTCATCAAGAATTACAATCTGTAGGTTTTCGGACCCAACTCTCTAACATGCTCATTTTTCATTCAAGTTCAGGGACTACCCATCATTTTACACACGCCTATACGCATTCCTAGATCGGGACGTCCTGCATCTCAAGCATCGCGCTCGTTTCTTCAGAATGACAGAAATCTTCCTTAGCTCGACGTAAATCTTTTTCTTGGCCTTTTTGATTTCTCGAATTTACTTATCTCATTTATAGCCATCTTCCAGCAACTCTCCTGGCATCTTTCATCAAGCGCCTGTCCCGGCTTTCTTTGTCGGCGCCCCCTGCAGCTATCATCATGATCATCCCATTCACCTATAACATCCTAAAAAGACATCCCGCGTTGATGGTCATGATACATAACCCCGACGCTGGAAATGAATACGCAGGTCTGTGCCTTGTTTATGTCATGAATGCTGAGTGAATTGATCTGTTATTCGCGTTCGCTGGGCATGACACTCCACTTCTTCATCGATCTGTACAGATCCTTTTCTTTCCGATGAGACAGATCCTATCAAAACCCGAGCGTTAGAAAGCTCCTTATGGGAACTGCTGTCCCATCGATCGCATTATCATGCTACCGTATCCACGCTGTGCAAAATATTCACCGAACCATTTACGAAACCCAGTTATCCCCTTGAGGATTTTTTAGATCATACTTATGCTACGGTGAGTTCTTTAATGGGAAAGTAGTTCATGGGACAAAAAAATACTTATCTTATTGTTCCTTTCGTCGTGTTGCGTTTTCCGGCTTCTCAAATCCGGGCAGCTATTTGATACGGAGGCGAGTAGAAAGATCAAGAAAGCACCCGAATTAGCTATAGATCAGTCAAAGGGCTTTCTATCGTTTCCGACTTCGGTCATCACTCCAGGGGAAGGAGATGGCGATGAACTGCACCAATTCGACGTTGTCGGTGAGTTGTGGAGTTTTGCATAGAATGGGGTTAGAGGGCGATTCTCAGAACGGAGAAACATTACTTTATGTTTCATATGACAGTGAAGCTGTAATCTAGAATCATGCGTCACGAAATGATATACACTTCTATCCTGATCAGTCCTCAACAGCTTCTTGAAATTCCCCTAAATGTGTTAATGCGTTGCGATGACATGTCATGTCAAGTGGGGAAGACATCGTAATGATGACAAAATATGAATACCCCAGATCTTTGTCACTCAAATGTCTTACCCTGAGCCGAGAATATGTTCAGCCTCTATCTAGAATGCGTTTACTACATGGATGTAA
>Ga0154003_1000228_pt1 | contig 17348 bp, 12 predicted proteins | sample TSFL087MetaG_FD_104679 | JGI IMG/M metagenome (GOLD analysis project Ga0154003, IMG submission 104679) | Attine ant fungus gardens microbial communities from Florida, USA - TSFL087 MetaG | ecosystem: Host-associated > Fungi > Mycelium > Unclassified | place: USA: Florida, Lake Talquin State...
CATGCCTTGTTGCGATTTATCACTGCCGTAAGCGGCCAATAAAAGCTCCTGCCGTATCCGATTGCGCTGCCAGACCAGGTTTTCGTCGATCAATGCCGTCGTGATGTAGTAGCTCGGGTTCGCCTTGTAAAAATTAACGGCGTAGTCGCGATAGCGTTTCATCAAATCATCGCTGATGACGTACTCGTTCCCCTTCATCTTGTAGTCGTACGTGATGCCGTCAAGCTTGAACTGCCGATAATTTTCGACCTGGCCTGAGACCAGTTCGCGCACAAAGAGGTCTACGGCGTGATACAAACGGCCTTGTACGGGAGTAATGGGGGGGGCGCCGTCGACTTTGGTGTCAGGTTCAATGCCGCCCCCGCCGTATACCGAGCGACCGAGATCGGTCTTTTTCATCTCGCTGGGAGGATTTGACGGCTTTTGCGTGGCGTCATCGTCCCCGCGCCTGGAGTAATATTCGAAGAGTGATCCCTTCGAATAATCGCGCTGAATCAAGCGTCCGCTCGGGGTGTAATAATGAGCGATGGTCAGAAAGAGCGCTCCGCCGTTTGAAAGCGGGAAGATTTGTTGGACGAGTCCTTTGCCAAAACTCGTTTCGCCCACAATCAACCCGCGGTCATGATCCTGAAGGGCACCGGCGACGATCTCTGAAGCGGAAGCCGAGAATCGGTTTATCATCACGACGAGCGGGAAATTTTCCGTCGCCCCATTCTCCGCGACGGTGGTTCGATCATTACTGCGCGTGGCGCGCCCGCGCACCGAGACGATCGTCTGGCCTCGCTGTAGAAACTGGTCGGCGACGCGGATTGCCTGATCCAGATAGCCGCCCGTGTTGTCGCGGAGGTCAAGGATAAAGCTTTCGGCGCCCTCCTCGCGTAAATCGGCCATTGCTTTCCGCAACTCCTGGGCGGTTGTAGACTGGAAATAGCGGGTCAGACCGATGTAGCCGATGTTCGGTTTGATGAGGTAATAATTTGGGATCGAGGGGCGCCAAATGCCGTCGCGGGTAATTGTCGTCGTCAATGGTTCCGGGTTTCCTGAGCGCTTCACCGTCACCACAACCTTTGTACCACGCTCGCCGAGCAATAACGGAGTTACTTGATCAGACCTCAGGGCCGACGTGTCCTTGCCGTCAACAGCGACAATATTATCTCCGTAGCGAAGTCCGGCCCTGGACGCGGGACTGTCCTTAAAGGGCTCAACAATATAAGTAGCGTTATTGATCGTCCGAACGTACGCGCCGATGCCGTAATACTCGCTGTTCTGCTTTTCATTGAAATCCTGAAAGCTCTTCCGATCCAGGTAATCCGAATGAGGATCAAGCGTTTTGAGCATGCCCTGGAGCGACGAAGCTATCAGTGTTTCGCTATCCGGTTGGTCGACATGTTTTTCGCGGATAATGTCGATCGCTCTCTGAACCTGATCGATCAATTTTTGCCTTGCCGCAGTTTCCTGGGCATTGACCAGAGTGGGCGCTGTGAACAATGCGCAAATGAGAATGGCCAACAGCATAGAGGCCTGATGTTTATTTCCGTTTTTGTTCATCGTATCCGTCACTCCTTATCAGAAAGGTCGTTGGTAATTGCGCTCATTTCGCTTCTCTTATTCCTTACTTCGCGTGTTCAGGAACTGCGTGCTGGCAACAACAGTTTCGATAATAGCAGACATTTTGTACCCGCTCGACGCCAGCTTTGCCCGCATCGCTTCGAGAAGAGGCTCATCAGAAAGCATCAGCGAGCGGCCAAGCGCGTATACAAGCGTCTTTTCGCACAGATTGTTCAGAAAATCATCCTCGCGACGGGAGCGAATATAGTTTTGCAGGCCGCCGAGTCCGGCGCCCTGACTCCCGCCCGGGAACGTCGCCTGGACGTCCACTGGACGCCCGGCTAGATCTTTGGTTCGCCTCTCTCCTACGGGGCCATAGGCTTCAAACGCCAGGCCAAAGGAATCGAAACGGACATGACAGGAAGCGCAGGCCGCGTTTTCCCGGTGTTTGGCCAACAGATCGCGTACCTGCAGGTCCGACTTCGATTCGTCGCGCGGCAGTTCCGGAACTACAGGAGGCGGTGGCGGAATCACCTCGCCAAGCACGCGTCGAGCGACCCAATATCCACGTTTCACCGGACTGGTCCTGAGACCGGGCGCGTTTTGGGTCAGGAACACCGCCATCGGCAGCAGGCCGCCCCGACCGTAGGATCGCGCATCCTTCACTCGGAACCATCCGTCAATGGCCCCAGGCGACGCCGGAATGCCATAGTGTTCGGCCAGAACGCGATTCACGAACGTGTAGTCGCCGTACAAAAGGTCCAGAACCGAACGATCATTTTGAACCAGGTCGGTTATGAAGCGGACCGGCTCCTCGAACATCGCTTCGCGGAGTTCGTCCGTAAAAACGGGAAAACGACCGCGGTCCACCGCATTGTGGTTTTCAAAACGTCGGAAGTCCAGCCAATTGCCTCCGAATTCCGTTGCCAGCCCGCGCGCGCGGCTGTCTTTCAACATTCGGCGAACCTGCGCGGCTAGCGCCGACGGTTTGGACAGGTCGCCAGCCTTCGCGTGGGATAGCAACTCCTCATCGGGCATACTGGACCAGAGGAAGTAACTAAGCCTGCTCGCGAGAGCGTAACCGGAAAGGGGACGGCGCCTGGCGGCCCCTGCGGCTATGTACGGATTCGCAGGCTTGGCGGATGCGCGAGGAACGGCGTCTACCAGATCTACGCGATACAGGAAATCGGGCGAAACCAGAATGCTGGCGATCGATCCGCGCATAGCCTCTTCGTGCGACAGCCCTTTCTTCGCACGAAGCTCGCGGTAATAAGCGAAGATATCGTCGCGTTCCTCCTGCGCCAGAGGCCGGCGATACGCGCGGGCCGCGAACTTCAATAAGGCGTCAAACTGTAGCGGCTCCGCTTCCAGCCGCGCGCGTTCCACCCATCTGATTTGGGAGTTCGTGCGGTCGAAATAGTCTTTGACGACATCGGGGATCGCAGGGTCGGCTCCCGGCGCCACTCTGGCTAGAATCTGGTCACGCAGCCGAAAGATGGCGGCCTCAGTTGCGAACTCGTTCGCAGAGGGACGGTCCGAGATATTTCGGCGAAGTCCCCCGCCTTCTCCCGCGTTGTAGATGAACTGATAGTATGTCCGAACCGTGTAATCAGCGATGAAATCAAATTCCTGCCAGAGCGCGTCGATTTCTTTCTTTCCGTTTTCATCCAGGATGAGGTGGACGAGCGGCGCATCGTCGCGAAAGTATCCCATTACGTTGTGGAAGCCCGCGCCGAGAAAGCGTCCCTTGTCCATCGAGGTAATGGGATAAAACCGTCCGCGTTCCCTCAGACAGAAAGCGGTGGGGAATACCGAACTGAAGCGTGCGAATGCGGCTTCGTAGCGCGCTCTCTCTCCGGCAGGAACGGCCAGGTCGAGATCCTCCTGCCGCTCCTTGATGTATGCGGCGACGGCTCTCTTCAGTTCTTCCGCCTCCTCTTTCCCGAACGTAGGGCCTCGTGTCACTACGAAGTCCTTCGGCGGCGCCTCGCCTTCGACCCGCAACGCCGAAGCGTCGAAACCCCGGCGGTTGCCCGCGAGTAGCCGGAGCCTGAACACTGCGATCGGTTGAAAATTGGCGTTGAAACCCGGCGCTTCCACCTCGGTGAACAGCTTTTCCGTATGCCGTCGGATTTTAACGACGAAGTCGCGCATCCGCACGCAGCCTTCACGCGCAACATCAAGTTGACTCCCCTTCGGCGCCGGCAGATCACCCCACATCGTCTGAAGCTTAGCGAGCGGGCCGACTTCTTCCCTGGACTGTTCCAAAGTCTGCCAGATCATCGCGAGATATCTGGGAGATACACTGGATTGCGCGGCGATGTCGGCGAGAGTCGCCGACGGGCGTCTCAAAGCGAACCGGTGTTTGTAGCGCCAGGCGGCTTCAAAATAGTTGGCGAAATCAGTCGGTTGGCGGTCGTAAAAATCTACGATCCGTCGGATCGGGTATTTTTCACGGTCGGTCTCAACCAGCATTGGATGAGGCGCAAACGCAAAGCCGTCTGGTTTGAGAACGAGATGATCGCCCACCTGGCGAGCCGCTTCGAGGTACTTCGACATCAGCGAAGGCGAGACGGTGAGCGACTCGCCCGAATTATCGAAGCCGGCCTGATTGGCGGGGTCTACAGGAAACTCGCGCGCCGGACGGAGGTCTACCCCCGTCAGGTCGCGGACGGTGTAGTTGTATTCGGCGTTGCTGAGCCGCCGAGCCGTCACTGGGCCGGGATCGCCGGCGCGCTTGCGCGCCTCGCTCTTTCGCGCCGCGGCAATCCAGTCGATCACCTGCCGGCGCAGGGCTTCCGGCGGCTGCGGCGCCGGCTGTGGCGGCATCTCCTTTGCCGTGAGCTTGCGGAGTACGAGCGTCCAATGAGCGAAGTCGTCAATCGCCGACTCCATCGTAGTGTAACGTTGCAGATCGAGGCTTGCGGCGGGCGTGGGGCCGCTATGGCAACCCGCGCAATACGAGGCCACGAAGGGACGAACTGTTTGGCTGAATCTCCGCGCCAGCTCCGCGTCGGTTCGGTCGGCCGCGTTCAGCGACGGAAGCGCGCCAGATCCGAACATCAACAGCGAAGATCCGAGCATCAGCAGTGAAATTGTTAACCTTACGGAAGGTAACATACGAGAAAATCAATCCAGGAATGGCTCCCATTTTTCCAGCATCGCGCGCAACTCTTCACGCTCTTCGGCTCTCACTTCGGGCAGCGGCGGTCGCACGGGGCCGCCGCGTAAGCCAGCCATATCCATCATAGCCTTCATCGCCGACACCTCATAGCCTTTTCGCCGCGCGCGCAGGGCGTAAAGAGGGACGACGCAGTCCGACATCAAACGCGACAATTCCTCACTGCGCCCGTCGGCCGCAGCGTCGTGAAGCGCCAGCGATAATTTCGGCGCGACCGTGGCGATGCTCGACGTGTACGTTCGTATGCCGATCGAATAGTAACCCGGAACCATGTCGTCGCCCGCTCCGCCGATCCAATGCAGACGGTCTCCGACTCGATCAATGATCATCTGAAGACGGCGGAGATCGGCCTGCCCGTCTTTCCATGCAACCAGCGTGGGAAGATTCGCCGCCAATCGTTCGACCTGTGCGGGCGAGAAGTTGGCCCAATCGCGGCTGTAGATCAGCAACCCAAGATCGGTCGCGCCGCCAATCGCGCGGTAATATTCGACCATCCCCTCTTCTTCAGCCTGCGGATAATAAGGCGGCAGAGCTAGGATGGCGTCGGCTCCGGCGGCGGCGGATCGCTTAGCCATTTCAACCGCCAACATAAGGTTGAATCCGACTCCGGCGATGACCGGCGTCTTGCCGTTGACGACCTCGACCGTCGTCTCAATAACTTGCGCGTGTTCATCCTGCGTCAGCGAATAAACTTCGCCTGTGCCGCCCGCGGCGACGACTGCGCAAACAGGATGATTCATCAATCGCGTCAGATTATGCCTCAGCCCTTCAATGTCCAGCGACAGGTCGTCGCGAAACGGCGTGACCGGGAATGCGACAACGCCGCCATATTTTGCCTGTAGTTCTTCAGGTTTCATCATATTTTCTGATTGGCTTGGGAAAATTGCCTTATTTGTTCGCGCGCGGCTTCAGTTTCATCGTAACGAATCGGCTGCACGCCCTTTTCTTTGATGAAGCGAACGACTCGAGAGTCGGTGTAAGCCAGCCGCTCCCAGTTAAGATTGTGCGCGACCGAATCGCCGGGATAGCCGTCGTGCCCGAGTTTGCGCGTCTCGGCGTCGTCGTACCCGGGATGGCTGACGATCAGATATTCGCCGTCTGGCGCCGATTTGAGCGCGGTGATGAGTTGCTCGACATAATCGCCTTCCCTCTTACGCCCTGGAACGTTCCAGGGGCTGGGCAGGTTCGGAATGGGTCTGCCGACGCCGCGCGTGTCAATGATGCCCTGGCTGCGACACCACGGGCCGAACTTCTCGGCCAATCCGGGCACGCGTTGGACCGTGCCCATGTGCAGATCGGCGTATTTGATGTCAAAGCCCAGACGCCGCGCGCGGTCTAGTTGCGCCTGCAATTCGATCAAAGCTTCATCCGCCTTGGCGTTCGCCCAGACGGCCTCGTTCGTTTGATGCAGCGTGCCGTCTTTGCCAGTAAGAGAAGGGACTTTCTCCGGCGACGCCACAGGCTTCCAACGCACATTGTCCCATTCGGACGTCAAGTCGCAGTGAAGGCCGAAGCACAACCCTTTCGCCTTCGCCAGCATCCTGGCGGCCTCTTCGATATAAGGCGTTGCGGCGAGGACAGAGCAGTTTTTGAGAATGCCCTTCTCGTAGCACTCCTTCATCGCGCGGTTGAGGCTGCGCGCGCAACCCAGGTCATCGCCGCGCGTGATCAATCGAATGCCCGCCGCATTTGACCCGGCTTTCGATGAGACGGCAAACAAGCCGGTCAATCCGATTGCGGTGTTTTGCAGGAAGTTTCTTCGATTCATATTCATGTTTACAGATCGCCGCGTTGAAAAGTTACATTGCGCCGAATCAGTACCGCTCGCGGCGCTGATTTTGCAGGAATTTCTTCGATTCATGTTTAACCACCCTTTTCCGTAGCCATCAATTTTGCGCATCCGATGAGTCCGACCACGCCTGCGGCGAATTGAGAGCCGGCGCCAAGCCATTGGTGTGAGGTGACGTTCCAATTGAGCGTCAGCGTCGGAACCGCAAACGCTTCGAAAGCGCAGAAGTATCCGATAGCGGTAGTCAGCGGTAGACGCGCCCGCAGAAACATGAAAAAGAAGACGACTCCGATAATAATAAACGCCGTTCCTTTAACCCGATGACCGACGCTGTTCTTCGATGTCAGGAGAACCGCCAGGACAAGAATCAGACAAACCACGACGAATACACGCGCAATCAATAACGCCGCCCGCGACGGTTGCTCAACGGATGGTTCCTGAATCAGCGTTTGTTGCGCCTCAGTCTCATCGGGACGCGGTCCGAGGCCACTCGGTTGTGGCGGCCATGCGATCTTGGCTGCGAATCCAAAGAAAAGGACGACGAAGATCAGAACATTCGCTCCCGCCACTACAAATGGGCGCCGGAAGGCCGCAATCGCCTGGCTATCAAGCCAGAACCAAAGGGCGGACGCCGCCCAAATAATGCCCATCGCGGACCAGAGACGGCGATAATGGCGATTAAACTCCGCATCGCGCGGGCTACGCCTGGCGGGCGTGAACACTTCCACGAAGAGCAACGGCGCGCTACTAGTTAAAATAATTGTGAAGGCGCTGAATATGACAATTTCCATCTGATTTTTTCCTCGGCCCCCTGGGTACGCATCGCTTCCAGCGTGCGGGCGTGGGAAAAGACGCATTGATCGATGGTAGCCCCTCCCGAAGTCGCCCCCTCGCGTCGAGTGATTGCCGGTGGCAATCCTGCGCGTCCGGCCCCAAGCGCGCCGCCGGCGGCCGACTGGCCGCCCCCCCGAGACTGCACGCTGGAAGCGATGCGTACCCAGGGGCGCCTTTCATTGCTTCATGGCGCCACAATTCGAGCTGAATCGATCCCGCCGATTCAGCGGCTCATCGATGCTATGCGAATAATCGCGTCCAGACTGCTTTCTACATCATCTTCGGTCGTCGCCCACGAAGAGACGCTGACGCGCATCGCCGCGCGTCCTTGCCACACCGTTCCCCCACACCAGCAGGTTCCGTCGGTTTGAATCGCCTCGATGACGCGCCGGGTCGTCGCGTCATCACCGAAAGAGACCAACACCTGGTTAAGTACGACGTCGTTCAGTATTTCGTATCCGGCGGCTCGCAGCCCTTCGGCGAAGCGCGCCGCGTGGCGACAGCACCGTTCGATTATATCGGCCAGCCCCGCTCTTCCCAGAGAGCGAAGCGCCGCCCAGATTTCGAGGCCGCGCGCCCGCCGGGACATGTCGGGCGTGTATTGGCACGGCTCGCGTTCGGCGCCAGCGATCAGATAAGCCGCGCCGACAGTCATCGCAGCGCGCAGATGCTCGGACTCACGCACGAAGGCGATCCCGCTGTCGTAAGGCGCGTTGAGCCACTTGTGGGTGTCGGTCGCCCAGGAATCGGCGTCGGCGAAACCCGCGGACAAATGCGCCAGCCGCGGGCTTGCCGCCGCCCACAATCCGAAAGCCCCGTCAACGTGTACCCACGCGCCCGCGTCGCGGGCCGCCGCGCAAACCTCTCTCGCGGGATCGAACGCCCCTGTGTTCACATTGCCCGCCTGAATGCATACGATGGTCGCGCCGGAAAGGTTGGGCAGCGCGTCCGCGCGCATACGACCTTGAGTGTCGACAGGCACACGCTCGACACGCGATCTCCCGAGGCCGAGAAGCGAGAGCGCCTTGAGGACGCTCACATGAACTTCATCGCCGACCACGACACGGACCGGCGGGGCGCCTATCAAGCCGTCCTCTTCGACGTTCCAACCTGACTTCAGCAACACAGAGCGACGCGCGGCTGCGAGTGCGGCGAAATTGGCCATCGTCGCGCCGGTCACGAAACCGCAGCCGGCGCCCGCAGGCAACCCAAACACCTCACGCAACCATTTGAGACAAACGTCTTCGACTCTGGCGGCAACTGGCGACTGGATGCGGTAGCCCGCGTTTTGATCCCAAACTCCGGCCATTAAATTCGCGGTAAGGGCCGCGGGGAGAGCGCCGCCCGTCACGAAGCCGAAATACCTGCCGCCGGCGCTCGCCACCGTGGCGGGCGAGCCGATCTCATCGAGCGTTCGCAGAACAATTCGCGGATCGGTCGGGTGTTCGGGTAAAGGCTCATCCAGGAGCGCGAGCCGCTCGACAGCCTCGACAGACGGCGCGACACGGCGCGAGTCGAGGCCGTCAATGTAATGAAGCGCGCGGTCCAGAAAATCCGCCAGCAGTTCTTTCATTCCATTCCTCAGTCGAGATGAAAAACCTCGTCAAGATTGATCGCCACAGGGCTGTTGTCGTCATTGGTCAACATCAAATCTCTCATATGCGCCCACCATCGCCGGCAGACCTCGGTCTGCGCGATCTTCGCCCACAATTCTTCCGATTCTATCTCGACGTAAGCGAAGAGCCTGTCGGTTTCGCGGTCGAGGAAAATCGAGTAGTTGCGCGCGCCGTGTCGCCTCAACACATCCTGCAACTCCGGCCAGATGGGGTTGTGGCGGCGCTCGTATTCGTCCTGATTGCCCGGTCTCAGTATCATCAAAAATGCTTTACGAATCATTTTGCTTTCTCTCGAAGCGCGCATGCGCGCAATTGGAGCCTTATCCCCTTGGATTCCTGCCCATTATGCTTCTGATCTGTTTTTCGATATTGCCCCTGACTTCATGGGTTCTGAAATCAGCCACAAGCGCCGAGGAACCGGGGCCGATCCACAGGCCGACCGAACCGTAAACTTCGTCGCCCCCGGAATTGTCCACGCTCAGGGTTGGGATGTTGCCGCCGCTAATGAAGACGGCGATGACTTCTTTGGATATCGTTGTCCTCACTTTGAACCACTCGCCTGATTGGCTATAGGGCAGATCGAATCGCGCTTCGTGATTCGCGTTCCGATCCGGGCCGGTTGAAAGGTATCGGACGACCACACGCTGACTTTCCCCTTCGTGTCGCGCCTCGTTTCCGACGTGAAAACAGACGGCCTCGAATTCCCTCTCGTTCCGAACGTGAAAGGCTATGCCGACATCCTGCGGTGTCGCGGCGATGTTCAGATCGATCTTGCCGACGGAGAAACGCAAGCCTTCGACCCATGCGAGACCGGCGCCCGGGCGCGAATCGAGCCTCACGGCATGTTGGTTTAGGTATTCGACGCTCGACGCGGCGCGGTTGACCAAAACCCATCTTTCTCCGGCGCCGCGGCTTTCTCCGGGACCACGATCTTCATTGGAGACCAGCTTTCGCAGGTCGAACTTCTTTTGCTTCGTCCGCGTCGTGCTGATCCCGATACCCATGAAAAAAATGGCGAACAAATCCGAGAAAAACTGCTTCACGCTTCCCATCTGGACGGCCTCTCAGTACGTCGCTCTGCCCCCGGTCATATCGAAGGTGAATCCGGTCGTGAAACTCGCCCCCGGCGAGACGATGAACGACGAGAGATGCGCGATCTCTTCGAGCGTACCGCAGCGCTTCATCGGAATCTTGTCAGTCATGTATTTCACCTGGTCTTCAGGCAACGCTTCGACCATCGCCGTGCGAATCACGGCGGGGGCGAGCGCGTTGACGGTGATTCCGGTCTCGGCGTACTCCTTGCCCTGCGCCTTCGCCATCCCGATCACGGCCGCCTTCGAAGCCGAGTAGGCCAGCATCCCTGCGTTGCCCTCCTTGCCGGCGATCGAGGCGATATGCAGGATGCGCCCGTATTTCCGTTTGAGCATGTGCGGCAAGATTGCGCGCGAGGTCAGAAAAGAGCCGACGACGTTGACCTCGAAGACGAAGCGGAAATCGCCGAGATCGACTTCGTGACTTTTGATATTCGTCTTGCCGGTCACGCCCGCGCTGTTAATCAGGATGTCAATGCGCCCGAACCGGTCGGCGATCTGATCGGCCATGGATTTGACCTGATCTTCGTTCGTCACGTCGCAGACGGAGGGGAACGCGTTTCCCCCGACCGACTTCACCGCCGGCTGGAGCACAGCCGGGTTCAAATCGACCATCGCCACGCTCGCGCCCTCGCGGCTCAGCTTCTTCGCTATCGCCAGCCCGATCCCCGACGCGCCGCCGGTGATGATTGCAACCTGATCTTTGAATTGTTCGCTCATTTTTCTTTCCCTACTTATTTTGAAGACTGCGCAAAATTTCAAAAAGCTGCTGACTCGTGACCATGCCTACTCCCAGTCGGGAGACGGGCGATCTTTCAGCCAAAGAATGAAATCCATATTCGGAGGAGTACCGCCTAATAGTCGGAGCCTGATTGCGCATTGGGCGCGATGACCATGACTGTGCAAACAGACTTGCATCATTGCCTGAGCGACCGAACAACTGAAATCCGGGATGAAGGGCGTCTCCAGGACGCGCGCCAGCTCGAGTTCCTGAACCTGAGCCAGCCACTCCATCTCCTGGGCATGTGTCTCTCGATACTGCTCCGCGATAGCTTCGAGCGACTCCGGCGCCTGCGATTCCTCTTCGATTACAAACGGAAGCCCGAGAGTTAACCGCAGCCAGAATCGGTTGGCCAGGATGATGTGGTGGAGCAGCTTCCGCAGTTCCGGATCTTGAGCGGCCGGTTCATGCTGTCGAATGGCTTTCAGCAATGATGCGTTCGCGTATCCTTTGTGATGGATCAGGTCCTGTAGCATTAAGAGCATACATCGATTCAGATTTTCGGCCTTCGTTCCGCCCAAGGCCTCGCCTTTTCAAGTTGAGACGCCAAACGAAACAGCGTCGCCTCATCGCCGAACCGCGCCGAGAACATCACGCCCACCGGCAGCCCGTCGGGCGTCCAATGCAACGGCGCGGACATCGAAGGCTGCCCCGTCACATTGTAAATCGCCGTGAACGGGCTGAACTCGGTGATCTCTTTCGTGAACGTCTGCATGTCTTTCGGCGACAGGCTCAAGACGCCCAGCGGCGCTGGTGGTTTGCCCAATGTCGGATTGATGATTACGTCGTATGTCTGCTGGAACTTCGCCATTGTAAAACCGATCTGATGGACGGTCGCGATGGCGCGCGAATAGGCCACGCTGTTAATGTTGCGCCCCTGCTGGGCCATAGCCCATGTCACTGGCTCCACGTCTTTGTCGGTCACAGGACGGCCCAGCGGCTCTTCCGCGTCGTCCAACGCCCTGGCGACGGAGACGTTAACGATGGGCAGGAAAGCGCCACGCAGGGTTGCGGCGTCGACGGGCCATTTCGCCTCATCGACTTTGTGTCCGAGGTCTTCGCAGAGCTTCGCCGCTTCCGTCGCCGCCTTCTTGCATTCGGGATCGACAGGCGTGCCTGCGGGCGAATCCGCGATCAAGGCGATTCGCAATTTGCCGGGATCAGCGCCGACCTCATGCAAAAAGGGGCGATGCTGAGGCGGCGGGTGGTAAGGCGCGCCGAGTTCGACGCCGGATGAAGCGTCGAGCAGCGCCGCGCTGTCGCGCACCGAGATCGTCACGGCGTGATGGGACGACAATCCGTTCCACCCCTCGAATTGTCCTGGCCCCATTGGGACGCGCCCGCGCGTGGGCTTCAGTCCGAACAAACCGCAGCACGAAGCCGGGATGCGAATCGATCCGCCGCCGTCACTCGCGTGCGCCATCGGCAGGATGCGACTGGCGACCGTCGACGACGCCCCGCCGGACGATCCCCCGCTCGTCAGTTCCAGGTTCCACGGGTTGCGCGTCAGGCCGTAGAGAACAGATTCGGTGGTCGTCGTCAAACCCAGTTCCGGCGACGTGGTCTTGCCGAAGATCACCAGCCCCGCCAGTTTGTATCGCATGACGAGCGTGCTGTCGTAATCGGCTACCTGATCCTTCCAGACCCTGCCCCCTGCCGACGTAACCGTGCCTTTCAGATATTGCCCCAAATCCTTCAATGCGAACGGCACGCCATGAAACGGCCCCTGACCCAATCCGTTTTTGATCTGCTCTTGGGCCTTGTCGAAGAAGAGATAGTTGAGGGCGTTGATCTTTGGGTTAATCGCCTCGACGCGCTGGCGAACGGCGTCGAGCAACTCGGCCGATGTTATCTGTTTCTTCGCGATCAACTCGGCCAGGCCGAGCGCGTCGTATTTGTCGTATTCGGACGGCAATCCTGTAAGCTCCATTGTTCCTCCTGGGGAATAAGTGGTGCGGACTTTAGTCTGCCCGGCTCATGGGCAGACTAAAGTCCGCACCACTTCTATCGAATTTCTCTTGCCAGATGTTTAATAATGATCTCGGTCGCGGAGCGATGCGCGATGACTATAGCAAAGGCGGGACTAAACTGACACATTGAGGAGCCGATGATGGACGGGATAATTGGGGAGACCGAACGCTTGAGCTTGCGCGAGATCGCGGCGGAAGACCTCGACGACCTTCTCGAAATCTGGGGCGACCCAGAAACCATGCGCTTCTTTCCATACACTCTCGATAGTCAGGCGATGGGCGAATGGATCGAGCGCAATCGGCGGCGCTATGAACAATACGGCCACGGCCTCTGGGCCGCGACCCTGCGGAGCGAACGGAAATTAGTGGGCGATTGCGGGCTGGTAATTCAGGAAGTTGACGGGATCGAAGAACTGGAGGTCGGCTATCACTTCAATAGAAACTATTGGGGCCGAGGGTTCGCCACTGAAGCGGCGCGCGCCTGTATGGATTATGCGTTCGAGCGACTGGGCCGCCGCCGGGTCATCTCCATGATCCGGCCCGAAAACACGCCGTCGCGGCGCGTAGCCGAGCGAAACGGATTGCGAATCGAGAAGGAGGTCCTCTGGCATGGCTATCTACATTACGTTTACGCTATCGAATTGAACGCTCGTTAGGCGCCGTCAAATAATCTCGATAGAACAAAGGCAATACTAAACCGACATATCAAGGAATCAATTTCTCGCACACCTATCATAGGTAGTTGAAGAAATGGCTGAGGATACCAACTATTCGATTAGGGCGTCACATTGGCCGAAGACGCTGCTATCTTGCCAAAGTACGCTGTCTCTCAGTAATGTCAGTACCCGGCGAAAAATTTCATGGGTCGGCGAAAAATTTGTCCCCCTGCAAGCAGTTTTTATCTTTTTCCGCCGGATGCATCGTGGATAATAGCCGGTGGTGGAGCGTAGGCGCCCACCGGAAGAGTGTGGGTAAATCTATTCCCAGCCCGGAGGGGCGATAGACTTGAGTTCGGTCCGTCTCCCTCGAGTGCTCCCGAGGAGGTTTTCGATCGCATCCTGTTGTTTCTCCACCGCCTAACATCCGATGTCACTCCGGGACGAAGAAGGAAATTACTTCCACAGATTGATAAATTTCTTTAGACCCTGAGCAAGCGTGGTTTTCCCTCCCCCTACCCTCTTGCGCATTGAGGCTGGCGTTTTATAATCACACGGTCTGACCACCCTGTTTACTTGAATCAAGCCGAACATCTTCAGATGCTTATGCCGATGCTTATGTCCAAACCCGTGCAGGATTGGGATTTGACCCAAGAGGCGTTTGATCGCTTTCTCGATTGGCTGGACGCCGACCGCGAGCAAGCTGGCCGCAAGTACGAAGACATTCGCCGAGGTTTGATAACTCTCTTTAACTGCCGCGGCTGCTCCGCGGCCGAGGACCTGGCCGACGAGGCCATTAATCGCGCGATTCGCCAACTGTGTACGATTGAAGACTCCTACCAGGGCGATCCGGCCAAATATATTCACGGCATCGCCCGTTTCGTGGCGCTCGAATATTTCAACCGGCATGTCAAAAGATATGGCGGTCCTGCGCCTGAAGATATTGCTGATCCGTCGGCGCCCGGACGGACGGACGAAGACGATGTGAGAGAGGAGATCAGCAGATGTTTGCGGCACTGCCTGGAGAAGCTAAAACCTGAGAAGCGTAAGATGTTTATACTCTATTACCGCGAGGGAAACCGGTTGAATATCGATCACCGCAGATCGCTTGCCGAACAGTTCGGCTGTTCGATCAACGCACTTCGCATCCAGATGCACAGGCTTAACGAAGAGCTGCGCCTCTGTATCAATGAATGCCGCGGACAGGAGCCACCCGATAAAAAACTCTGAAATTTCCTGGGCCCTAACTGCATACAATAATGAAAGGAGCCTTCAAGTCGCTACGGCGGCGCCCAGAATAGGATGAAAATCAACCGCGAAGGGACAAAGAACATGAAGGTTTCTTCTGTTCTTCCTTCGTGTTCTTCGTCCCTTCGCGGTTTGAGGTAATGCGCGAAAAGTAATGCCGCAAGTCGGGTGGGGTTCCTCCACAATCGAGGACGTGGAGAGCGCAGAGGGGGCGCACAGAGATTATCAGAACGCTCCCTATCTCTTTCTTTTTCTCTGCGAAATCTCCGTGTCCCATGCTCCTGCTGTGGTGGGTCCATATTTGCGACCATCGCCAAGGCCGCGGCGGCGTGTCCCACGCGCCTGCGGCGGTGAACTTGGCATTACTTTTGCGCATTATCGCGGTTGATTTTCCGCAGGAGGGCGCGAAATTGCTTGTAATCCCCCTAATCGCTATGACTTTGCTGCCGGAACAAGAAGATCAGATCAGACGATATCTGCTGGGCGTCGCGACGCCGAACGAAATGGAGCAGGTGGAGACGGACTTGCTGCGCGGCGGTGAGAACGTCGAACTACTGCTGCTGATCGAAGACGAGCTGATCACCGATTATGCGCTCGGCGCGCTCAAGCGGCGCGAGCGCGAGCTTTTGAAGAAAAACTTTTTCTCCACGCCGGAGCGGCGAGAAAGGCTGATGATTGCGCGTGAGATGGTGAAACAGGTTTCCGCTTACAGCAAAGCGGAGACGGCGGAAAAGAGGAGTGAAACGCGTGCGAACAATAAGTCTAGTGTCGCCCGGCAAATTTGGAAATGGGTGGCCGCCTTGCTCCGACCCGGTGAATTCGGCTGGACCGGCCAGACCGGATGGAAGATCGCCGTCAGCGCTGCGCTCGTGATCGGGCTTGGGCTTGGGACATGGGATCTGCTGAAAGGCGCTAGGAAGACCGAAGTCGACGCGCGATTGGAAAAAGGGATGGTCGCGCTCAATCAGGCTTATCGAGAGCGGCGTCTGGTCAAGGCGCGGATCACAGAGTTGCAGCACGCCCCGTTCCGCGAAACGCGCGGAGGATCGGAAGCTGACGGCGAGCAGGACGGCGTTGATCTGCCTGCCCGCCGCCGCGCGTTTGACTTGCTGGACGACGCGGTCAGGGAAAGTTCTACATCCGGGGCGCATCACGCAATGGGGCGGTTATATTTGGCGCGCAAGAATTTCGAAGACGCGATAGCGGAATTTGAAGCGGCGCTTAAAACCGCGCCCAATAACGCCAGTATTCACAGCGATCTGGGCGCGGCGCTGATGGAGAAGAGCGAACTCGAAGGTTCAGGGAAATCGGGGCGTGACCCGCGGACAATTGACCGCAGTCTCGAACATCTCAACCGCGCGATTGAACTTGATGGTTCCCTTCTCGAACCGCTTTTCAACCGCGCATTCCTGCGCCAGAGTCTGGGCCAGTTATTCCAGGCCAAAGAAGACTGGGATAATTACCTGAAAAAGGACTCGACATCTCCCTGGGCCGAAGAGGCCAGGCGCAATCTCAAACTGATCGAAGAGCGGAATAAAAGAGTGGCGCAAAGAGGGGAGGAGCTTTTCGCCGCTTTTCAGCAGGCGCGTCAAGCCGGCAATGAAGATCAGGTCTGGAGCGTCTTCAGCCGCAGCCACTTTCGTCTGGGTAACCATATAGCCACCAGGTTGATTGATGAAACGCTCGAATTCGCCCAGGAGGGACAGGCGCAGGACGCGATGGCAAGATGGCAAGTATTGAACGATCTGGGCGCCCTGGCTGAACGCAAAAGCGGCGACCGATATGTCGCTGATCTCTCGCGCGTTTACCGCCCGTCTTCGGCGTCGCGCGCTCGGGCATTGGCCGAGGCCCGCAGATTGTTGAAGGACGCCTTCAAGACATACAGTGATTCTCGCCCCGGCCAGGCCATCACGAAATATGCGCAGGCTCAAGCGATCTTCCGCCGGCATGGCGACCAAGGCGAAGCCTTGCTGAGCGAGTATCAGATCGGCTTATGTTACCTGCAACAAGCCGACATGCGGCGCAGCCTGGAGAGCTACAACGAAGCGGCTCAAACAAGCGAAACGCTCGCATACAAGTGGCTGCAATCGCTCGCGCTCAACGGCCTGGCGAACGCGCAAATGCGTCTGACGGAGTATTCAAACGCCATAGTCACGTGCCGTCGCGCTCGTCAACTTGCCCTTGAAATCGGCGATGAGAACGGCAGGTTGCGCAGCCTGAATATGCTCACCGGCCTTTACGAAAAACTGGGGAAATTCCGTGAGGCATGGCGGGTGGCGCAAGAATGCTTGGAGTTATCCGAAAAGATAGCCGCCGATCAAAGCCAGGTCATCAGCTCCTATTCCATCTCCGCCCGCTGTTTTTATTCGCTGAGTCTTTACTCGGCGGCGCTCGATTACGCGCTGGAGACGTTGCGACTCGGCGAGACGATGAATACGCCACGGGTCATGTCCCGTTATTTAATGAACACCGGCCTGGCTTACACCAGACTCGGAAAATATAAAGAGGACATCGAATACATCAAGCGCGGCATGCGGACCGGTCAAAACGCGCAATCCGAAGCTCTGGCTCGTGAAACGACCGCATACACGGCCCTCTATCTTGGGCAGACCTACCGTTTGTCGGGGGCTGTCG
>Ga0154003_1000229_pt1 | contig 17321 bp, 17 predicted proteins | sample TSFL087MetaG_FD_104679 | JGI IMG/M metagenome (GOLD analysis project Ga0154003, IMG submission 104679) | Attine ant fungus gardens microbial communities from Florida, USA - TSFL087 MetaG | ecosystem: Host-associated > Fungi > Mycelium > Unclassified | place: USA: Florida, Lake Talquin State...
CCCGTCATTCGTAATCGGCCTGGGAAGCCCCAGCCTCGTAGTATGTACCAGCAGCGTCTTGTTCGAGTTAGCTTCAAATATTTGTTCAAGCGCTGGCTGGTAATTGTCGCATGGGATCTAATACTCCCTCTATTGTGAGGTTACACATATATCCTTCCCCCGTATGGTTGCGCGATAGCAGAATGTAAATCAGCCTTCTACTACACTCTGAAGCCAAGCAACTGTTCGCATTCGGAAATCTTCGCCGTTAAAGCGTCGAAATTGGCCTCAATTACTCAAACGGAAAAACTGGCGGTTTTGGCTCACGACTTTCTATTAGAAATACCGAGAAATATTGTGACGGCGCCGAGAAATCTAACGTACGATTAGAGGATTTCTCGCCCCTCCGAGCGCTGGCGCATCCTCCGGATCGATCAGCCGGGCCATCAGACCGTACCTCACGGCGTCGGCAGGGTCGTCGCCGCCAGCCCCTTCCTCGTCGACGTCCCACTTCAACACGTCCTCCGGCTTGTTCGGATTGTGCTGCAATGCCGGAATGCACTCGATCAGCTTTACGCAGTCTCGCGTAATCTTCAGCCTCGCATGGATTGGTTTTTCTGTTCGCGCCGGATTGCCGAGCAGATCGAGCATCTCGCCCCATCCTGAAATGCGATCCATCGGAGCCGGGACCATATTGACGCCGAAAGGGGCGTATTGCTGCGCGATCGTCTTCGCGTTCTCGTCTCCTTTGTTGGCGAAGACGTCCGCGCCGGCGAAGACTGGAATCTCGGAGATCTCTCGGCCGTGTTTCGACGCGATGCGAGCCATCGCCGCAGCATGATCTCGTGGCAGTTTTTTCGCCTCGACGTGTTCGCCGGTGATAGTGATCTCGCCGTCGAACTCGGTCAGCAGATAGAACGCCGTCGGATGCGTGAATCCATAATCGAAGCAGCCACAGACCGACCAATGAGCCGGGATGATGAACGGCGCGCGGGTGTGAGCGTCGGCCAACGCGCTCACCTGCGATACATAGTAATCACCGCGCTGGACACGGGCATGCGAAAAGGGGAGCTGCTGCAACTCCGCTGGCTGGACGTTGACTTCGAGAAGGCCGTGATCGTGATCAGGTCGAGCACAGCCAAGACCCGGCGCCCGCGGACGATCGGGATGACGTCGCGCCTACAGGCGACCCTGGCCGAGCTCCTAAAGCTGACGCAGGGTGGGGAATGGGATTTCGTATTCGGCGGCGTTAAGGACTGCAAAAAGGCATTCGGGAACGCCTGCCGCGACGCGAAGATCACGGATCTGCGTTTTCACGACCTGCGCCATACCGCAACGACTCGCATGGTGCAATCCGGCGCGCCGCCCTCGATCACGATGAAGATGACCGGGCATACTCAGTTTTCCACCTTTGCTCGGTACGTCAACCCGGACGCCCAGGCGGCCCGCGAGGCGGCCTCATATCTCGATAATTTCAATCGGAAGGGTGAATAGAGAGGTGAATAGACGAGCGGAAAGAATTTTGTCGCGGCCGTAAGTGGTTGAAAAAGTTGAATGGGCTTGCCGCGACTCGAACGCGGGACCTACTGCTTAGGAGGGGTTGCCCGCTCGCAGGCTCGCCAGTCGCTCTATCCACACGGCCTAGCGGTGGCGACGTGTTTATCGTTTATTCTTGGCAGAAGGTGGTCTACCTGCGGGCTTTCGTTCCCGCTCGTACCGCTCTACTTCAGACAAGGGGATCAGCCAAGACCGTCCGTATTGTTGGGCCCGTAACCGCCCTTCCTGGATAAGCTGAAACACGCGCTTACGCGATATGCCCAACCGATCCGCAGCGGTAACTGTGTCAACCACCTCTATCAATCCCCTCTTAATTCCACCCATAACCCCACGCTAGCATTAAATCCTTGCCTGAGTCAAGAATTTCCCTAAAATACTAGATCGAGTCTAGTATTACTCAACTCGTGGCGCTGATGTCACCGACAACAACTGAAAGGACGCCCTCACAATGTTCGCTACCTACTTCGCATCCATCGTCAACACGGTCAATAGCGCGGTTTACGTTCTCACCGCATCATCTTTCACCGTTCTCATCACCGCCCTGGCTGCTATGACGGAGCGCGCCACCGCTTCCGGTCAGGCCCTCGACATCGTGGTCACCTTCGGGAAAAAGGAAGTAGACCCCGCGCAGGTTGCTGGCTGCATTGACGACACCCTGGCCCTGAATGCGATTCATCGGCGCGGTTACTATCTCTACAACAAACCGATGACCAGCGCCGAGGCTGAGGCGATCAGCTTCTAATCACCGAAGGCTATCCTGGCTGTCACCGGGAGAGCCTTCATACTTTCACCGACACCGACAACAACTGACGGGTGGGATGACATCGGTTGTCCTGCCCTTTCTGTTTCTGGCCATAAAACCCCTGGCAGAATTTTTTTATGAGGCCTGCTTCTTGCGCGCGGGTCGCCTGATCAACTTTCGACCGACCAGACCGACTAGCGATTGACCGGGGCAGAACCCCCGAACCGACGAACCGACTAGATTGACCACACTCGAACCGACCAGACCGACCCGCGAGCCTGCCTTGCTCCACTTAGCGGGCAACGACTGACTTAGTGTACCGCCTACACTAAGGTCGTATTTGAGCCATAGGTTCGTTTTAAGCGATTTGGGGAGAGTAACGGGGAGGTCCTATCGTCGCTCTATTGGGCTGTAATGCGCAGGAAACGACATTCTACGAACGTGGCGCACTGGCCAGATTGATAAACCAGTTGACCGAGGCGAAACGAACCGAAACACCAATTTTAAAAATTCGGTCCAGACGAGAGATGATTGAGAGGCAAAGCTTGCTTGCCTCTCAATCAATCGAGTCCCGAAACTGTTTCGCTTATATATTAGGCTCTCAAAAACTGTTTCGCTCTGGCCAACCCACTACGGACAAAAGAGATAGGCCCGAAACAACGTGTTTCGCTGTTTCGCTTTTGTTTCGCCCTGTTTCGGTATGTCGTTCGGCCAGATTAGCGAGACCACCCACTGCGGACGATCTGAGCAGCGAACCGCCGAAACTGCGAGGCTCAAAATGAGCCTTCGAAGGTCTGAAACCGGGGATTTCGAAAATCTGGGTTACCATTGATACGTTCGATTGAGGCGACATTTTGACGCTTCGCGGACCGAAAACCGAGGATTTCAGAAATTCGGGTTACAATCAACACAGTCAAAAACGGCGCAACGCGGACCATACGAGCGCCATCAGTCCTATTCGTCCGCGACAAGATTAACAATTCAATAATGCCCGGACTACTCACCCGGACATAAAGTTTTGCAACGCGTAGACTCCTGCGAAGCAAATACCGAAGGGCCTCATCGCCTTGAGTAAGCGATGGGGCCTTTCTCTTTTCATCTGCCGCAGGATGTCGAATGTCCGAGGTGTGTTTACTCAGCTTCGCTATCAACACGTAGGAGTATTACAAATGCTATATCAGGATTTGGTAGATCAGTTAAATATCAGGGAGATGGCAAAGGCCGGAACCTTCAACTTCTCTGAGTGGGAACGGTTCCTGAAAGACGGTACGTTGCCTAGTCAGTCCCGTGAGATTGGGATGACTCAGGAGTGGCTGGCGGATTTCAGGGCTTACCGCTACGGGACAGAGTCAGCAGCCATCGCCAAGCGAACCGGGGAAGATGTCTCTTTCAACCTCAAGGCTCTTCGTGGAGGACACGACGAAGCCCTGAACCCGATCATCGAAATAGATGAAGTTGATTTTCTCCCGCATCAGTTCGGTTACATCGTTGACTATATTGCGAATCACTTCGCCAGCGATTTTAAAGCCACCACGCTTTACATCTCGCTGTTCGATTCAACTGGTAAGAAGTTGGCCAACATGTTCAAGGCTTCAATCCGCGACATTCAGCATACGCTGAAAGGCGAATGGCTCGCTGACGACATAATGGCGATTGTCGAACCGAGCGAAGACTTTTCGATTCGCGTTGTCTTCCACGTCGCGCCGCTGCCAGTGGACGACGTGGCCCTGGTCGAAGACTCAACTGCTGGACTGCTTTCGTTCCTCGAAAAAGATTTACCGCAGACCGACTACGTGATGTACGGGGCTGCACGCGGTGAATACGGCGTCGTAATCGCTCCGCCATCAACTTACAAGACAACGCTCTTTCTCAATCTGAGTATGGCGCTAGCAACGGGCAGACCATACGCGCCGTTCACGGTGACGGAGAGAGAATCACACTTCGTTGATGAACCGCTCTGTCAGGCTTTCGCGAAGCCTCGGAACGTGGTCTATCTCGACTTTGAGAACGGTGAGTCATTCGCACAGGGCGACTTGCGAAAGATGGTAGCCGGAAACGGATTCAACCGCCAAGAAATGGCGCTACTGGAATCGAATTTCTTGCCGATCATTGATCCGCAAGTCAGGCTCAACGGCGATGCCGATTCGGATATGTTGGCGACTCTTTCAGACCTTAGAGTAGTTCAACGATTGATTGACCGCATTAACCGCAAGTTCGGGGAAGGCAACACAGATTTGATCGTCATAGACACGCAGGCGGAATCGTTCGACCTTGAAGACGAGAACAACAACGGTGCGCAAGGCGCCGGGCTGATCGTCAAGGCGGTCAACAAGTTCAAGCGCGAAACCGGCGCTCACGTTCTGTTGGTTTGCCACACGGCAAAGAACGGCGAAGAGGCGAATCAGACCGCTGAGCGTTCGAACCGGGGCGCGTCTCGTGTCTCCGACAAATCCCGTTGCTCGTGGAAGATGTCACAAGCTAAAGACTCTGGCGGACGCGCGGTCAAGGGATTGGTCGAAGTTCGGAACGTCAAGGCCAAAGGCCCGAAGCTCTTTCAGGGCGAGGCGTTCGTGTTTGAACATAAGCCGATGACGCGACAGATGGAATATCTGGGGATGGCGAAACCGCAACAGCCCCAGATTCCCGACATCGCCGACGACGCGCCTGTCGAACCAATTGAGCGCGACGCGTGGATTCAATGGCGGATAGACCAGACCGGATGCACGCGCGCTAGCGCACGAACGCAGTGGAATAAAAGGACTAGGTAGAAAATCTGCATCGTTACGCAGGAGGCTCACCCCAACAACATTTTTTATCAAGAGGTAATCAAAGGAAATGAAAAAACCGTCTATCATCGAAATCTTTAGGGCTGCCGGAATCACCGAAGCTGACCGGGGCAGCGACAACACGACCGCGCTGGGCATTAGCCTTCTCGACAGTGGAGTCCTAAAACTCGCAGCCTACACGGGCGAACTACCGCCAGAACTGAGGAAGTATCTGGCTGATAAACTGCCCTACGTTCGGGCACGCGCTGAAGCTAAAAAACAGCGCGAAGCTGAGAAACGAGCACGCGAGACTGAAGAGCAACAGCGACAGGCCGAACGACAATCGCAGGCGTCTGCTGAGTTGGATCAACAGTTGATCGCAAGTCTCAAGAGGTCCAACCCCGCCATCAGCGATGCGGAGATCAAAGAGATGTTGCCAGAACTGCGCAAGCGTCACTTTCTCGCCGAGATCGAGCGACAGGAGGAAGCCAGCACACGCGCTGCAAGCCGATTGCTGACCGTGGCATAGCGCAACCCTCCCTCACTCTACGCCCGATAGGTAAACCCTGTCGGGCGTTTTCTTTTGCATAGGCAAGATTTACCAACAGTATTCATTTAGGTATGACTGTTTGGGCCGGGAGATGTGGCATTTCGTCGTAGGTTCGATTGTTTAGCTCACGCCCTGCTTTCTTCTTATTGAATCCACCCCATTGTTTGAAAAAGAAAGACACGTCTGCCCGCCCGCATTGTTTTCGAATATCCTCTACCCAGCATTTCCGCATTGGCCGTGACCCTGGGCCTGACTCGCCGCCAACAATTACCCAATCAATGTTGCCTAAATTTAAATTGGTAAGAGGGCCGAGCAGGGGTTCGAGCGATAAAAATTTGATGTAAGCCCCTGTATCCCGCAGGTGGTCAATTCTGTATGTATAGTCTTCGTTTTCTACGCTCACTCCCATCCATATATTCGGATTCCATGGGAGCAATGGAGCAATCTTTGAAAGACGATCAGCTCTCTTGGTCAAGACTTGAAAGGTGTGCCAATAAGCATTCCGCATCACGTCAAAAACACGAATGATATATTCGGTCGGTACGTCCCTGTGGAATAGATCACTCATTGAGTTTACGAAGATGACTTTAGGCTTTCGCCATTTTAGTGGAACTTCTAAAATCTGTTCTTGCAGTGTGAGTTTAAATCCATTCCGATAGCTTGGAGTACCCATCGCCTGTAGCCGTTTCGCCATTCTCTCTGCGTAACAGAATTTGCAGCCTGGGCTTATCTTGGTGCACCCAGTAAGCGGATTCCAAGTCGCTTCGGTCCACTCAATAGATGATGCTGTCGCCATTTATTATGTCCCCTTGAGTCTGTATCTCTTTAAGATGTGCTCGGCGATGCGATTGCCGACTTTGTTGTTGGAAGCGAAAAACAGATAATAAACAGTAGCCCCAATTGTATTCCGCATAGGCAACGGTTTGGGCACAAACTCAAACCCCGCAACTTTCTTAAGGCGGTCACGAAAACCTTCAGCAATTGTTTCGTTATCTTCCTTTTGCACTTCGACTCCGCCGAAAAGGTTCTGTTGCGCTTTAGGTGTATAGGCAATCCCTTCCCAGGAATCGTCGCCCCAAAACGCACTCATTCTCTGTATGTCTTCGGGCCTGATGCGTTCGTCGTTTTTATCCTGCCAAAGGACATTGCGATTCATATCCATTACAGGGAAGTTCAGGAAGATTTCGATGGACTTCATTTGCCCGGCGGTTTCAATGACTTCCCAATTGAGGTGTAAACCATAAGGATCAAGGAGGCACAGTCCCCTACGAAATTGTTCATAGGTCACTTGAGGGAAGACTTTATCAAGCAGTATCGAATTACAATCACCTTCGTAAAGGTGGGCATTGCTTTTACCAGCAACTATATCACTTAGCGCCTTTATTTTCTGAGAGTCCAAGTCTATGAAGTGATATTCCTTGAACTCCGGTTTCACTCCAAGGGCTATTAGCGGACTCCCAGGGATTAATCCTTGTTTCGTCTTTGAAACATGTACACCACCACCAGAGAATCCGTCAATATAAACGGGATACAAACGCTTTTGATTCTTTAAAACCCTTGAATAGGCATCTGCGTATTCTCTGATGATGTCGAGTTTCATCTCTGACCAGTGACCGATCTCATCAGCTTTATATTCCGTTATCTGTTCCATACCCGCTCCTGTTTTGGGACAACGTTGGCTTTAGAGCATTGGTATTTCGCTCAGTGAAAAGTAAGCCGAAGTATTGGGCTACGAAAGTATACGCTTCCGGAATCGTGTCTGGAATAATTGTAAAGAGCGTCTCCCTCACAGCTTCGATTCTGGCGGAAGATCTCTCGCCCCATCATCAGCGCGCAGAGCTTTGACGATCAGTTCGAAATTTTCTTCAAACCTCGCGTTGTTGTGCTCCCATCCGGTGAAATCTGCTGCGAGCCTCGATTTGACTTGCTGCGCCTTCCCGCTGTTCCATTCGTCGCTGAATAGGAATCCATCGAGGTTGAGCGGAATCATCGCCAGCGTTTTCGATCCGCGCTCTTTCATCAGCTTCCGTTCTTTCTCGAAAGCGGTGTCAATCTCATTGTCAACCCACCAACTTGTCAGTGAATGACGCGACGCGCATAGCAGCACCTTGTCCCAATGCTTGATGCCCCGGTCAACCTGTTCGTAGATGTCATCGCCTGGGAGCATCTGCTTTTCATCCAGCCAGCAGCGGATGCCCCGCGCCTGTAATTGATCGTGGAGTCTGCGAGCGAATGATTTATCCACGTGGCTGTAACTGATGAAGCAGGAGTAGAACTCGATGGGCTTCCCGACAAGCGACTTGGCGAACGTGATGAAGGTTTCTGGCACGCCACAACCGCGCAGAAAGACTTCGGGAATCTTACCGCCCGATTGGTAGAGTGTATCAATGCCAATGGTTACAGGCCCATTATGCTGCACATCATCAAGCCCTACCACTGAACTTAGGTCACTGTTACCGAAGCTACCCCATCCAACGGCAGCCCTGCGTAAGTCTGCCCCGGTGAGGTCTGCCTCGATGAGGTCTGCCTCGAAGAGGTCTGCCCATCTGAGGTCTGCCCCGCTGAGTTTTGCGTTAATGAGGACTGCCCCGCTGAAGTTTGCCCCGAGGAGGATTGCCCCGATGAGGTCTGCCCCGATGAGGATTGTCATGGCGAGATTTGCCCTGAAGAGGATTGCCCCGCTGAGATTTGCAAATCTGAGGTTTGCCAATCTGAGGTTTGCCTCGCTGAGGTCTGCCCCGCTGAGGTTTGCGTCGCTGAGGTCTGGAATTACTTCAGGATTCTCCCTCCGCCATTGATTCCACTTCTCCACGCCTTGTTTCAGGATTTCGAGATGTTCGGGATTCGCCATAATCCATCCGCCTCCGGTAAGCCAAGGTGACTGCTGCGGACAGGATTATACGGATTTCAGCGTCTCAGAGCGAGCGCCGGAGATTGACCGGGATGTAATGATAAGGGCGTGGCTACAGGCTGACCGCGAGCGAATCGAGTAATCCCCTGTGGGCACGATTCGTTTTGAACGATATAAACCGACGTGGGATGCCATCATCCCTGCGCACCCGGTACGCCTTCACAAAAAGGTAGGGGTGGGGTGTTGGGGGCACGGCGGTTGAGTCATCGAATCGTGTTCAACGTCGCACGAGCGGTGACAGATCGTTGTGGACACGCGCAATCTCTCCGGTCATCTCAGACACGTAGCGGTTGACCATCGTCAAATCGCTGTGACCTAGAATTCGCTGAAGATAGAGAGGATTTCCCCCATTGGCCAAGTATTGCTGCGCAAAGTATCTGCGGAACGCGTGGAACGATCCTTCAGCCTGCGGGACGTTGCAGCGTTCAAGCCACGCCACGAAGTCTGTACGCAGGTTGTCGTAACGCAACTTCCTGCCCGTGACAGTCGGGAACACTATGCGGTGATGATGTGATCGAAGCCACGTATACAACCGCTTTCGACCTTCGATGCTGATGGGCACTACCCGTTGACCAGTCTTACCGTGGAGCCTTACCAGTAGATTGTCTAGGTCTACAGCATCCCGCGTGAGTGTGAGGGCTTCCCCGATTCGTGCCCCGGTATCCACAAGGAACGCGAGAAGCGCTCTTAACCGCGTGTCGGTTTGAGTCTGCGGATGAGTGCTCAACAGCGCGGTGATGTGCTGCGGGGTGTACGTGGTGAGCACCTTGTGAGCCAATCGAGGTAAGGGCACGGTCACACCATAGTCAGACCACCGCAGGAACGTGTTAAGGCTGCGTGCGTAGCTGTGGACAGCACCGGGGGTCATCCCCGATTGGCTCATCCGCACAACCATTTTCTTCAAGCTGTCCGCTGTGATTTCGTTGCCCATGTGGTAGCGGTGGAAGGCTGCGAGGGCATCCCAATAACCGCGAGCGGTACGCGGTGAGACGTTTTCAAGATAGCGCTTCTCCTCAACGAATCGCCCAAAGGTAACCGGGGAGAACGAACCCGTGGAAAAATATTTGGCGGGATGCTCCGCAGATGAGGCAGTAGGTGAAAACATAAAGGCTCCCTTTATGTCACCACCGCTAAACTGTTGGATTGATGGGCTTGCCGCGACTCGAACGCGGGACCTACTGCTTAGGAGGCAGTCGCTCTATCCACCTGAGCTACAAGCCCTGAAAACGCTCACCATAATTATCACGCCACGCTGTCTCGCGCAAGCTCAATGCGTTTCAGCCGATTTTCCGCGTCTCACGTTATCTCCTCGTTTTCAGAAGCGATTCAAGGGCAGGTTTCAGATTCGGATACTTGAACCGGTAGCCGGTATCCAGCGCGACTTGCGGGACGACGCGCTGGCTGGCCGTCACGACTTCGGCCATCTCTCCCATCAGAACTCGGAGCGCGAATTGGGGGACGGAAAAGAGGGCCGGGCGATTCAACGCGGCGGCCAGTTCCCGTGTGAACTCCTCGTTGGTCACTATGCCGGGAGCGGTCCCATTGACAGGGCCGTCTACAGCCGGCGACATCAGCGCGTGCAGAAAAATTCCCACGACGTCCTCGATGTGAATCCACGGGAACCATTGCCGCCCCCCCCCCAAACGCCCGCCCATTCCTAGTTTGAAAGGTAATAACATCTTTTCTAAAGCGCCGCCTTCCGGGCTGAGAGCGACGCCGGTTCGCACGAAAGCGGCTCTGACGCCAAGTTCTCTTGCGCGCGCGGCCTCGGTCTCCCATTCAAGACAGACTTCGCTCAAAAAGTCGGAGCCGGGAGCCGAACGTTCATTCAGGATTTCATCCCCGCGATCGCCGTAAAAGCCGACCGCCGAGGCTGAAACAAGGACTTTCGGCGGGCGTGGCGTCGCGCGCATTCCGGCCACCAGATTGCGCGAACCTTTCACGCGCGAATCACGAACGCGCCGCTTCTGTTCCTCGGTCCACCTTGCGGCGGCCACAGGCTCCCCGGCCAGATGAATGACGGCCTCGACGCCCTCCCAGCCAGCGGCCGGCGGCGGTTCGGCCACAGGCTCCCAGCGAAACGCGGCGCCTCCGGCCAAATCTATCGCCGTCGGACTCCTGGATAGGATCACAACCTGATGTCCCTCATTAATCAGCGACCGGCAAAGGCTACGGCCTATCAGCCCTGTCGCTCCTGTTATCAAAATCTTCATATTGGAAATCAACTCAGCGGATACGGCGATTAACTCAAGTAAAGCTCAAGCACAGAAAGATATGATGCGCTTGTATAAAGTTAGGTCCATTGATCCCCATTAAAGCACGGAGATATTGCGTATATGAGTTTCAGAGAATTTGGGGAGACAGCCGTCATATACCTGACCAGCGGCTCCTGCAAGCCTTTGCAAAGAAGTAACAAAGGATTAAAATCGGGCGGTCAAATCTCCCCTCAAATCACGCCGGACACCATCTGGACGATTGGCCGCAAGGGGTTAAACTGTGGCGAATCATATCGCCCTCCCCACCAAGCTCGCTATAATTCCACGCGCCAATTCCTAGAGCGAAAGCAAGGCCATTCTCCAGATCCTACCTTCCGGAAGGAGATAGCCATGGCCTGGGCTAATTACATCAACGGCCGCCACGAGGGTTTAATCAATGGCGAGGAAGAGCCATGCCGCATCCCGGTATCGATCCAGTCCCACGGCGCGGCAATCGTGATCAAAGAGCCCGAGTTGACAATACTTCAGGTGAGCGCAAATATCGGGCCGCATTTCGGCTTCGAGCCGAAAGAGTTACTCGGCCGGCCGCTGTCGCTGTTTCTCGGCACGACAGAATTTGAACGCCTGCGCGAGGAGTTCCTATCAAAAGACCTCGACGCCGAGCCGCATTATCTCCCTGCGGCTCGAATTGGCAAGGGCGTCAGGCTCTTCGAGCTTGCGCTTCACCGGCGCGGCGGGCTGTTGATCCTGGAGTGTGAGCCGATGCCCGACGGCGCGAATGCGCGGCTCGATCTTCCTTCTTCGCTCAACAGCGCGGTCGCGCGGATGCGGCGCGCCGGAAGCGTGGGCGAGGCTTGCCAGACCGCCGCTGACGAAGCGAGGCGGCTCACCGGCTTCGACCGCGTGATGGTCTACAAGTTTAAAGCAGACGGTTCCGGCGCCGTGATCGCCGAATCGCTCGGCGGGGATTTCAAATCGTGTCTGGGGTTGCATTACCCAGCCTCCAACATAACGCAACAGGCGCAGACGATCTATCGGAGTGGACGGTTGCTTATGAAGGTCGACGTGAACGATCAACCGGTTTCCCTGGTTCCGCCGGTCAACCCGGAGCACGGCCCGCCGCCCGACATGAGTTGCGCCGTAACGCGCGACCTGTCGCCGGCCTACAGCGCGCGCCTGAGGAAGGCGGGCGTGACGGCCCTGATGTTCATCCCGATTACCAAAAACGACCACCTGTGGGGGCTGCTCATGTTCTACAATCACACAGGTCCGAAATACGTGTCACATGACGCGCGGATGGCCTGTGAACTTCTAGCGCATTACCTCTCACTGCAAATAGCGGCGAAGGGGGCGGCGGAGAGCCATAAATCCTTGGCGCGCGTCACCAGGCTCAACGCCGAACTCGAACGCAGCAACATCGAACTCGATTCATTCGCTTGCGTCGCGTCACACGACCTGAAGGAGCCTCTACGCGGTATTCACAGATATTCGGATTTCCTGATGGAAGATTACGCTGGAAAACTGGATGAAGCCGGCGTGGAGAAGTTGCAAACGCTCGTCAAGCTATCGCAGCGAATGGAGACTCTGGTCGATTCTCTGTTTCACTTCTCGCGCGTCGGGCGGGCCGAAATTGCCCTGCATGAAGTTGATCTCGACGGCGTTGTCAGTGAAACTCTGGAGATGATTGCGCCGCGGTTGCAGGAAAGCGGCGCCGAGATTCGTCGCCCGCGGCGGCTGCCGACAGTTCGAGCCGACCACGCGCGCGTCGGCGAAATCTTCCACAACCTGCTCGTCAACGCGATCAAGTACAACGACAAGCCACTGAAATGGGTCGAAATCGGATGGGAGGAGGCGACCGGGCCACGGGGCGACGGGGCCACGGAGGGAGTGAGCGATAAGGCGACAATGGGAAAAGGAGACAAGGTTATTTCTTTCCCTGTTTCTCCCTCTTCCTCTTTACCCGTCGCCCAGTCGCCCAGTCGCCCAGTCGCCCAGTCGCCCATTTTCTACGTTCGCGATAACGGCATAGGGATTCCGGAGCGCCATTACGAAACGATCTTCGACATCTTCAGGCGGCTGCACGAGCGCGATGATTTCGGCGGCGGGGTTGGAGCGGGCTTGACCATCGTCAAGAAGATAGTCGAGCGCCACAAAGGGCGCATCTGGGTCGAATCTCGCGTTGGCGTCGGGACTACGGTTTATTTCACTCTCGGTTGAGCGGGAGAGAGCGGGAGAGCGGGAGAGCGAGAGAGCGAGGGAAATCCCCTTGCTTCCCGCTCTCCCGCTCTCCCATTCTCTCGCTCTCCCGCTATTGTTCCGATTTAGTCGTTCTCGCCGCGTGACTTTGGGCGCCACGGCGGTTCCTGGTCGCCTCTGGCCGGTCCGCCAGGATTCTTCGGGGCGCCGCCATGCCGGGGAGCTCTCATGGACTCCTCTGCCGTCGTTTCCGGCTTAGTGTCTTTCCTCTTCGTCCCTTGGCCGTAATTGCGCTGCTGAGCCGCGCCTCTATCAACGTTTCTGTCGTATCTGGACTTCACTATCAAAAACTCCTTTCAATCAGGCCTCTATAACTACAACATACGCCCCTCCGGTCGCGCGCGACCGGAAGGGATTACGGTGGAGATGCTACTGGGCCATCGCGACACGCTTCGGTCTCGTGAAGGACATAAACAACGCGCGCTAACATTAAGTCGCTTTGCGCTGCGCGCTGCGCGTCAAATCACCCGCATACGCCATTTTGCAAACACATTTCAATCATTTCTCGTCCTGAGCCCGTACACTATGAATGGAATTTATGGAGACTTTGAGTCTTACTGAATCCCATTCGCGGCGGCCCCGGAGATTTTCCGCAGAAGCCTTCATGTCGCGTTGCGACGTCCTGAAAGGATGAAAATCATGCGCGAGAGTAGGGCAAACTGCCTGGGAGCGCCGCCCATCCTTGCCTGCTAGGTTTCGGGCAATGACCGACTGACCGAAGCAAGCGGACAAGGATGGGCGGCGCTCCCAGGCAGTTTGCCCCGCCATTTTATGCGGAGATAACGGCCCCCGCGCGCGCGCCGAAGGGGTTGGCCTGCGCTTTGCGTATACCTGATCTATAGGTCTGAACACACATGAACATGTTTAAACACGGATTTTTCCGAACATTGAGAAAGATGGGATGTGAAATATGAATCAAACGAATAAATCAGCGCTTGTACAAGCTTTGGGTTACGGCCTGGCCAGCGCGGCCGCCGCGACGCTCGTCGGTAAAGCGGCGAAACGAGCGCGGCCGAGCTATTCGCCGCTGGGCTTTTTGAGCAGGAAAAGACGCCTCCAAAATCCATTCGCAAGAAAGACGCTGGCCGGCGCCCTCCTCTCGACTCCGCTCCTCAGCAATTTAATAGGCGGTAGGAGCGTTAAACGCGATTTGCTTCGCAGCGCCCTGTTGGGCGTAAGCGCCGGAGTTGGATCGCTGGCAATGCCGCAGCAAAAAGGCGTCTGGGGGGCTCGCGGCGGGCGCGCCGGATCTGGTCTGACGACCATCGGACGGCTTCTGGCCGGCGGCATCATAGCCGCAGCCGCATCACGACTGCTCGGCAGAAAATCGCGGGACCGGTATGCCCCCGAAGAGCATACTCACGAATCGCATACTCGCGGTCGCCAGCCTCAGGAGTAATCCGGCGTCTAACCGACAATCATCATTCGTCATTCGTCATTGACCGGGCCGCCATTTCCATGGCGAATGGTCAATGACGATTGACCATTGACCGACTATCGTTGACCGACGACAAACTGTTGTGTCCCGCCGTCCAAATCTGTATATTCATTCCTGTCTCTCCACATCCCCTATATCAATCTGTTAGCGAAGGAGATTTCTATTTTGGCGGCGAAACCGAGCCGGGGCCCTGCTAAGGGGCGCGGCGCAACTACTCAAGGCTCCTCGAAGGGGCGCGGCGCGACTACTCAAGGCTCCTCGAAATTGAATGTCTGGTCGATCATCGTTCTGTGTGTAGCTTTGGCGATTATAGGAGTCACTCTCTGGAAGTACTTTTCGGCGGCCGGTTCGGAAATTACGACCGGCAGCGGATTGAAGTATGTTGATGAGGTCGTCGGAACCGGGGAAAGCCCGTCGCCAGGGAAGTTCGTGAGAGTTCATTACACCGGTCGGCTCGAAAACGGGACCAAGTTCGACAGCTCCGTCGACCGCGGTCAGCCATTCGAGTTCCCCATCGGCGTCGGGCGAGTGATTAAAGGCTGGGACGAGGGTGTGATGACCATGAAAGTCGGCGGGAAGCGAAAGCTGATCATCCCTCCTGATCTCGGCTACGGGGCGTTCGGCGCCGGCGACCGGATCCCCCCGAATTCGACCCTGGTTTTCGAGGTGGAGTTGCTCGGTGTGCGCTAGCCTTTTAGATGATCGGTCACGGCCCGCTAGGCGCCGCTCCTGGTACTGATCCGGTTGCTCGGCGTGGGCTAGCCCTTCAAATGATTGGCCGCGCCCAGCTCAGCGCTGGTCCGGCCGATGGGCGCGCTATAGCCCTCAAATGACCGGCCCCTCCGCGCGTTAATTTTACCGCCCCGACGCCGGAACAACATCCAATTCCTTAGTTGAAGCGTACATAAAAGGCGACGACAGAAGATATTTTCCTGTCTAACACCCCCTACTTACAAGACATATGAGACCTGACATTGAGCGATACATTTCCGTCTCCGCCAAAATTGACACTTCTGATATTGACTGGGATCAGGCCAGGGAGGCCGGGCTGACCGATGACGAGAAATTCATTCTCACGTATTTCTCGGACATCGAAAGCCAGACGATCCGCTATATGAAGACGCTTCTCCAGATGAAGATCGCGTTCACCCCTTCGGTATCAGCGTTTCTCACGACTTGGAGTTATGAAGAATTCTTTCACGGTTACGAACTCGGCAGACTGCTGTCCGTTTGCGGCGCTCCTCTCGAAGAGGACCGCGTCGAGAACGTAACTCACAGGGCTCGATTTAACGAATGGCTTGAAGCGTTCTTCACCCCGGTGTTATCGCGCATCTTCTCGAACCAATTCCCCGCAGTCTATCTCTCTTTCGGGGCGATCCAGGAGATGACGACTCTGCGAGGATACGAAAATCTCCACCAATACACTCAAAATCCGGTTCTCCAAATTCTCTGCGAACGGATCGCCAGGCAGGAGCGCAGACATTTCGCATGGTATTTCAATCATGCGCGCGAGTTGCTGCTGGAATCGAGCGGGGCGCGGATTCTGGCGAGAAAGCTGCTCGAATTCAACTGGGTTCCGGTCGGCGCAGGAGTCAAAAGCCCTGAAGAGGTCAAAAGACTTTTCCTGACTCTGTTCCCGCGCGAATCGGCGCGAAAGCTAGTGCGTGAGATAGATTCAAAGATGGGAAGCTTGCCCGGTTTTGAAGGCATCAGGCTTATGGAACCCTATTTCGAGAGGGCAGGCGCACTTTGAATGCGGAATGCGGAATAATAGTTGTGAATGTCTCAAGTAAGAGGCGACGCAATAAAGATAGGATTCTTGGGATCGATCATTCCGCATTCCCCATTCCTAAAGCGCATCAGCCAATGATGACGCAGCGTAGCGCTCCTCGGTGTCGGCGGGCACGATCATCCGGGCGCCGTCAGGCGCATAGGATCGCGCCGCGTCTCCCGGCAGAAAGAACCCTCCGCCAAAAAGCTTTTGGATTCTGGATTCCGTTACCCGGTAGACGGCTTGCGGCTTGTCAACGCGGATGAAGATTTCGCTGATGCGGCCCAGCAAGTCGCCGTCCTCGGTCACGATGTTCGTGCCGATCATCTCGTCGAGGGCCCTGACGCCGCCCGCCATCTCGATGGCGCCGACGCCCGCATTCTCGAAAGATTCCCAGGAAGTCATGACCGCATCCTGCCCAATGATGACGTCGCCTATCCGCAGCCGCAGTTCGTCGTCTTCTGGCGTGCGCACGACGACGCCCATCACGCGGCCTTCGGTCGGCTGAATGATCGCGTCGCGTAGCTCACCCAATTTCGCTCCCGTGTCCACCGCGAGCAGAGACATCCCGCGCAAATCCTTTGCCACATTCAACGTCCTTACCTCGATTACTCTTCTTGCTTCAGCCATCGCTCCTCCTACTGGCCGAGGATTGAGGATCGAAGATCGCATTTGTGTTCGACCCTCGATCTTCCAACCTTTACCTCGATCCTCTGTCCTCAACCTTCTATCCTCGATCCTCGATGTATTCTGGCCCGCCGGCGATCTGATCCCTGGTAAGATTCACGAACATTTTCGACTCGGTCCAACTGATCCCTTCGATAGACTGCGGCGAAACGAGAGTCTTTCGTCCCGAAAGCCAGCCTCCGGTCTTAATTACGATGGAGCGGATGGCCCAGTCTCTGTCGTCGATGACGAAATCGTCCACGTGACCGATTTCCCCGTCGGCGGCCTCGATGTGATACCCCCTCACCTCGTTAACGCTGCGCAGGTGTTCGTCATATGAATCTTCGGACTCGCGCTGCCTGGCGGCGGCCGCCGCCATCTGCGACTCGACCGCGGGCGGCATGGCCAACGTCGCGGGGAACGCCGAGTCGCCCCACAAATACGGGCCGCCCCAATAATACGGATAGCCG
>Ga0154003_1000230_pt1 | contig 17310 bp, 24 predicted proteins | sample TSFL087MetaG_FD_104679 | JGI IMG/M metagenome (GOLD analysis project Ga0154003, IMG submission 104679) | Attine ant fungus gardens microbial communities from Florida, USA - TSFL087 MetaG | ecosystem: Host-associated > Fungi > Mycelium > Unclassified | place: USA: Florida, Lake Talquin State...
ATAAAATCAAGTGGCCTCTTTCTTCACTTTCCGACGCAAACAATGGTTACCGCCGATGTCCAAATGTGAGAAATTGGTCAAGGATACCAACGCCTGCTATTGTGAAGCTCAGAGTATTCACGGCTTTCTTATAGGCATTCCATGACCAAGGCAGCCCCACGGGGCGAACAGTTGAACAAGATATCATGCCAGATTACCCAGAACAAGGTATTCTCCTGTCATGACTGACTGACTACCCACTCAACAATATGATACCCTAGATTCGTGGAGGCGCTCAAGCTATGCGTAAGTCTTAACAGAACGTCCAGGATCAGTACTGTTGATCAACTAAATAAGTCTATGCGGTTGGCTTGACTGAGGATGACATGAATAAGCCCCAAGTGTGTGATCATATTGATGACTATACGGCTCAAATCACAGGTTCTGTTATCGCTGATTAGATTGGTATTTCTCCTGTTTGGTGGGAAGGTACGGATCGGTAATCGCACATTGCAAATTATGCGATGCGCTAACAAGAAAGCTGATAGGTAATCCATGCAACGCTCATTTGGTGTGTACCAACTGGTAACTATTGGAACGACGCTATACATCTCATCCTTACCTGCTTAGCTTGAGCTGGCGAAGCATGTAAAGGATGGGTGTAAAGAAGAAGACCTTGTCGGGCTGATCTTCAATACAATTGGTGTTAGCGATGCGATTACCATGGCCACCGACGGTAAGTCCCAAGTTGCTCAACTCCGGAAATACCTCAGGTGATATTATCCCAGGAATGAGATACTCGTAAGTGCATTATTTTATTACCCCGTCGCTTTCGGAATCTTATCCACTTCCAGTCTTCCGAGCCGTGATCTCATTGCTGACTCTATTGAATCCGTTGTGATGGTATGAAATCCCACAGATATACAGTCCAAATTCATACTACAATCTCTATTCAGGCCCAACATTACGATGGAAATATCTCGATCCCAGGATGTGACAAGAACATGCCAGGTTGTTTCATGGCCGCTGCGCGCCACAATCGTCCTACTATCATTGTGTATGGGGGTACCATACAGGCTGGAATTCGTCATGTCGGTTCGTAATCTGCCACTGAGAGTTCATCAGCCAGGAATCAAACGTCCAGACTAGATTGCCCTGGAATGAATAAGGTCAAAGGGGGAACTGTCAACATCTCGGATGCCTTTGAATCGTATGGTAAGCGTCAGATAGTCAACACTGTTAGGAAATTACCAAGACTGTTCAGGTGCCTTTGCTATTGGCAAAATTGACGATGAACAACGATTTGATGTTGTAAGGCATGCATGTCCAGGGCCTGGTGCTTGTGGAGGGATGTACACTGCGAATACTATGAGCTCAGCCTTGGAGGTAATTCTGAAGCAAAACTTGCCATGGGTCCTAACTGATATAGTATACAGGTCCTTGGAATGTCACTACCCTATTCCTCAAGTACCCCCGCCCTCTACCCTGGTGAGTTCAAAAGTGCAATCGGAGCTCAGAGTAAGCTGCTCAGCGTGTACTAGAGAAGACACATGAATGTTTTAGAGCCGCCAAATATCTAAAGCGACTCCTTGAATTAGATCTCAAACCCAGGTCAATTCTTTTTACGGCCACTCTTGCTTTTCTGAATTCCACGCTTGACAGGGATATTCTGAGTCGCAATTCTTTCTTGAATGCCATTGTGATCATCCAAATCCTGGGAGGTTCCACCAATGCCGTACGTTCCTAGTCTTTCTTTCATGCAGACCTTTAATCAAGCTCTTCGCCTTCTAGGTCCTTCACCTTCTCGCAATGGCTCGTACTGCGGATATTGAACTTAGTATTGATGATTTCCAGATGATGGCTGATAAAACGCCTTTCCTGGCAGACCTCATGTACGCATTTCATTCTCCATCCATTTGGATCCATTTGAAAAAGTGGTAGGCCCTCTGGGAAATACTATATGGAAGATGTACACCGTATCGGTGGTATCCCAGCAATTATCAAATACCTCCTCAAGAATACAGATTTGATAGATGGCTCGCAGTTGACAGTGACAGGAAAGACACTTGCAGAGAATGTAGCCGACGTTCCTGATCTCGATTTTGAGAAACAAGATGTCTTGAGGAGATTGGAAAACCCCATCAAGCCAACAGGTCATCTCACAATTCTGCGAGGTAACCTGGCTCCAGGAACTGCTGTTGCTAAATTGACTGGAAAAGAGGGTTTGAGCTTTGAGGTGAGCTAAAGTATACTCACTAGGCCTGCACCTAGGCTGAAATTTTCGCCTAGGGTATTGCAAAATGTTTTAACAAGCCCGACGAATTTTATCCCGCCCTAGAAGCAGGCGAGATCAAACCTGGAATGGTCCTTATCTTCAGGTATCAAGGACCCAAAGGTGCTCCAGGAATGCCAGAAATGCTCGGTAAACCAGGAATCATATATGTTAGTACCCTACCACTTACCAGGCTTTCTAGGCCCCACAGGTGCTCTCGCTGGCGCAGGTCTCCTGGGTAAAACTGCCTTGATCACAGATGGCCGCTTTTCTGGTGCTAGTCGCGGCTTTATCATTGGGCATGTCGTTCCTGAAGCCCGAGTCGGTGGTCCAATTGCTCTTGTGCAGGATGGCGATAAGATTGTTATTGACTCCGAAAAGAGGGTGATTAATTGGGTTGTGGATGAGGAAGAACAAAGAAGGCGCAGAGAGCTCTGGGATGCTTCTGATAATAACAAGCTGAACGTCAGGCGTGGTGTTTTGCTGAGATATGCTCGAGATGTTGCTGTGAGGTCTTCATTTTCTCGAAGCTGTTCTCTCACTGATGTCTATTATAGCCTGCCAGTGAAGGGGCGTATTGCGACTAGAGCTGAAGTACCTAAATTTCACGAGAGAGAAATTCAGCCATTGATTCTATTCCATATCATTATCCTTAACAATGTATGGGAAATTATTCTAGGGAAATTATACGCAGAAAAGGGCATCAGTCAATCACCGGGTTCTCTGATCTGTACCACGTCCTTCATTTCATATCCATCTTTAGGTCGTTACCGCTCAGTAAAGAAATGTTTGGTAACTCAGTCGAGAGGAACCTCATCTTTTCTATATCTGCGGCGGACTCCGAGCGACCTTCACTTATGCCAATATGAGCAGAACAATCGGTATCCGTGCCCTTGAATCACTAATTAGGCTTATCCATGTACACAACAACATACTGGAGAAGGTGGTTTTGGATACCATCTGTTTCTGTGAAAGCATATAACCCGCTTGCTGATGAGTGAGAAACACAGCTGGCGATAACACCACCTCTGTTTCTGGTCGCAACTTCAGTTCAGGTGGTGGCATACCAATAGCTATGCGTTTGAGTTTCTTCGGGATCCAGCGTTTCTGAAGTAAATTGTGAAGCCAATTATTCAAGACAAAGGAAGTATGCCGCCGCAGACATTGCCAGCTATTATTGATGTTTCGGCTGCAGAAAGTCCGATGAATAATGATCCCAGTCCTGCCCTTGAAGAGACGCAACCTCAGATAAATTCTCCACTCGCCCATAGTGAAGGGACGGTTGATGATGGACAATTTCATCAGTCATTAGGAAGTGAACGAACGCTGAAGAACGTACGTGGCTGAGACATGGGGCTCATGAGTGCGCCTGTGTTTTGCAGGTAGCAAAGCGAAGGAGTATGACGGAACGGGCAGCGAGATGAGGGCGATACTGTGCGATGGAGCTGGGGTAATAACTTGTTGAGGCCACCAGTAGATTTTCTTCTATACTATCCTTCATACGTGCGATGTAACAAGATCTAATGTCTCATCTGTAGTACCAGCAACTTGTATCTCGTGCACACTCTGTAGCCCTACCTCACGTAATATCATCCCGATACCATAACCTTTGATCTTTTCCAGCTCCTCTTCAGTCTTAACCAATAACATCCCAGCGAATCCCAACGCGTTGACACTGATTACGTCTCCTGAGTCTTGGATGACGAAGTTCTCGTATCGACGCGGAATGAGATGTATATGTTCCAGCGTAATAATGACGTTGTAGGATGGCTTCCCTGCAGGATAGTCGGGTGCATGTCGAATTGTTGACACAACCAGGTCCAGTAAGGATAAGAAAGCTTTAGTCAGTACACGCTCAATGCTGTCAATTTCCCGGTATTGCAGGTCCTGTGGGAGACGAATGACATGGTTCGCATATGGAAGCCTGGAAATTGTGAAAGGCCTGGCTACATATTAGATGTTAGGCTATAACATGGGATCCAAACCAGTTGTACTGACTTGGCGTCTGGAGATTTATGGATCTCGCAAGCCTTTCAATGGGTGGACCAGCTTCTGTTGCCCCGATTGGAATAAACTGGACATGTTTATGGGGTTGACTAGCACCACTGAAGCTGCCACCTGAGATGCGATCGAGTTGGTATCAAAGAGATAATAAAAGAGTACGTGCAGTTATAAAATGCGAAGCTTTTTCTTCCAGCGTCGCGTGTGGAGATGAGAAGTTTGTATATCAGAACCAAGTCCGAAGGAAGTAAGGGTGATGATTGTGACTCGTATTCTAGAGGACAATCTTGAGTACGTTCGTAGCAACCAATCTGTGAGCTAGCAGACCCTTTGAAACCAGGAGAAAGTGATTAGGAACAACGGAAAACTTATTCAACTACAAACCATGATCAGCATCTAAGAATCAACGAGACAGACGAGAGGCGTACAAAAACCACATATTCTTCCCCATATCTGTCATCCTTCAATTCTCCAACATACAAGTTTTCATTGTATGGAGGGACAAATGGATCAGATAATTTTTTCTCAAGAGCCTGACTCTGAGGGGGATCCACCGTAGGCGATGCCTTCTCTGTTTCACTTTGCTTCGGTTTATTTTTGAGAGCTGGACAAACACTTATTTGAAACTGCAAAGGCAATCCTTTGGAAAGAGATCGTAGTTTATTGTTTCCAGATAGCTACTTACTTCGATGTCAGTGTCTGGTTCGTAGCGGCGAACCACTGTCGAGGGGAAAAAGAAGAGATCACCGCTCTCTTTAGCCTTCTGATATTGATTTGGGATCTTTGTGACAATATCGTCAACAGACATGATGATACACCTTCTATTGAGTGGTAATGTCGTGATAATATCGTCCTATTCAGCAAAGAGACAAAGTTCTAAAGACGGAAAGTGCCGGTTTGGCCAATCACACCCAATCACACTTCTCACTTTTATATCTATCTCAAGTTTCTAGGAACTCAATTTAGAGCAGCGAGTGCCCAACTCAATATTCTTGTCCTTCTTGTCCTTAACCACCATATTCCCCCTTCAGGCTGCGATAGCCGTTGGAGGCCTCTACTCTACCAAATACCTTACACTAATATCGTTGGTACTCACCTTCCGATGTCTATCTCTGCCCATCCTTTGAGACAGCACCTTTTCTACCAGACGGGCTCTCCAGCATTGCGATGAAAAGTCATACAACCAAGAAATGAATAGCCGGAGCCTGGAAACGAGAGAAGAAGAAGAAGAAAGTGCAGAGAGGAACAAGGAACATGATGATGATGGGGGAGAGACGCAGAGGCCGGGCAACATGACCGACGACAACGATGACAACGAAGGTGCCTAGGCGATAGCGGTGGGGTAGAGGTTGGCATTGAGGAACTGTGCTGCTGGAGTCGGGGCCATAGCCACCACATGGGAACATTTCGCCCTTTGCCTTCGAGCTGCTTGGACAGGACAATATCCTCGGCTGAGCACTGGCAACTACATGAACTCTTGCCATCTTTTTCAGTCTGAGAACATGGAATATACCTTTTTGTCGGAATACTGATACCACATGTTACCATATGTTCTAAAATCACGCATTTGGGGCTCTTTACACAGCGACTGCGTGCATAAGATCACTACGAAAATTGAACCAAAGTGTGAACATGAAGACGAAAAAATACGCTATTCCCCTCCTCCTGCGTCGGAACTCAGTGTACCTAAGATATCCTCATCGAGAAGAAAAATGCAGGAACCATCTCGTTCATGCCTGCCCTGCCTTCCCCCTCTTCACTTTCATGTCTACTATCACTTCGCCCAGAGCTACTGCGCGCACATAACATCCCAGTGCTATTATTGACCAGAGAGCACAGTTTGTCCCCTAGAAACGATCAGCTTCGAACTGAGCAAGTCATTACGACCACTAACCTGATAGTATAGAACATTGATGAACACCTGAAAAAATAAGATCACAATCCTGACAACCAGATTTCGGTATATTGGCAGTTTTTTCATCAAAGGAAGGGGCCATTCCAACGCCAAAATGAAGAAACCCAATATCATAGCAATGATTTGGAGAAGCGGGGCCTTGACAATAACCTCAACAAAAGGTGCAGCAGCAGCTGAAGGTCTGTGTATTGGTCGGTTCTTTGATATTTGGAGCCAGGAATCAAGGAAGCAACGCACTGTATACCCCCTGGGTCACGCAAGGTGCCGCCAATGAAGTCCCAGAAGAATTTGCGGTAGATGAGGCCCCAGAATCCAGCCCAGATGCCATCTAATATTTAGGAAAAAGTAATGGGTTCATTAGATATAGCCGAATCCGTCAGGCGTAGCACTCACAAACGGTTGCCGTAATGGAGACAAAACGAGCGTATTCATGCCAGATCAAATTGCCCATTGTGTTATTTCTGCAGGAAATATATTTCTCGCACGCAGTAGAAGAAGAGAGAGAGAGCACGGCTCGACAAGAAAGGAGCTAAGATGGCTACACCGGGCAGGGACTCGCTTTGAGCAGACGCAGGAGGATGCACGCTGTGAGGATGTATAGCAGAGAAAAAGAAAGAAATGAGAAAAAAAAACAGCGTCAAGCTGGCCGAAAGAAAGAGTGGTGAAAGGGAAAGAGCTCTGTAGGGAACCTGTACGAAACAAGGAAAATCATCGTGTTCATTGACAGATTTTTGAACCCTTACGTAAGTCGTAGTAATTGTCCTTTGTTACGATCACGTCTCTAGGGATCCATAGGCACCCGCTGGGACGTCTCTGCTATTTAGAGTGTGCTTACTCAACGACAGGGATGTTAAATTATAAAATAATGCACCGACTCAGGAACACGCCATGCTCGGAGTGACATTGATAGGTACAACAGAACACTGGATATAATCATGTGTTAATTCAGGGTCCAGCTTGTTTGAGAAATCACAAAAAGGCTCGACACCCAATTGTGTTTCTACTTTGAGTAGCTCAAGTATACAGCGTGCTGAAACTGGTCAGGTAGAACCAACAACTCATGACAGATCAAGTCATGTACATAGTGCCTTTCGTGGAAAGAATGAAGAACGAAGATAGCTACAATGAGTCAATACTAAATCGATACTAAATCTTGAGTGTCGGAGGTCGCTTCGGACGTGATGGTCGAGGTGGTCGAGATGACAACGATACATTATCCTGTGCAATCATGATAGATAAGTATTGACAATCGAGTACCCATTTGAATGTGGGCTCACCGCCGCAACAGTGTCGGGAGTTGAACGAGATGACGCAGGATTACGAGGTATCTTTAGGCGGGGAACCGGAGGTATCGGAGGATCCAAGGCCTGTGAAGCAGTCTGACTTCGCATCTCATCAGGAAAATTAGAATTGCCATAGTAGCTTGGCGCGATTGAGAGGCCCGAAGTCCGCTTGAAATTAGTCCGTGCCTTCCACGTGGGTGACGGTAGTGCCGGTGGAGAGAACGGAAAAGTTGCACCCTCTTCTTTGAGATCTAAAGTGGAGGGACGGACCGGTTCCAACTCCTCGATACCTTGCATTGGTAGAATCGGAGTAAGAGATGAGACACTGGTTTCCGTGGCATGTTTTTTCCGGCGGCGCTGCCTCAAAAACAAGAACAGACCCGTAATTATCAGCAGCACAAATGCTACGCTCGCGATAGCCACACCGGCAATGATGCTAATAACGTTCTCGTTGATCAGAAATCACTCCAATCCGATTGACAAACTCACCCTGACGATACAGGACGGTTTGACGTGCTATTTTTGACCACAGGCAATTGAGTTTCTGAGAAGACTACAAAAGAGTCGAGATCCACAAAAGGCCTTGAGGCAGAACCTGGTGCCTTAACGATGGTCATGGTATGCTCCCCGTCTCCAAGTCCATCTGCCCACCACTACGAGATAGTCAATTGTTTTCTTGTGAAAGCAGTCAGGTCAACGCACCATAAGTACCTGCAGGCGGAATCAACGATCACATAAGAAGCTCACTGTCGACTCATTGTCACAGATCCACTTACTTGTGTTTGAACACTGCTCACATGACTCGAAGAACCGCTCGGCATTGTGATAGTCTCATTGTCAATGCTGATGGATATATCAGCATGGTCGGGTGCAACGGTGCCATAGTATGCAATGGCATCTCCCGTAAACCGTAGTGAAGCACTGGCGTCTGGTTCCTCAGAGAAACTTCACGACGTCAATATGACATTAGATTCCGGGTAAAGAACTTACTGTAGAGTACTATCATGAAACTCTGGGCGGGAGTTTACGCTCCAAGCGCTTTGTGGAAGGTATTGAATACGTGGGTCGGTGTCATCAATTGTCGTCACGTTAAAATTCCTGCTATGTCTGTGTTAAGCAATATTGACTGCGAAGAGTCGAACGTACCCTGTCGAACCTATTTGCGGCTCAAATGTGATAGTGTCGATGTCGATCGGCTCTCCTCCCGTGTTCGTAAGTACCACGGTATGCTGTTCGTTGGACAGACCAGTAGAGGAAGCGAGGGTATTGTTGATAGGAGAGGATTCGGGAGTAAGATTGCCACTGAAAAGCTGTTGCCCGTCTAACATCACAGAAAAAGGTCCATATCCAGGTCGGCGCCCACCCGTAATCACGAAACCAGTACCTAAAAAGTCACTTTGAGAACAACGAGCGGTGTATAACAGTCTGATGAAGTTATACCACGAAACTGCAATGTGGCCGTTGCTCCCTGCACTGAAGTCGCATGATATGAACCTCCTGAGTACGACTACAGATATGTTGAGCTGACCAAGCAGCATGACGAGCATCAAACACACACCATTGCAAGTGTATCATTAAGCTCTGCATCGCTCCATGCACCGTCTGGTGCGTATAGAATCAAAGGAGAACAATCTTCCACTGAAGATAGGTTCATACTTGAGCACAATCGAGGAAGAATGCTCCAGTAAACTCACCTAAGATAGACCGTAGCGACATCACGGACCACGAATTCAATTCAAAATACAAAAAAAAATAATGAAAAGCGAATGAACGAAGGTTTACAGCTTCAAGCTGTTGTGAGCAACCAGCTCTCGAGAAAGAAAGAGAGAAAGAAATGACTACTGTCAGCGGTAGCCCGAAGGTAGGACTGATGGAATGGCAATTGCCAATCACCGGCTATTGGACATTCCATCATTTGTGTGATGTCCTGACAGGCGTCATCAACAACTTAGGTTTCATCGTCAACACTGAGGTATCATCTTGCCTTCCACACAAATCAACTTTTCTCAGTCATTTACACCTTCGAGACATGCTGATTGCACAAACTGCAATATTTTAGGCTGTTTTGAACTCCATAGAACTCCATAGCACAGGTTGTTGATTTGCTCCCCAATCAAACCATATAGAAAGAATTTGCTCTTGGAATCCAGGTGAGTCATAAAAAATTAGATACATTTGGGTAGAATCAAAGAGTCAGGAAAGCATTGAGGGAAGGATATATATTTCAGTAGTTAGATATAATGCCTTGACTCATACTAGAGAGATTTCATTTGTATAAAGATGGCCTGTTTGTACGTTGGAAACCAATTCCATATCCTCTATTTTAGTCTATTCTCACTTTACTCTGACATTGTCTACCCTAAGGAAAGGTACTGTGAGTGTGCGACTGCCACTATGCTGTGAGAGACTTTATCAGTTTTTTCTACATTTGTTTGATACCATTTTGCCATGGTGAATGATTTACCGATATCCCATTCTAAATAGAATTCTGACAGTGCCGAGGGTTTGTATATGAGGGTTTCATGAGATTCATGATAAGGCAGTTTACATTGTACAAATATAGGAGTTTAGTGTGGCCCCAATTGACTGTAGATTACAGCATCAAACCATAGAAGCACTAGCTTTCTCATGGATGGAATGAAAAGAAATACATTTTTGTCTCTCATAAACATCCGGTCCGGACTGTGGCCATGGCTATGTCCAGACACTTTGTGACATGATATATTTAGGAGTGATGGACAGATTCTTACTAAGGTCATGAGGATTAGATTCAGCAGTGAGTACGTTCTCTTGTTTGGCCTTTTGCTACCTGCTCTTTGCTATGGCATCAAAACCAAAGTTGAAAGCTGATTCAAAGCCTCAGAGCAAAGATCTTGTCAAGGCCGTGCGGCGCACCGTCTTTATCGATTCTGAGAAAGCTCGGAAATTGCGAGAGGATAAGCCTACTACATCGCGTGCCCTTATCTTGCGCAATGCCAAGCTGGCATTACAAGGGAATGTAGATCCTACCTTCAAGCAGAGAATGAGTGGAAGAGAAAAACTTGATCTACTTGCCGGTGGGCTAACCCCTTATCTCAGTAGAGCCTATTTCACAGCATCACCTATGTAGAGGACATCGTTGAACAGACTACAAAAGCTGTTGCTGCCCCTTTTGACATTCTCAAATGCCTCCGTATAGCTCAGTCGCAATATGATGGTGTGCAAAATGCCAATAGATCCTTTTCGTGCCTCTGAATTCCAGTTTTTAGCCTCTCTGGGAGAAATCGCTTATCTACGTGATCCTCAAATGTTCTCTGACATCATTGAGGTTGAGATCAATGCGCAAACGAGGTATGATCCTCAGAAGTTGGACCCTCTGAAGAACCCGAGTTATGTTGCTAGGATGGTCGGGACAAAGTATGTCTCGCCAGAGTTGGCTTCTTCATTTTCAGATAGTTAACCATCAACCAGAATTCACAACCAACATATGATGGCTTCTGCTTGGAAGATAGTCGGGAATATTTTACGTGAATTGATTGATCGAGGAATGTCGAATAAGAACGTCAAGGCACTGTTGAAAAATGACAACAGGATGCGGGGTCTCTATTTTGCGCTATTCCGTATGGTTGAAGTCATGGTCGATATAAACCAGCAGAGGTTTTCTGGGCTGGCATTGAACTCAGGTACGAGAGGGGAAAGAGATGATCAATTCGCGTTGATAAAAGATTGTAGCGCATTATGCGAGATACTTCAAGCAACAGCAACCAAAAGACGATCCGAAAGATGAACCTGTCATCATATTTGATCATAGCGAGCTTCGAGAGGCCGGTTTATCATTCATCGACTCCATTATTATTGAGCTTTGTTTCCCTCAATCCCCGTATCCCAAATTTGTGCTTTACCAGATTCTTCACGATGCAGCCGAAGAATCTCCAAAGGAAACAAAACGGTTTTCGCAGCTGATGTGGGATGCTGTCGGTGATTTGTCCGTAAGTGTAGCCTTGCTGAATCAAGAAAGATCTGACATTAGTGAAGGAATGTGTTGAGATGCACCAGCTTCTCGAAGTGCCTTTGCTCGTACCCGAGGCAGATGACTGGAAAGAAGAATTGTGGCAAATGCCTCAAGAATTCGATACGTGGAGAGATGCCCAAATGATGTCGCTCAAGGCGTCAGAAAAGATTAAAAACATTCAAGATGTAGTCTTCCCCCTTGCCAAGACCTTCAGAAGAGCAGTTTTGGATAATTTGTGGATAAGGATTGACCAGGTTGGAAGCTGTCACTCTACAACTACATGCATTCCGACCCACGCATTCAGAATTATTTCAGGTTGACCGGTAAAGGCATTGATGAGTTATGGATGCTTAACGGAGAGCGAGACTTTGAACCGCAGTGGACAAGCTTCTACATGCACATACCCAAGAGCTTGTCAGGGTCTGACGACGAACATGGCCATCAAGGCAGGAAGAAAGCCAAAGAGCCGCTTGCCATTGCGGATTGGCCCGCCAACGGTCCCGATTATGAGGACATGCCAGGACTCCAAACGGTCTCAAATTCGTCTGATGATTATAGCTCTAAAGATGAAGTCTGTTCTGAAGCCAGCTATGTTGACAGTGAAACAGAGGAAGATGATGGTTTCGATACGGAAGAAGAGGGGACGATTAAACGTTTGGTCAAAGAGGCAATCGATTATGTGATTGAAAGAGACTTATCAAATGGAGGAAGACCTCCTCCAAGACCTACCAATGAAGAACGACAGAACAATCCATTCCTCAACATGTTGGCTTCTCTACGGGGTTCGTCTATCTCGTGCCAATTTCTTTAGCTTTGAGTTATTACCTTTTTGCACTAGGGCGTCTTTTTAAGAGAGACCCCAAATTGCATGCGCCATCGAAACTCCCAACGCAGGCAAGGCCGAAGAAAGGTGCTAATCGAATTTGATTGATGTCGCCTTCCCCATCCCTGATTCTTCCCTCTTTTAGCTTCTCCACCCACCGAAGAAGCAACGGCAGAGGAAACGACGGACGAAGAAAAACCAACTACACCCTCAAAGAAGAAAAAGAAAAAATCCAAGAAGAAAAGGCTAGCCAGTATCACATCTGCAGATCGAATTCCCTTACCACCTGCATCTGCACCTATTCCTCCGGCTTCGCCTGAGGTTATATCACCCCTGGTCTCTCTTACAACAGGAAAAGCTGATAAAAAGACCCCAGCTTCTTCTTTTCTAGCTTCAAGTACCAAACAAGCGATTTCTTCTACGACTACATTGCCAGTCTTTGAGACTGCGACGACAAGAGGAGAATCTGCGCGAGCGTATCTATCGTCTCTTGAACCGCAAAAAGCTAAATCGAAGACGAGAAATGACCAAGCTTCTATTTTTTCAAAGGATGAGGAGCCCACGAATGGTGGCATTGGCCGTAGCATCATGTCTAGGCTAGGTTTGGACAAAAAGAAACCCATATTAGAGCCGGAAGAACAAAAGGTCGCACAGAAGAGTTGGTTCTCAAAGTTGTCGACCAGGGCGGTTGCTAACATGCACCATCTCTTGAAGACTCCGGATGATGTGAGGCAAGGGAAGGGTGGGATGAAATGGGACGACTTTGTTAAGGTGCGCATAGGTTTTTTCTTTACTTTTTAACTGCCGAGAGGACAAAAAAATTTACTCTTTATCATCACCCGAAGCTCATGGCGGAAATGGGTTTTGAATGTGACCCGAGCACAGCAGGTTCGAGTGTACGATTCATACCTCCAGGCAGGGATGACCATGTATGCTTGCACCTCCTTCTATAGGCGAAGTCATACTGATTAAGTCGACAGCCCATCTCAATTCACAAGCGTAGGTTTTTCCCTTGCCCGCCGTTGATGGTAGCTTATTCATCTGTCTTAACATCCGCAGCACATCCAAAAGCCTATCTTACAGCATGGCATTTGAGATGTATTTCCAAACGTCTCAAGGTCCGGTATGGGTGGGACGAGGACGTTTTCTTGAGTCAGGCGGGCTTATCCTCTTCAGACTCGGATTAATAAATACTTTATGAAACATGTATCAGCAAATCTTTGTGTTTTTTCCTTGATTAATGGATCAATGCTTTACAACGAGACTTTTAATCTTCCACATCTGGTCCAATTTCTCAACCTAACGTTATGCTGTTGTCAAAAAAACTTGCTCTCTGCTCATATAAAAGATACGCATGCAAGCTCACCAAAGGAATAAAGCCATCCTCACGAATGATATCGCCTATCGCGCGCTCCAAGACATCCAAAGGCAAATCATAAAGAGACGTTGGTTCTTTGAGAACAGGGTATATCGTTGTTTCCTGCTCTGGGGCCGGACTAGCCGCTTTTTGTGCATCCACATTATCCTGGCGCCCAGGAGAAGCTTGAGAAGAACTCGGAGCTGTGTATGTCTGACTGGATATATGCGATGGTTGTGTAAGTTGCGGGGCGGACGCTGATGGGGTTAGGTTTTGACTGGCACTTTCGGAAGCATTAACATTAATGAGATCGGATGAAGCGGACGTTTTATTTAATAAGGATTGCAAGGGAAGAGGTGGTGGGAGCATTGATGAAAGCTGAGGCGTGCTCGTCGTAGACTTCCTACTGCTATCGTTTGCGTTTTGTTGGATATAGTTCAGAAGAGCGTCTTGAGTTACGACAGACGTCTGAAGCTGGCTAGTAGCGGGACCGAGCTGATGATCCTGAAGTTCTTGCAACGGAGCACGCAGATGATTTCGAACCGTCGAGGCCATTCCCGAGGAGGACGTCCCGATATTAAGACCGCTCACGGCTTGCTGTTGTTGGCTCATTACCGTTGGCGCGGATGGTGCAAGACTCGTTTTACATGGACAAACACCTTGGATTGAAATGATAAAGGTGTTTGTGTCCGACTCTGAAGCGAAAGAAATCTGAAAGCGTCGAAAGATCTATATAGCATGGATGAAAAAGAAAAAGCCACCAGAGAGGGTTAGCGTTGGGTTGATGAAGGGTGAAAAAAGCAGTGTGAGATATATACATACGGTCGTGTTTGTGTCATCGAGGGGGTGGAGGTATCGAATTCCGACCGTCAAGTCCCTATATACCGCTTTCAAGGGAACCGTCATAGAAGCACCCATTCTTTGCTGTATAGTCGAGAAAGACAACAAGTCCACATCTTCCTAAATCGAAAAGGCCTTTTTTTCAGCGGACAAGAGGAAAGCAGAAAGGGAGGAGGAATGTGGGAATGGGGATGAAAGACTTGCAAGAACGATTTCATCAGAATTGCCATTCATCGTGACAATGACACCCCCATTCTGAATTGTCCAAATGACTTTGATACGGACGCTACGTAGTTCTGATTTTTCAGTTTTAGTCACGTCGAGGACGAGCCGAAGCGATGGATTTGTAAAGTGTTGCCAGTCATGAGTCGTCGTCGTGGTATTCCCGCCACCGATGGGGTAAGACCTTGAGTATTTGAGCAAGGGATAGGTCGTCGTCGCGGTCGTCGTGTATGCCATTCTGCAGAAATGCGCCACGGAGGAAGAAGGAGGAAGTAAGAGACTATTGACATATATTTATCATCTGACACGGTACTCACTAACGTTCACATTGCTTCCCTAACTCATCATTGGGTCTTATTTGAAATTGGGCCACTCATTTCCTAGGAAGCTATTCAAACGATACCAAAAAATGAAAATGCCACAGAAACTCACGTCAAGGGTTGGACATGCTATCATGAAATCATACCGATTTCATGTACCCAACAAGTTCAACGACTTTCCGTTCAGATTACGACCAGTTGCGTTGTTATTCTGATTGTCTTTTCTGTGGGTTAGTGTGCTATGGGCTCATATCTTTGGTATCATTTAGTGGTTTTTGGCATTGACGTGTGCCGTGATGGTCGTGCTTGCCTTTCTTGGGTTCCGTGAACAACGAGCGTTGCCACTTAATGATAAACTATTACACTTTTTGTGTTTCATGATCGCGACTGGGGTGTTTTATTTCATTGTTGATATCGAAGAGTATGTATTATTACGTGTGTCAATACAAAGGTGCCTTACTAACAATGGTCTCTCTCACTCGCTCGCTCGATGTGTACCTATTGCTAGGAATGCGAGGAGAATATGGTTCTGGAGATATTTTAACCTCATCTTCACGTTTATCATTTGCTGCTTCTGTGGTGGGATTTTGAGTGAGGTTGTGCAATCACTACTCCCGGTACGTTGATTATACATTTCCCGAAACACTGAAACTCTTCTCCTTGAATAAAAAAAACAGTACAAAGAATTCCAACTCGGTGACGTCGCAGTAAGTCTCTCATCAAATGAATCACCTTCACTTTCACTCCTCCATTTGACCACACACAAATACACCCTAGGCAAATCTCCTCGGCTCATCATCTGGCCTACTATGCTCCTTCCACTTTGAAAAGTACTATCGTTATCGCCGCGAAATTTCTCGCCTCTACCGTCCACTTGAGAGTGACTCTCTGTCTGATTTTGAGGAAGACCTCGATACGCAACTACTTCCCACTCACTATTCACGTGGGAATAGCGGATCATCAGCAGCTTCTCGGTCAGGGGTGATGCTGTCTGAAGTTCAGGGACCTAACGCGTTGGGATGTCAAAAGAAATCGAAAGGCAATGTGAGATTTGCAACGCCAGAGGATGAGAGAGAGGAATTGTTTGATATTGGAGAGGATAGTGAAGGTGAGGATGGGGATCAACGGATACAGGAGATGAGGCGAGAAGGGGTTGGACACCTGGACGGACAGTCTTAGCAGGCGATATCGTCCTTTTCATGTTTGTATCAATCTGGCATCCCGACTCGAAGCTTTAGCGGGGGCCCTCATTCCTCTAGTCTATTCTCACACCTCAACAAATTGGCAGAAAGATAAAATTTTATTTTCAAGAATTGTCACTCTTCCCCCCGACAGCACGCTTTCAACAAAAAAGTACTCTTTAGTCGCAATGATTCCAGGGGTTTGTTTTCTTCGCCACGTGCACTAGCCCTTTCTCAACCAATCACGACTCCATAACGACGCTCCCTTAAGAACCCCAATAGTTGATTCTGATATCTCTGCCATAATCTGAACCTAGAGAACACTGTCGTCCTTTTCGCCACCGCTTTTAAGCGTCAAAAAGCCCCACTATCTGCTTTTCAAGGTTGTATCAATAGCACATGCGGTTGAGAGAGATCGGGTCTACTCCAAAGCCGCTTTGTGGAGCGATACCACTGCATTCAACGCCTCGAATCCCACACAAAATACCCTTCAAAAATCTCGAACACGTGCTTACAGACTCCCTGCAGAAAGGGACGCCTTGTTTCCAGTCGTGAGTCGTCATACTGTGCAGTTCTGATCAAGACGCATCATCGACAACGGCCATGCACGTTGTTATGTTCCTTGGAAAATTTGGGTCACTTTGAGCTCCGGGGACAAAGGTCAGAGCAAAGGCGGGCAGACCTGAAAGCACTTCTTGTACGTCAAGGAGTCACTATTTTCAGATGTACTGGACGTTCTCATCAGCCCACACACGCACTGCTTGATGCTCAAGCACCTCACAAGGAAATAATGGAAACCGAGCTGCTGGAAACATTGTCTTCTCCCAAGATTTGTCCATAACGATGCAAATGAACAACAAAGATCGACTCAAAACATAAAGATCAAGACTTTTGTGGTGGCAAGTTGTCTACAACATCGCCGATCAGCTCTCGTCGTTTGCACCTATCTTACAAACCCATTACTGACAGTGTTGCAAGTGTATGTGTTCTCCTTGGAACCGGTTGCTATTTTCTACCAATTGTCTGAAGAACGACGGCCTGGAAAATGGGCAATCGAGAGGAACATCTCCATCCACATACGGCATGATGAATGGACTGAACATCTCACTACCTCACTTCTACAATA
>Ga0154003_1000231_pt1 | contig 17289 bp, 15 predicted proteins | sample TSFL087MetaG_FD_104679 | JGI IMG/M metagenome (GOLD analysis project Ga0154003, IMG submission 104679) | Attine ant fungus gardens microbial communities from Florida, USA - TSFL087 MetaG | ecosystem: Host-associated > Fungi > Mycelium > Unclassified | place: USA: Florida, Lake Talquin State...
CTGAAATCGGGAATGATCTTGCCGAAAGCTTCCTGCATATCAATCACCGCGAGAGCGGCGCGACGACGGTCAAGTAATAAAGGGTGTTTCATAAAGATGCCTCTTTCTGATGATAAAGATATTGCGGCGTTGATTGCAATTGCGCGTGAGGATCAGTACCGCTCGCGGTACTGATCCGAACCACGCCGCTACCGCTCGCGGTACTGATCCGAACCACGCTCGCTACCGCTCGCGGTACTGATCCAGTGAGCCTTCCCGTACACGCAATTGCAAACCGATCTATTTTCCTCTCCTGCGTTTTTCTGTCCGGCCTTTAAAATTTCTCTTGACAGCCTAATGAGAGAGTATTACTTTCATAGTGTACTAGTACTGTAGCACAGTGATGCGGGACAGTCTGGTGAGGATGAATGCTGCTGAAACCGAATCCATCATCGGGCGTGCCGATCTATCTGCAATTGATGGGGCAGATCAAGCACGCCATCGAGACGGGCGCGCTGCGCGCCGGCGAGCAACTCCCCGGCATACGCAAGTTGGCGGAAGAACTGGTGATCAATCCGAATACGATCGCCAAAGTCTACCGCGAGCTTGAGCACGAGGGGGTGATCGAGTTGCGCCAGGGCGCGGGCGCGTTCGTCGCTGAACGAAAGGAGGCCGCCGTGCGTCCACAAATTCTGCGCGCGCTGCCGCTGATCAGAAACCTGATCGCCAAGCTGGCCGCGCTCAACTTGAGCGAGGAAGAGATGCGGCGGTTATTCGAAGCCGAATTGGCGAACCTGCGCGAAAACGGTTTGCCGAAGGCCACAAGCAAGAGGTGAATGTATGTCGGAGCTGATCATCATGACCAACAACTTGAAGAAGATTTACGGCGGGAAAGCGGCCGTGGACGGGATTGACCTGGGGATCGAACGCGGCTCGATCCACGGCTTTCTGGGCCGCAACGGCAGCGGCAAGACCACGACTATCAAGATGCTGCTCGGCCTGACCCATCCGACTTCGGGCGGGGCTAAGGTCTTCGGCCTGCGCCCCGAGGACCGAAAAGAAGGCGTGCGAATTCGCCAGCGCGTGGGCTTCGTCAGCGAGGACAAAGGGTTGTACGACTACGTGAAAGTCGAACAGATGATTTCATTCACGCGCTCGTTCTTTCCGAACTGGGATCGGGTGATGGAGGAGCGATTGATCGGGATGTTCGAACTGCCGCTGTGGCAAAAGGTCAAGAAGTTGTCGAAAGGGACGCGTACGAAACTGTCGCTGCTCCTCGCGCTTCCTCGACGCGCGGATCTGCTCGTGCTGGATGAGCCGACGGAAGGGCTTGATCCGGCGATCACCGAAGATGTGCTTCAAACGCTGGTCGGCATGGCGGCGGGCGGAACGACCATTTTCTTTTCGTCCCACCGGCTCAGCGAGGTCGAGCAAATAGCCGATCACGTCAGCATCATCGAGCGCGGCCGCATAGTCGTTGAAGGCGCGCTCGATGAACTGAAAGAGAATTATCGTCGCATTCATATGATCTTCGAACAGGAAGCGCCGGAGCTTGCGCTGGCGGCGCCGGGCGGGGCTCGATTCAGGCGTGACGCTCGTTCGTTGACGGTCTTCGCGGACAGAGACGTGGAGACGATCGTCGATCAGGCCTATCTGCACAACGCCGTCTCTGTGGACGTCGCGCCGATCACGTTGAAGGAGATTTTTCTGGAATGCGCGCGGAGCGAAACAGGAGGCGGCAGGTGACTCAATCGTTTCGAAATCTTATTGCCAGCGGGATCGTTCTGCAATTGGTGATGCTGGACGTCTATTTCACGATCAGAGCTGATATGGGCGGAGCCGTGTGGTGGAAATTCATTCTGTACGCGCTTTTCTTCGCCGTCATTCATTTTCCGGCTAAGGGCTGACGATTTTGCTGATGACACTACGGCCAGATTCCCTGGCTCGAATTGCTGGCCTGGCTGGCAATCGCCGCCACGTTCTTGCTGTCGGCTATTCATATTTATGAGCGGCGCGATTTCTGAGCGACAAAGGAGTTCTATGCTTTGGCGAAGGAGTTGGTGGGAATCAAGAATAATGCTATGGGTTTGCCTGTCGATGGTCTGTTTTCTGACCGTCTTGGCGATATCCCATATTTCTCCCGGTCCGTCCTGGGCTGAAAGAATGCAGCGCGTCGCCGGGAGTTGGAACGAAGAGACGAGGCAGGCTCTGCCATCGCTCAGCTCGTTTCAAGGGCAGGTGTGGGCGCTATGGTTCAAGCTGGCTTTCAAATTTCTCCTGCCGTATCTGGCGATGTGCTGGGCGACATTTGTTCCCGGCTGCGCGAGTCCCTATACCGGCAAGAGCCTCGATGAGGCCAGAATATTCATGCTTTCCTTACCTGTTTCGCGTCGTGGAATTTTGCTGACGCAGGCCGCCATGGGGTGCGGGCAATTGTGGTTGGTCGCCGTCGCGTCTTCTCTGCTGCTTCCCATCATCTCGAGTTGGAATGGCCAATGGTATTCAGTAAAGGACGCGTTGATCTTTACGTCTTTATCAACTCTTGGCGCCCTGGTCTTCTATTTTCTGACCCTGTTGATGACGGTCATTTTCGACAACGGTCTGAAATCCCTGGGGTTCTGTATCGTTGTTTACTTGACCTCGCTTTATCCCTTGCGCTTATTCGAGTCATCTCCGCGCTGGAACATTAACCGTTTGATCGCCGGCGATGACTACTTTCTGCACGGACAGATCCCGTGGCTCGCGTCGGGCGCCTGTCTGCTGATCTCGGTTTTGTTGCTGCTAGTCGCCGTCCGCGTCTTTGAGCGGCGCGATTTCTGAGAGGAGTATTTATGCTCTGGAAAAAGACCTGGTGGGAAACGCGCTGGCCATTCCTGGTTTGTCTGACAGTGATATTTTTGGTGTACGGTTTTACGTTTGGATGGGGCGATTTTGACGCGGCGCGTTGGGAGGCGCGTTTGCGGCGCAGCGCGGAGTTGAGCGAGAGCGAACGACAGGCGTTAAACAGCTACCAGGGTCAAACGTGGGCGCTCTGGTTCAAACTGGCGCTCAATATCATTTGGGCCGATATTGCCGCGGTCCATGGAGCGGTCTGCTTGATAACCATCTGCCCGTGGCCGACTTCCCGAGCCGCAGCTGGATTGTTTACGTTTTCCTTGCCGGTCAGTCGCCGCAAAGTTTTGCTGTCGCAGGCGGCGGTTGGTTTCGGCGAGATGTTCCTGTTCGCTCTTGTTCCGTCGCTGCTTTTGCCGCTCATTGCGCGCTTCCATGGGCAATGGTTTTCGTGGAGCGATACATTGATTTACGCGCTGTTGATTATATTCGGCGGCGCGGTCCTCTTCTGTCTCTCGTTTCTGCTGACTGTAATTATAAATAATTGGTTCATGGCTTTTGTATTAGTGGAGGCCGTCGTCTTCGCGCTTTTCTTTCCTAGACCACTGGAAACGCGCCCCTGGTGGAACATCCTCGGCCTGATGGCGGGCGAAAGCTACTTTTATCACGGACAGATTCCCTGGCCCGGACTGTTGGCAGGCCTGATTCTCTCGGCGGTCTTCATTTTTACCGCCATTCGCATATATGAACGGCGCGATCTTTGACGCGCCGAAAATATCAATAACGATGACCTGATAACGATAGGAGAACGATTTATGAAAAAGTCGCTTCTGATAGTAGCGGTGTGCGCGGCGCTTTGTCTTCAAGCCCTCGCGCAGGAGGCCGCGAAGGATTCCAATGTCGCCGCGCAGAAAACGGAGACCATCAAATGGAAGTTTAATGGCATTGACGCGGGAACCAACACCTACCAGTCTTATCCGGATGGAAGATTCGAATCGGTGACCGAACTGAACATCGCGGGGACGACGCTCAAGAGCCGGCTCACTGGAAAACTCGTGGACGGCGTCATCACGGAGTTCGAAATCGACAATCACCAGGCGGGCACGGTGGTGAAGACCTCCGCGAAAGACGGCAAGGCGCGGGTCACGGTCGGAGACAAAACGCGAGAGGTAGAGTACAAACCCTCAAAGGTTTTGTTCGGCAACATTCATCCCGTTCTAACCGAAACGCTGGTCAGGGCGCTCGACCCGGCGAAAGAAGGCGTCCAAAGAATCGAGATTTTATTGCTTGACGCCGCCGTCGCGGTGAAAGTGGAAGTGTCGAAGAAGAAAACGCGCGCAATCGAAGCGGGCGGCAAGAAGCAGGTCGCCGATATTTATCTTGTGCGCTTTCCCGGCGTGGAATTCGACGTGCATCTCGCCAAAGGTTCGCAATTCGCCGCCATGGATATACCTTCTCAAAAGCTGCAGGCCATCAGGTCGGGCTATGAAGCCTTTCTGGTGGACACGACCACACTCTACCCCGAGCTGAGCCAACCCACGATGAAGACGAAGGCCGAGAATGGCGTCAAGATCAAAATGCGCGACGGGGTTGAACTCGTCGCCGACATCATCCGCCCAGCCGACGACGGAAAATATCCCGTCATCCTCGAGAGAACGCCTTATGGCCGGGAAAACTTCTCAAAACTCGCGGGCGAATGGTGGGCCAGGCGCGGTTATGTACACATCGTTCAAGACGCGCGCGGACGCAATGAGAGTGACGGCGAGTGGGTCCCCTTCGCTCACGAGCGCAAGGACGGTTACGACACGATTGATTGGATCGCCAAGCAAATCTGGTCGGATGGAAAAGTCGGCATGATCGGCGGCAGTTACGGCGGCTGGGTCCAGTGGGCCGCCGCCGTCGAGGCGCATCCCGCTCTCAAGTGCATCGTGCCGCAGGTCTCGCCTCCCGATCTGTTCTACAATTTCCCGGTCGACCATGGCGTCCCGATGCTCTGGGGCGCAATCTGGTGGTCAAATTTTGTGAAGGATAAGAAGACGCCGCTCATTCCGGAGATACCCAAGGATTTGGAGAAACTCAAGACACTGCCGTTATCGAAGGTGGATGACGAAGTGTTGGGGCGTAACATCCAGTTCTATGACGAGTGGCTCGGAAAAGAGACGCCCGCGTCGTTCGCCGGCGCGAGCTACATGGCCGATATGAACAAGGCCAAGATTCCCGTCCTGCACATCAGCGGATGGTGGGACGGCGACGGCATCGGAACGAAACTCAACTGGGCGAAGATGCGGACCCTCGGACATAAAGACCAATGGCTTATTTACGGCCCCTGGTCTCACGCCTTCAACACCAGTTCGCGGTTCGGAGACGTGGATTACGGCCCCGACGCGATTACAGACCTCGATTTGATTTATCTGCGGTGGTTCGACACCTGGTTGAAGAACAAGCCAGCTCAATGGGGCAAGCAGCCTAAAGTCCGCGTGTTCGTGACCGGCGCCAATGAGTGGCGCGAGCTTGAGGATTGGCCTGATACGCGCTCGCGGGAGATGACGCTCTACCTGAGTTCCGAGGGGCCTGCGAACGGCGCCGCGAGCGTTGGCGAGTTGGTCGCAACGGCGCCGGGAGAACAGGAACCGGATCGCTATACCTATAATCCAGCCAGCGCCCAAATCCCGAAAGCGCTTAAGGAGGTCAAGAGCTTCTCCGATCTTCTGGCGGGAAGTTCGACTGTCGTGAAGATTGAGCCTAATGAGAATGACAGTCTCGTTTACAAGACTCCGCCGATGAAAGACGCGATCGAGATCGGCGGGCCGATAGATCTCGACCTTTACTTTTCGACGAGCGCGAAGGACACCGACTTTTTCGCCTTCCTGGTTGACATTGATGAGAAAGGCGAGATGCGGACCATAGGGATTCCAGGCAAGATTCGAGCCCGCTATGTGAGCGGCTGGGAAAAGCCCGCGCCGCTTCAGCCGGGCAAGGCGTATAAGGCGACCATAGAGCTTTGGGACACGGCGCATCAGGTAAAGAAAGGGCATCAACTCGGCGTCATCATCGCCAGCCAGATGTTCCCCAGCTACGCGCGCAACCTGAACACGGGCGAGCCTGTCAGAAACGCCACGCGGATGGTCGCCGCGCATCAGACCATTTACCACGACGCGAAGCGGCCGAGCGCGCTGCGCTTTCGCTTACTGCCGCAAGCGCGGAAACAAAATGATGATCGGACTCATTCGCCTGGCGGGGAGGAATCAAGATGATCACTATCAGGGATCTGAGCAAAGTTTATCAGGACAAAAAACGCGGGACGATCGTGGCCGTCGACCATATCTCATTCGAAGCGAACAATGGGGAAATCTTCGGTTTGCTCGGTCCGAACGGAGCCGGGAAAACGACCACCTTGCGCATGCTCGCGACGATCTTGCAGCCCACCGAAGGGACTGCAAACATCGGAGGTCACGACCTTAACAAAGAAGCGCAGCAGGTTCGCCGGAAGATCGGATTTCTCTCTGGAGATATGGGGCTCTATCATCGCCTTACGCCACGTGAACTACTCAGATTCTTCGGCCGGTTGAACGGGCTTGACGGCGCCGAATTGAATCGGCGGATCGAGCGCCTATTTGAACTCTTCGACATGCGTCATTTTGCCGATTCCAAAATTGACACTCTCTCAACCGGCATGCGACAAAAAACAGCAATCTCCCGGACGATCGTCCACGACCCGCCGATCTTGATACTTGATGAACCCACTTCCGGTCTGGATGTGCCTACCGCGCATGTTGTCGAAGCTTACATACGTGACGCCAGAGCCGCGGGTAAATGTATTGTCTTCTCGACTCATGTGATGGAAGAGGCGGAATATCTCTGCGACCGAATTGCGGTTATCCATCAGGGAAGAGTCCGCGCGCTCGGAACGATGGATGATTTGAGAGCGATGACCGGAAAAAACCGGCTGCGGGAGATTTTTATTGAACTGCTTGGCCTAAATCAGGCGCCAACTAATCAGGGATAATTATGCAACTTCAATCAATCAAGCTGATCTATCTCAAAGAAATACTCGACCTCCTGCGCGACCGGAGGACTATTATCAGCATGCTCGTTTTCCCATTGCTATTCGTGCCTACGATCTTCTTAGGCTCGACCTATTTTTTCTCCCGATTCATGAATCGCGCCCAGGAAAAGCAATTCAATATTGCCTTGAAACAGGAAACCGATCTTGAAGGAATGGCCTCATTGTTGGAACAGGCGGGGTTCAAGATCCGGCTATCCGACAACCCGCGCCGCGCGGTCGAGAATAAAGAGACAGAGTTGGGTATGGATGTGAGCGGAGAGACAAACAGTCCCGCAATCAGGATTTATGCCGACCGATCTCAAGCTGAAACGTCGGTGGCCAGTGGCCGAATTGAAGCGGCGCTCAATCAATTGAAAGAAGCGAGGATCAAAAATGAGTTGCAGCGCGCCGGCGTGCCTGAACGTATCCTCACTCCATTCACGGTTGAGAAAGTCAATACAGCCCCTCCAAAGAAAATGTCGGGCCTGCTTATCGGAACCATAATCGGTTACATGTTCGTCACGTTCATGCTCATGGGGGCAATGTATCCGGCTATCGATATGACCGCAGGAGAGAAGGAGCGTCGAACGATGGAGATGCTCCTCTCGTCCCCGGCCAGCAGGGGCGAGATCGTTTTGGGGAAGATTTTGGTGGCGATTACCGCGAGTTTCACGACATCGGTCCTGACAATGATCAGTTTCGGGATCTCCTTTTTCTTTGGAATGAAGGGATTCAGAAGTGGCCGGCAGCCGCAACTCATAATGGAAATCCCTCTCGACGCGAAAACTTTCGTTCTGATTTTTGCCTCGATTATACCCATGGCGGTTTTATCGGCGACCCTTATGATCGCCATCTCCACAATGGCAAAGAGCTACAAGGAAGCGCAGAGCTATCTCGCGCCTCTGCTCATGGTTGCAATCATACCGGCAATGGTCAGCCTTCTTCCTGGAGTCAAGCTAAACGCCGGGATGGCGCTCATTCCCATAGTCAATTTCAGCCAGCTGATCAAAGAGTTAATGCTCGGGGACTGGTCCTGGACCGGTTTCATACTGACGTTGCTTTCAAATCTTGTCTATGCGGCCATAGCCTTCACCGCGGCTGTCAGGGTCTTCAAAAACGAGCGTATTCTCTTCAGGACATAATTAGCGGCGATATGAAGCGGGCTGATCAAGGCTTGGTTGGCGCGGGCGCGGGCGCGGGGGCGCTCGTCACCCACGCCGTCCACCACAGATCGCGCAGCATCTGAGCGCCTGCGGCCAATCGCCCGCTCACGAACTTCTTGTGCTCCGGCGATTTCGTTTCGGCGTTGAACTTCTCTTGTTTATCGAGGATGTAAAGCTGTTCGACCAGCGCGTTCGAGCTTCGTATGTAGTTCCAGATCTCTTCACGCGGTTTGGCGATTACTCGCTCCTTGTCGACGATCGGCGCCACGTCGTTCAATTGAATGTGCGTTTGAACGTAGAGTTCTTCGAACCGGTAATGGATTCCCTGATTTTGTTCGCGCGTGAAGACGGCATAGCCTTTCGGATTGTCGCCCGACCATCCGTTGTAATGGATGGTGGTGTGATGCGGGTTGGCCACGTCGCAGACGTAATGGCCCAGAACGCCCGCGTCGTTGACGATTCGCTGTTCAATCCATTTGCGCTTGTTCGGATCGCGCTCGGCTCGCCACAGACGGAATTGGATGCGCAGGCTTTGAAACAGTTCGAGGATGCGGAACGGGGCGAAGCCGGCGGCAGTGGGCTTTCGCTCGGCTTTGATCAATTCGGCTGTGAAATCGTAGCGGTTGACGGCGTCGAAGGCGGCGGGCGGAACGAGTTCGAGGTCAATGAAGTGATCGGGCGCGTAAGCCGAATCCATTGCCTTGTCCAGACCGGACTCGGCGCGGTCGCGCCAGCGGTCGGGGTCGGGATTGAGATAGCCGAGTTGATCGACCGCCTTGCGAAAAAATTTCGGCGTTTGTTCTGGAAGTTTCATCGCCGCGGCGCGGCCCGATATCTCATGGCCGTGCGCCCCCCAGCCATGCGCGTCAGACAAAGGCTGAGTCAGCGCCACGGCGATAATCAATAAACAGAGCAGGAATCTTGCGATTTGGGTTCTTGTGTTTTTCATCAGATTGGTGAACAGGAAATGTCGCGCACACAATAACAAATACCAGTCATCTTCGCGGCGCCAGATCGACGCCGAAAAGCTTTTTGCCGTTAATGTCATGCAATCCGACGGTCATCGCCTCGGTCTTGCCGTCGATTTTGACCGCGCCGAAAAATTGAAAGCCTTCTTTCGGCGAGCGGTTGATTTTCATCCCCTTCTGAGTCCCGGTGAATTTTACTTCAGGCCCGAAGGTGTCATCCATTTCGCCGGGAGGATTCGCGCCGGCGTTGAGCGGCCCGGCGACGAATTCCCAGAACGGATCAAAGTCGGCGCTTTGCGCTTTTGCCGGGTCGTAATAATGCGCCGCGCAATAATGCACATCGGTCGTGATCCAGACCACGTTTTTGATCTTGTTTCGTTTGATGAAGCGCAGCAGTTCGGCCAGTTCCAACTCTCGCCCCAGCGCCGGGCCGGCGCCGTTGGCCACGGCTTCGAAATTGGCGGCGCCGTCCTTGATCACAACCCCGACGGGCATATCGCTCGCGATCACTTTCCACCTGGCCTTTGACGCGAGCAATCGTTGTTTGATCCAAGCCATCTGCGCGCCGCCGAGAAAGGCCGTTTCATCGCTCAGCGCCGTCTGGCGGTTCGGCGTATTGGGACCGCGATAGCTGCGCTCGTCGAGCATGAAGATGTCGAGCAAAGGACCGTAGTTGAAGGCGCGATAGATTCGCTCGGGATCGTCGGCATTTAAGCGGATCGGCGTGTAATCCAGGAACGCCCGCCGCGCCCGCGCGGAGAGCAGGTCAACGCTTTTCACCGCGTATCGCTGATCCTCCAGAATCTGTCCCGGATACCAGTTGTTGCGAGTTTCGTGATCGTCCCACTGCGCCAGCGTCGGAACTTCCGAATTGAAGCGCCGCAGATTTTCGTCCATCAGGTTGTAGCGGTAATTGCCGCGAAACTCGTCGAGCGTTTCGGCGACCTTCGATTTTTCCGGCGTCGTCAGGTTCTTCCAGATTGAGCCGTCGTCGAGTTTGATTTCCGCTTGGATGACGCCGTCCGCGTATATCGCGTCGCCCGAGTGAATGAAGAGGTCCGGCCGCGCGCGCCGCATCGCTTCGTAAATCTTCAACCCGCCGAATTCGGGGTTGATGCCCCAGCCCTGTCCGCAAACATCGCCGCCCCAGACGAAGCTCACGTCGCGTTTCGTATTCGGCGCCGTCAGGAAACTGCCCATGACAGGTTCGCTGAAGACCTTCGCGTCGTCGAGCGATTGAAATGTGACGCGGTAGAAAATCTTCTGTCCGGCAGGAAGGTCGGCGAGGTTGACGCGGGCGGTGAAATCGGATGGCTCGATCGCCGCAGGGCCGACGACGCGGCGCGTGTTTTGAAAGGATTCCGTCGTCGAATGTTCGACGATCAGGCGCGCCGCCCTGTCGCTGCGACTCCAGATCACCGCGCGGTCGGCCGTGACGTCGCCACATTGCGCGCCGAAAGGGATTTGCGGACGGATTTTGTCGGAAATGAAAATCGCGGGAGCGGTGGCGCTCGGCGAGTTCGGCCACAACGTCGATAAGCCTGTTGTGGCGGCGAGTGACAAGAACGCGCGTCTTTTCATGATGCTAAAAAAGGTGGATATTGAAGTCCGGATCAACAGAAAGACGAATCCCCATCGGAATCCCCCATCGGAATCATGGATTCGCCGTCATAACGACTGCCAAAGATTCTTGCCGCGGCGAATTCAATGTAATCCGGACCCTTTCGATTACGAACCAATCTTGCGCCGGGAGATTCTTTGGAGCCATGCCGGGAGATTCTTCGGCGCATATCAACCTTGTTGCCGTTCCCAATCTTCAAACTGTTGTCTGGAACGATTGAGCGTAATGCGGTCGCGTCCGATTCTCGCCACCCAATCGGCGGGGACGCGCATCGGGTGTTTCAACACGAAACCGCGCGTGATGACGATTCCGCTCAACCGCCAGTCAGGTTCGCTGAGCAATACCTCATGAATTTCGCCGACCTTGTGTCCGTCGCTCGATTCGACCGGCAGGCCGCGGTTGACAGCGCTTTCGGACGGCGAAAGCAGTCGGTCGGTGACGACCAGGCCGGGCGGGCGGTAAGGCTCGCCGAACGCGTTGGCGACGAACGGAACCACATAGTTGATCCAATCGGACGGCTTGATGGCGGATCTGGGATGCTCAGAGCGCTCTTCGTCCAATTGATCCAATCTCACATAATGCTGCATCTCGAAGTTGGGCAGCGCCGCTATCTCGTCATCCGCGCGCTCGATCCTAACGCGGTCGTGTTCCGATCCGACCACCCAATCGAAGGGCATCAACAGACGTCTAGGATGAAGCAGGCCGCCCTGCTTGACCACCAAATGAGTGGCTTCATAGGAATCGCGGTTCAACACCACACAGTCAACGCGCCCGACCTCGCGCCCCCGATTCTCGACTGTAGCTCCGATATTAAGTTCGAGCATAACTGGCCTCCTCCGACAATGGAGCATGAACTTTTATTGCTGATGCCGGAGGCGCTTGTCAAACCCTCGCTCCCTCGCTTTCACCTGCGCCTGCCATTACTCCGCCGTTCATTTCTTTCCTTCCTCTCTCTGTCTTTGTCTCCTTCGTCGTCATCGTCGTCTTCGATGGCGCGCACGAACGCGCTGCGCACGGGCGCTGGCATTCGCGAATTCGCCCCATGCACCGACATCCAGATGACCTCGTTGAATTCGATGTCGGGCAGAGTGTCTTCCTTGCTGAAATCCCAGGCGGCCGATTGCTGCGCGCCCGGCGCGCTTTCAGCGTTCCTTTCGGTCAGATCGTAACTCGCCGGACGATGTTTGAACGGCGTCAGATCGGCTTTGTTCATGAAGCTGTTGAACATCGGCGTTGCGGCGGCGTCATACTGGCTCATAGGCGGTATGCCCAGGATCAATTCCATCGTGCGCAGCATTCCCGAGGTCGTGTACATCGTCGAATCGACGTAGCCGCGTTTGGCGTACGGGCTGGCGACGAAGGCGATGGAGCGATGCGCGTCGACGTGATCAGGACCGTTCTGCGCGTCGTCTTCGAGCACGAAGATCGCCGTCGTCGCCCAATATTTGCTGTTGCTGACGACCTCGACCAGTCGGCCCAACGCGAGGTCGTTTTCGGCCACGTGCGCGCGGGGCGTGAGCGCGCCGGGGCGCGTGCCCTGCGTATGATTGTTGCCGATGCGCACGATCTGGAACTGAGGTAGCTTGCCGTTCTTTTCGAACTCGCGGAACTCTTCCAGCCAACGGTCAATTCGGGTGTTGTCGGAGATCTCAAGGTTGTACGGCGGGAAGGTCGGGCTGAAATGGCCCTGGAGCGCGGCTTCTGAAGTGTAGTTTTCGCGCTGCGCTTGCAGCGCCGATTCGGTCGCCGCCTGTCCTCCTCCCCCTTCGATTTTTACATCACGCACGCCGACGAATTCGCCGTAGCTGCGATAGCTGACGCCGGCGGCCTTGCAATAATCCCAGATATAGCCTTTCGTCGGGCGCGAGATTCTCTTACTGCCTTCGTAATCGTAGGTGCGTCCGCGATTGGAATAGTTCGTCGGCCAGGTCTTCTCGGTGTAATCGGTGGCGTAGGCCGCCATCGACCAGTTGTGGCCGTCGGCCGAGACCTCGGCGTCGACGTAGAAGTTGTCGAGCAACACGAATTCGCGCGCCAGCGCGTGCTGATTCGGCGTCACTTCGGCCCCGAAGAGGCAGAGGCTCGGATCGCCGTTGCCCTCTTTCACATCGCCCAGCACTTGATCATAAGTGCGATTCTCCTTGATCACGTATATTACGTGTTTAATCGGAGAGGAGGCGCCGACGCGAAACGGGATCGCGGTCTTCTCTTTAGGCGCGCGCGCGGCTTTCAACATTTCGTCGGTGTAAGGCGAATTGGCGTAGGCGCGGCGCGTTAGCTGGGCGAGTTTCGTCTTCGCCGGCAGGTTGATCATCGAGACCGCGCCTTTAAGCATGCTACCGATGTATTGCGGCGTTCGCCCTTTATACGGGCTTGGGCCTTGCGGATTGGCCGCCGAAGCCACGCCTTTGCCGTTGGCGACGAAGATTCGTTTGCCGTCCTTACTCACTCTCACCGAGGTCGGATACCAGCCGGTCGGGATGAAGCCTTCGACTTCACTATTGCCGCGTTTGGCCACGTCGACGACGGCGACGTCGTTGTTGTCGGCGTTCGCTATGTAGAGCGTCTTTTCGTCGGGCGAGAGCGCGACGGCGTTGGGCGTGCTGCCGATGGGCGACTTCGGATGGAGCGCGGTCGAGATTGCCTCGATCTCTTTCATCTGCTCGGTCGAGACTACCGAGACCGTGTTGCTGTTGGCGTTGGCGACGTAAAGGACACGGCCGTCGCGCGTCAGCTCAAGATCGTTCGGATGATCGCCGACCGGAATGTTGTTGATTACCTGATTGTCGGCGGTAGCGATCACGGCGACGCTTCGACTCCCCCAATTGCTCACGTAAACGCGTTTGCCGTCGCCGGAGACTTCGCAATCGTAAGGATATTCACCGACCGCGATTTTGGTAATCACTTTCTGGGTCGCCAGGTCGACGACGGCCACTTTGTGCGTCAGGTTTTCGGCCACGTATAAGCGCTTGCCGTCCGGCGTCACGGCGATGCCGGCGGGGAAGGCGAATTCGCCTAGACCTTGACGGCGGGCTGCGGCGCGCTCTTTGTCGTCGAGCTTGTGATAATCGGCGCTGCCCAGAATGATCTTGCCGGATTGCTCGGCCTTCCCTTCGGCGAAATCGAAGACCATCACCTCGTTGTCGTCGCCGCCCGAAACGAAGAACCGCTTGCCGTCCGGCGCAAAGCTCAGGCCGAGCCAGGATTTCTTCACGCTCACGGTCTGCGCGCTCTCTCCCCGTCGCAGGTCAATCACGTTGATTGTTTGATCGCCATTGCCGTTGGTCGTCACGAGCAGATAGCGGCCATCGTTGCTCAAGACCATATTGAGCGGCAGATCGCTTGTGGGAATCTGCGCGCCTTCGGGCGTCAGCGTCCAGCCGTTCGGCAGCAGCATGCCTGCGGCGGTCTTGCCGGGGACCTTGCGCGGCGGACTTTTCGCTTTCGATTGCGCGATCGCGGAGTTGAATTGAACCGGAAGGAGCAGTGAGAGACAGGTCAGACGGACGACGGCTTTCGAGAATCGAGCGAACATATCTTCTCCTCAGAAAATAGCCACGTAGTAACGACTTTAGTCGTTACTACGTGGCGCGTTTTCATACTTTCAGGGCGTCGCAACGCGACATGAAGGCCGGTTCGTAGTCCCGCCTTTAGGCGGAATCGTCGGACGCAAATCCATTCCGTGACGCCAAACGATTCCGCCTAAAGGCGGGACTACAAACCGCGCTTTTCATACTTTCAGGGCGCCGCTACCGGCATGAAGGCTCCTCGGCTTGAACAATTGTGATGAAAGTGTGACCGGACGGAATATCCCTATTGGGACACCGATACAATCCCGCGCGCAGGCAAGCGGCTATCCCATAGGGTCAGCCGCTTGCTTGCGCGCGGCGCTGTACCGGCCTCAAGTGTTCTGATTTAGTCAATAGGCAATGCGTAACGCCTAACGGGCAATAATCATCGCGCTATTGAAACCAGTGGGGGCGCGGCGGCCTCTTCTTCGTAATCCGAGACCGCCATGTCGAGTTCAGCCGCGACGTCGCCGACGGCTTCCGACAACGATTTGAAATCGAAGAGGTTGTGGTCGAGCAGATGCGTGTTCACGACATTGCCCATCGCCGCGAGCATTGACTGGCGGATGTGCGGAATTTCTTTCTGCAATTCGTCAATCAGCCGCTTGACGCGTTTGCGCTTCAAATTCTCCTGCGAGCCGCAGAGGTTGCAGGGAATGATCGGGAAATCCTGCATCGACGCGTATTCGGTAATCTGTTTCTCCCAGATGTAGGCCATCGGGCGGATCACGGTGTTTCGCCCGTCGTCCGAACGCAGCACCGGCGGCATGGCCTTCATCGTGCCGATGTAGAACAGGTTGAGAAGGAAGGTTTGCAGGATATCGTCTGCGTGGTGTCCCAGCGCGATCTTCGCGCAACCCTCCTCGACCGCTACGTTGTAGAGAATGCCGCGTCGCATGCGTGAACAGACCGAGCAATAAGTCTTCGGCGCCAGTCGCTTGACAACCGAATACGTGTCCTGCTCGACGATGCGGTAGGGAACGCCGATGCTCGAAAGATATTCGGGCAGCACGTGCTCGGGAAAATCGGGCTGCTTCTGATCCAGGTTGACCGCCAGCAGATCGAATTTGACCGGCGCGCGGCGTCTTATCTCCGACAGCAGGCGCAGCAGCGTGTAGCTGTCTTTGCCGCCGCTCAGGCAGACCATGACACGCTCGCCCTGGCTGATCATTCCGAAATCTTTGATCGCCTCGCCCACTCGGCGAAGCAATATTTTTTGCAATTGTTCGTTTCTATCTATCAATGTTTCGCTCCAATGCGTCCTGCCAATGCGCGCTGCCAATGCGTCCTAGTTGATGGGGAAGATTAGGTCAGGCGGCCGCTCGCGTCAAATCTGAAAATGATCGAATCCGCGAATTGACAGAGGCTTAACCTCGCCCCCGCGCCGGAGCAGGAGACGAGGCCGAGTCTGATCCGCCGGGACGAGCTCGCCGATGCGCGAGAGCCCAAGGCCGCAAAGCGCGGCTATCTCGAACAATTCCGCCTCGTCATCGCCGCTTGCGGCGAGCAGCAACTCGAAATCCTCACCACCTCCAACCGCGAAATCGAACGCCACTTCAGGCCCTTTAGAGATCAGGCCGACTTCGTTCGCCACCGGGACGGAATCGTAATCTACGATCGCGGCGACGGCGCTCTCTTCGCAAATCCGCGCGAGGTCTTGAGCCAGACCGTCGCTCACGTCGATCATCGAATGGGCCAAACCCCGCTCGCCGATCCGCCGTCCGAACGCGGCGCGGGGCGTGGGCTTCAAATGCGCGCGCAGGGCCGATTGCGCCAGTCCCTCTTCGCTCTCGCTCACGCGCGCGCCGCCGAGTAATAACTTCAGCCCCGTGGCCGACGCGCCGACCGGGCCTGTCAGGTAGATGGCGTCTCCGACCTTCGCGCCGCCGCGACGAATTGCTCCCCCGGCCCGGCAATGTCCGATCACGACCGAATCAATAGTCAACCGATCCGGCGTTGACGAAAGGTCGCCGCCGATCAAGCTTACGGAGTGTTCTTCGGCCAGCGCGAAATAGCCCGCGAAAAACTCTTCCCAAAAGACGCCGGATTTGAGATTCGAGGGTTGAAATTGTTTCGGAATGCCGAGCGTTAGCAATGAAAACGCCGGCGCGCCGCCCATCGCCGCAATGTCGCTCAAACTCACGGCCAGGGCTTTATGCCCCAGGAGCCGAGGCGGAGCGTATTCGAGCTTGAAGTCAATCTCTTCGACCAGCAGGTCAACGGTGACGAGCGTTTCGCGCCCTTCCCGCTCGCGCAAGATGGCGGCGTCGTCGCCGATTCCGAGGACCAGATCCGGCGCGCTCGCTTTCGCCGCCTGATCGCGAATACGTTTAATAAAGTCGAATTCGCTTTGCATTTATGCTGAATCCAACCGCTTATCTGGCCGCTTGCCGGGCCATTTATCGGGCCATTTAGCCACTCGAATATCGTGCTTCTCCATCAGCAGATCCAATGCCTCTCGAATCAGCGTCGCTTTATCGAAATTCACGCCAAGAAACACTTGTCGCTCCACCCCCAGCATCTCCAGAGCCCATGCCTGGTCCTCACGGATATGGGTTGTTATTTCGATCAAGTATTCATCGGATTCCGCCACCTCCGGTTCTTCAATCTGGCTTGTGAGCGCAAACCCTTCGATCATCTCGTCTTCTCCATCAGAAGTGTTCTATAGGACGATTGATTGTGCAAATGGACGTTGAGCATCCTTTCGGCCGCTAACAGGAATTGCGGATTTCCATGGACGCCACGGATTTTCATGGATTATCCGCGTTCCACTTTGTCCATTTTCGCTCTTTGAAAAAGTGATGGCAGGCCTTGCGCGTTTCAGGAGGAAACTCCTGCGAGAGAGGTCTTCCGAATGCGAACACTGCCTGCCGGATTGCTGAACCTGATTGTAGTCTTTCAGCCTTTGTTTACCAAGCCGACCAAAGATGGCTTCTGCTTCGGATGGAGAATCGCGCGGACCGAGAATCAGCGCCTATGACCGTTAGGCTTAGATCGGTTTGCGCGCATGTACGGCATACTGAGATACCCGTACGAATCAGTACCGCGAGCGGTAGCGAGCGCAGCTTAACCTGAAGTACGCTCGCTACCGCTCGCGGTACTGATCCAGCCA
>Ga0154003_1000232_pt1 | contig 17286 bp, 5 predicted proteins | sample TSFL087MetaG_FD_104679 | JGI IMG/M metagenome (GOLD analysis project Ga0154003, IMG submission 104679) | Attine ant fungus gardens microbial communities from Florida, USA - TSFL087 MetaG | ecosystem: Host-associated > Fungi > Mycelium > Unclassified | place: USA: Florida, Lake Talquin State...
TATATCGGTGTTTCCTCCCACTGCAATCAAAAGTCGCATTGGCTGTGCTTTGCCGAAACTTGATCTGGTGTGTGGGATGAAGGCTGCCCACATTTTGGGCAATCAGTATGATGTCGCCAGATGGGATCGGCAGATAATTGGAAATGATCTTCCTCAGAATCCCACGCGCCACAATAAAACGATCGCGGTCCACCACTCGATAGTAGTTTTCGGCCCTTCGGCGTTCATCCGGCGCAAGGAGAGCCGCCAGCCACGAAACCGTCGCGGCCTCTTGATCGAGCGACGCCCGCCAGACGTGGACGTCGTCTGCGACAAGCTCAATTCCTTTAAAAGGACAATTCTGATTGTCTGCGAACGTATTCCAGGTCATAGGGTAGATGCCATAAACAGCCGTCCCTCGTCCGCTGACGCGATCATGCCGCCCGCTCATGGCTACTCTGCTCCCGCTTGAAAATATCTCCTTAGTCTCGTGATCGGGCTGATACATAGTGCCGACGAGTGGCTGTCTGAGCCAGATCGCGGTCCCACAGTGCGAGGCAATTTAATGTCAACTGAATCGAAACACAATACTCTAGCGGGCGTGCGCCCTCGCAAGCGCTCGTCCTCGTCGGAAGACTGGATAAACGAGAGCACAGAGCAAAGCGGCGGCACGATCCTGACGGTCCTCGAACCGAAAGCGAGCGCAGTTTCACTGCAGTCCTGGATACAAACGAACTCCGATCTGGTCGCGGCGAGTCTTGCCCGAACCGGCGCAGTGCTTTTCCGCGGCTTTGCAGTCAATTCGGTCGACCCATTCCGTGAGGTTGTGTCCTACTTCGGCGGGGAAGATCTCGAATACCGGGAGCGATCCTCGCCACGGACCGAGGTGGCTCACCACATCTATACTTCCACCGAATATCCGGCTGATCAATCCATCTTCCCGCACAACGAGAACTCCTATGCGCACGTCTGGCCTCGCAAGATTTTCTTCTGTTGCCTCACGCCCGCCAGTGAAGGAGGGGCTACACCGATTGTGGATGTCCGAAGCGTATATCGATGCATCGATCCCGAAATTCGGCGGCGATTCGACGACGTAGGAGTGCTCTATTTGCGGAATTTCAGTGAGGAAATCGGGATGTCGTGGAGGAAGGCGTTTCAGACAGAGCGTCACGAGATAGTGGAAGAGATTGCCCGATCCGCTGGATACCATTTGAAATGGCATGACGACAACCGGCTAACGACCTGGCGCGTTGGAAAGGCCTGCGGGCGACATCCTTCGACCGGCCAACCAATCTGGTTCAATCACGCCGCATTCTTTCACATCTCGACCCTGCCTCCAGCAATTCGCGAAACGCTGATGACGCAGTTGGCCGAAGATGAGTTGCCCAATAATTCCTATTTCGGCGACGGCTCGCCAATTGAAGAAGAAGTGATCGAGGAGATCAGATCCTGCTATCTCGCCCATCAGTTGATCTTCGACTGGCGCGCCGGGGATGTTCTGGCGCTCGACAACATGCTGGTGGCGCACGCGAGACAACCTTATCGCGGCTCGCGGCGGGTTCTGGTGGCGATGAAGGACCCGTTTCAAAGTGAGATGTTCGATTCATGTAAGGAGAAAGAAGATGAGCTTTGAACAGGAGATCATCGAAGGTTATTCGATCTCGCCTCAGCAGCTCACAGCATGGCGAGCTGCAGGCGCCCTCGGCTTCCACACCTATACGACTAGCATCTCGCTGTTACTGACCGGAGAGGTTGGCCCGGAGCGCGTTAACGAAGCGCTCCGGCGCGTCATCCTCCGGCACGAGATTCTCAGGAGCGCGTTTCCGGTGGCTGAGGAGATCGGCACCCCTCTTCAAGTAGTCAGCGATCAGCCTATCCTCGAGTGGGAGCGCCTGAGCGGCGGCTCCTCCGATTGGCCTCAGGATACAGCCTCTAATGGCCAGGATGTTGAGCAGGTTCCTGGCGACCTCGCCCACTTTCGTAACCGGACGCAGGGCCAAATCACTCGTGATTCCAGCCAGGGGCTTGCCGTACGCGCCCTGCTCGTCCGGCTCGATGAGAACCGGAGCCGGTTATTCGTCTCGACCTCGACGCTGGCGGCAGACGCCGGGTCGGCGGTGGTGATCGCAAAAGAACTGGCGTCCGCGCTGGCGGCGTTAGACGAAAAAGACGACGACCAAACTGCGATCCCGCAATACGCGCAGTACTCGGAGTATATCCAACAGTGGCGTGCCAGCGAGGAAGGTAGCCGGGCAGCAAGATGGTGGCAGGATCACGACGCTCGTTCGATCCCGCCGATCGTAGTTCCGTTCGCGCGCTCCGCAGTCGGCGCCGTTCAACCGGATTCGATCTTAATCTCGACGCCCGGAGAGATCATAGAGCGCCTGGACGGGCTGGCTCGCGAGACGAAGTTGTCGGCCGAGGCTGTGCTGTTGGCTTGCTGGGCGATGATTCTGATGCGCGTCTCCGGTCGACAGGACGGCGCGGTGTGTGTCGAGACTTCCGGCAGAACGATTGAAGAAGCGGCAGAGATGCCTGGGCTTTTCAGCCGCTCTCTGCCGCTCGCCTTCTCGATCAGCGAAAGTGATTCGTTCGTCGACCTGTGGCGCTCTATCGACGGCGCCCATGATGAATTGCGACAGAACGAAGACGGCGCGCCAGACCTCGACGAACACTCCGCGCTGCGTTTCTCCTGGCAGAACGCAAGCGACACGTTCCAAACCGGCCCAATCCGCGTCGAAGTCGAAGACGTCTTCTCCTGCGCGTCGCCTTTCGATCTGAGGTTCGCATGCGTCCGTACGCCAACGGCGCTGCGCGCTCGTCTGGACTTCAACGCTCTGGCCGTTAGCCGGACCAATGCGGCGCTCCTGGCCGGATATTTGGAATACACAATCGCTCACATCGCGGAGAATATTCGGGAGCGCGCCGACAGGATTGACCTGCTTGGCCCTGAAACCAGGCGACTTCTGATTCACGACTGGAACCAGACACAGCGCGCCTTGCTTGACAGCCTACCGTTTCCAATCGCTTTCCAGGAGCGCGCCGAAAAATACGCGAGCCAGATTGCTTTACGACAAGGCGATAAGGTGTTGTCCTTCGAGAACCTCAAGCGGCTGGTAAACGCTTACTCGCACAAACTCCATGGGCGGGATGTTGGACCGGAAAGCGTTGTTGCAGTCACCGCCGAGCCTTGCATTGAAGCAGTTGTTGGAATTTTGGCGGTCTTGCAGGCGGGCGGAGCGTTTTTACCTGTCGAGGCAAACCATGCCAAAGAGCGCCTTGAATGGATTCTCCGACAAGCGGGAGTGACAACATTGCTTTGCCGCGCCGACGAAGAGGCGAATTTTCCGGAAGGCCCTTGGACTCCGATTGCAATCGATACGCGAGTCTTTCCAGCGGTTCTTTCAGACAATACCCCGCCCTTGCGCCCGCAGAATGCGGCGTACGTGATTTACACGTCTGGCTCGACCGCCCAGCCCACGCGCCTCGTTATCTCGCATGAATCGAAATCGAATTGCCTCGACTGGTGTGTCCGGGAGTACTCTGGAAGCGGAAGCGGCTGCGCGCTCCACTCGTCACTGGCATTCGATCTCAGCGTCACCAGTCTGCTCGCTCCGCTACTGCTGGGCGAGCCGGTATGCCTACCTGACAGCGAGCAACGCGCGGATTACCTGCCATCGCTGCTTGATGGGCGCGAGAACTATCTATGGATCAAGCTGACGCCCAGTCATGCGCGCCTGGCGCCGGGGCAGGTCTCATCGAAGGCGGCGCTGGGTTGCGCTCGCAAGCTCATCCTCGGCGGGGAGGCTCTCTCCTCTCATGATCTTCTCGAATGGATAAAGATCGCGCCCGGCGCCGAGGTGATCAACGAGTATGGCCCCACTGAAGCGACCGTTGGGTGCGCTGCATACCGGATTGCGGCGTCGGCGCTAGAAGACGGCCCCGTACCGATCGGACGACCCATCGCAAACGCGGCGATATACCTGCTCGATGAGGAGTTGAGGTCGTGTCCGGTCGGCGCGCCCGGCGAGATATACATATCGGGCGATTGTCTGGCGCGCGGTTACCTGTACCGCCCCGACCTGACGGCTGAGCGATTTCTACCGAATCCGCACTCTGAGCAATCCGGAGCGCGAATGTACCGCACTGGCGACATCGGGCGATACAGTTCGGACGGCTGTATCGAATGTCTTGGTCGAACCGACGACCAGGTGAAGATAAATGGCCATCGCGTCGAACTCGGAGAAGTCGAGGCCGCGCTCGCGCAATACCCGATGATTCGCGAGGCGGTCGTTCTGGCCAGGACCGAGGACGGAGGCCCACGGCTGATCGCATATTTCACGCGCGCCGACGGCGTCAACGTAGAACTGCCACTGAGCGAACTACGCGAATTCCTGGTCTCGAAGCTGCCGCCCTACATGATCCCACATACCTATATTCCGCTCGAAGCCATGCCTCTCAACTCGAACGGTAAGGTCGCCCGCGCTGCGCTCAAACGCTGCGAACTATCAGTGCCGGCCGGGCCGGGCGGATACTCCGGCCCACGGACGTTCGAGGAAGAGGTTCTGGCCACGATCTGGGCGAAAGTTCTCGGCATGGATCGGGTGAGTGTCGACGCCGATTATTTCCTGTTGGGCGGCGATTCGATTCGCGCCATTCAGATCGCGGGGCTGGCGGCGGAAGCAGGGTTGAATGTCACGATGAACTCGTTATTCCGCCACCGGACTGTTCGCGAGCTGGCGGCCGCCATCATTAGTTCGACGCCACAAACTCAAAGGTCGACAGCCCCGTTCTCCCTCATTTCGGAGGAAGACCGCGTCAAATTGCTCGCGGACTCCGCCACTGATATCGAGGACGCGTACCCGCTCAGCCGTTTGCAAGCCGGCATGGTCTTCGAACGACAGCTTCACCCTGGGACTGCCATCTACCACGACATCTTCAGCCGTCTAGTGCGAATGCGACTAGATACGGAAAAACTTGAACAGGCGGTCGCAGAACTCGTCGCCCGGCACCCAATGCTTCGAACGTCGTTCCATATCGAGGGATTCAGCGAGCCGCTGCAGATCGTACATCGCGTCGTCGCGCTGCCAATCACATTCGAAGACCTGACCGGACTTTCCGCGGAAGCGCAACGGGAGACCGTCGTGCGTTGGATGGAAGAACAGAAACGGCAAGGCTTCGACTACCTGAGGGCTCCGCTCTTGCAGTTCCGAGCTCATAAGGCCGGGCCGGACACGTTCTATGTCTCCTTGAGCTTCCACCACGCGATCCTCGACGGGTGGAGCGACACCACTATGCTTGTCGAGCTTGCCTTGAGCTATTCTCGATTGCTTGAGGGCAAGCCGATCGGTCTGGAGCCGCCCTCAACGCAATATAGGGAATTCATTGCGGCGGAACGCGCCGCGATTCGGTCCGCCGAACACCGGGAGTATTGGCTTAACCTCTTGGGCTGCTGTACACCGACCACTATCCCGAGATGGAAGAGGCCGGGGGACGATGGGAGCAGAGGGGTCCGCATGTATCGAGTCCCCATCGGACACGAACGTTCGCGTCTGCTGATCAACCTGGCGCGTGAACTCGCGGTCCCGCTCAAAAGCGTCCTAATGGCGGCGCACCTGCGGGTGATGGCTTTCGTGAGTGGCGCGGCTGACGTGGTCACAACCGTCAGTTCTGTTGGGCGGCTCGAGACAGCCGATAGTCACCAGGTGATCGGGCTGCACCTCAACAGCACGCCTTTGCGCCTCGATGTCGGCGGCGGACGGTGGGTGGACCTCGTGCGAAACGCATTCGAAGCCGAAAGAGACGCGCTGCCGTGGCGCCGTTATCCACTCGCCGACATCCAGCGCGATCTCGGACTCCGCAGGCTGTCCGAAACGAGTTTCTACTACACGCATTACCACATCGTCGAAAATCTCTCCGAGATCCCCAGCTTCGAAGTTCTTGAGCAACTTTATTATGAAGAGACCAGCTTCGCGTTGGTGGCAAATTTCGATCTGATCCATCTCACATCCGAGATCACGCTCGACCTCGCATACGACCGTACGGAGCTACCGTTGGAACAAGTACAGTCGATCGGCGGATATTATGAGCGCGCCCTCGCATCAATGGCGTCTGATTACTTCGCCAGTTACAACCGCGTCAATCTGCTTTCGGACGCGGAGAGGTCGCAAATTCTGGGCTATTCCCGCGGTCTGGCTCCGGCCGCCGCGCAGAGCCCAAACGGTTCGATTATTTCGATGTTTGAAGATTGCGCTCGCCGCGCGCCGGATGAACAGGCCGTTGTGTGTGGAGGCTCATCCCTGACATACGAACAGTTCAACCGTCGTGTGAATCGGCTCGCGCGGCGTCTCAGGCTATACGGCGCTGGCCCTGACGTTCGCATCGCACTGTCCCTGGACCGTTCTGTCGAAATGATCATAGCCATCTTTGCCGTGTTGAAAGCCGGAGCAGCTTATGTCCCACTGGAACCGGGCCACCCCGATGATCGCATCAACGCAATTCTCGCCGACTCGAATCCCGCCGCAATCGTTACCGCGCAAAATCACGTGAGCAGATTCAGCGCCCACTCGACGCCGGTTATCGCGATTGATGGCCACGACAAGTCCCTTCAGGAAGAATTGGATTCGAATCTCGATGATCCGACCACGCCAGACAATCTGGCCTACATAATCTATACATCCGGCTCCACCGGACGTCCGAAAGGCGCCCTCGTCAGTCGAAGCAACCTGCTCAATTCCACTTTCGCGCGTATTCAATGGTATGACGCCCCAGCTGGGCGATTCCTGCTTCTGTCGCCTTATTCCTTTGACAGCTCAGTCGCAGGGATATTCTGGACACTTTGCTCAGGTGGGACGCTAGTGTTGACGCCTGGCGAACTTCACAAAGATCCTACGGCGATAGCAGATATTATGGAGTCCCAGGAAATCACGACTCTGCTGGCGGCGCCCACGCTCTACGCGATTATGCTGGAGAGTTGCTCAGGCAGGAAATTGCATGGATGGAAGACTGCGATAGTGGCGGGTCAGGCCTGCCCCGCTGAATTGGCGCGCAACCATCATCGTCTGTTTCCTTCGGTGTCGCTGTATAACGAATACGGCCCTACTGAAGCCACTGTATGGAGTACGGCGGACCGTTGTGACCCGGCGGACGACGTGGTTTTGATCGGAAAGCCCATACCCTACACCGGTAATTATATTCTCAACCCTCAGTTGATGGCGGCGCCTGTCGGGTCGCCTGGCGAGTTATTCATCGGTGGCGCGGGCGTCGTCCGTGGCTACCTTGATCTCCCGGAATTGACCGCCGAACGATTTCTTCCCGATCCGTTCTCATCACAACCGGGAGCGCGAATGTATCGCACAGGGGACCGCGCGCGCTACCGCTCTGACGGACGCATCGAGTATCTGGGGCGGGCCGATTGGCAGATCAAGATTCGTGGACATCGCATCGAACCCGAAGAGATCGAGGCCGTAATCCGATCAATTTCAGGCGTACACGACGCCGCCGTCGCCGCCTCATCGCAAGCGGGCGTCGATGCGCGCCTGGTCGGGTATATCGTGGCCGACGACAAACAGTCTCTTTCAGTGCAATTCATACGCGCGGAATTGGATCGCCGGCTTCCCTCTTACATGGTTCCGAGCCTCTTTGTGTTCCTCGATAGCTTACCGACCGGTCTGAACGGCAAACTGGATCGCCGGCGACTGCCCGAGCCTGCGGACGCGCAACGGGCGATCGCCGAGTTCGTCGCGCCGCGTAACGAGGTGGAACAAACCCTCGCCGATATCTGGTCCGCGGCGCTTCAAGTACCGCGTGTGGGGATACGCGACGATTTCTTCGGATTGGGTGGCGATTCGATCATGAGCATTCAGATCATCGCGCGGGCAAAACAGGTCGGTATCCACGTCGCGCCCTTGCAGATCTTCCAGATGCGAACCATCGAAAATCTGGCTGCTTCGCTCCGGTCCCCTGTCACGGATCAGACGGGAAACCTCATGACCGGCCAATTAACGGCCGCGGAACTGCGAGTCGAAGCCGCGCTCGACGCTGATATCTATCCGGAGGCCCCATGGCCGGAATCAGCCTGGTCTCAAGAAGGCTTCGAGCTAAAGAATATCTTCTTGACCGGCGCCACAGGATTTCTGGGAGCCTTTTTACTCAATTCGCTCCTCCGGCAAACGCTCGCAGACATATTCTGTCTGGTCCGGTGTAGCGACGTCGAAGATGGATCGAGAAAGATCAAGAATGCGCTGGAGTCTTTCAGGCTTTGGGACAAGGGTTATGAGTCGAGAATCATTCCCATCCCCGGCGACCTTTCGCAACCATTGTTCGGACTTGAGCCGGAGCGGTTTCGGATGCTGGCGGAGAAGATCGATACGATTTATCACAATGGCGCGTTGATCAGCCTGGTCTACCCTTACCAGACTCTCAAACCGGTCAATGTCGATGGTACCAGAGAAGTATTAAGGCTGGCGGGCCGGGTTAGAGCAAAGCCGGTTCACTATATCTCGACAATCACGGTTTTTGCCTCGCACGGTGAGGCTAACGCGATATCGGAGGAAGATCAGCCCGTTCCCCCGGTTCGGCAGCCGAACCTCCCCGCCGGCTACGCGCAAAGCAAATGGGTCGCGGAGCAACTCGCAATTTCGGCGCGGTCGAGAGGTATTCCCGTCACAATTTATAGGCCGGGCAGGATTACCGGGGATAGCCGGACGGGCGCCTGGAAACTGGATAACGTGCCTTGCCGGTTCCTGAGAGGCTGCATTCAAGCCGGATGTATTCCCGAGGGGCGCGGAGAGGTGCTGATCATTCCGGTCGACTATACAAGCGAAGCAATCGTGCGCCTGTCCCTTCAGAAAAAATCGCTCGGCAAGGTCTTCCATCTGATGAACCCGCAGATAACTCCCTGGGCAAGCCTGATCGACTACTTGAGCTCATTCGGCTATCCGGTCCAGGGGCGTCCTTATATCGAATGGAGGCGCGCGATTGAGCGTTCCCCCGAGAATGCGTTGTATCCCCTGCTGCCGACACTGGCGGGCGAGGACGATTATGAACATGATCTGGCGGTGCAAGAGATAGTTAAAGGGAGGAAAACTGTGTTTGACTGCCGGAACACGACCGAGGGCCTTGCCGGTAGTGGTATCGTTTGCCCCGTTGCTGATTCATCACTTATCGCGAAGTACGTGACTCACCTGATCGAGACGGGAGTGTTGGAACCTCCGCCGGCGGGCGGGCTCAAGATGACCATGGAAACATAGGCAAACATGTTAATTGGTTTTGGTCGCCGCTTCGGCCATCGAGACCTGCCAGACAGAAAAATGGTATCTCTTATTTTTCTGTCCGCTTGCCGAAACGACGATCAGATCATCATGCGCTCAGGCCATATCTGTCACACAGCGCGCAGGCCGAAATCATCATCAATAATGCGGTGTCCACATTGTGCCGTTGCGCGTCCGGAATGCGATCGAGGCGATCAAGGACGGCTTCCACAGCGGCGACGTCAAAGAACGGAATCGAGCGGAAAGTCGCGCTCCGCAGCGTGTCCCGTATAAGCGTCTGTAGCGCCTCCGCTCCCTTTCGCAAAGCCGGCGGGGCCAGGAACGGATGTTTCGGTCGCCGATATACCTCTTCGGTCAGCACAGGACGGGCAGCCTCGCGGAATATATGTTTTTCTGTCGCCCCCCGAATGAGATAGTCAACCGGCAGAGTCCGTGAATACTCGAACAGATGATGATCGAGTAACGGCAGCCTGGTTTCCACGGCATGCGCCATCTCAAGGCGTTCCGAGAAAAGAATGTAATTCGGAAGGACCGACTTGATCCAGAGATAGAGAGATTGATGTACCCGGTTTCGACCCTGTAATTGACGACCGTCTTGAAACTGTTCGACGAATCGGGCGTAAGGATTCCAGGCGGGCGGCTCCGACAAAAACAATGAGAAGACAGCTCGTGAGGCCGCGAGTTTCTGAATCCAGGAAGGAACGAAGCCCAACTGCCGGTCGACATCATTCAAGTCTCCCGCCGCCGGCGCGCGCGTTCCGGCGGTTTGTTGCAGATCCTGTCTCATCTGCAAATATCCGGCGAACGTTTCGTCTCCGCCCTCGCCGGTCAACGCGACTTTCAACCCGCGGCTTCGAATCGAGCGGCACAAAAGGAATCGCGCCACCGCGTGCCAGTTGACTCCGAAAGTCTCAGCGTGCCACACCGCGTCGGTGAAGTGTCGTACCGTCTCTTCGGGGCCGACGGATACTTTTTCAATGGAGATGCTCAACGCCGAAGCGGTATGCTCGGCGACGCTCATCTCATCATAATCGTCATCATCGAACGACACGGTGAAGCAAGACACCGGCCTATCGTGAAAGCGCGAGGCGAATCCCAAGACAGCTGAGGAATCGATGCCGCCACTCAAAAAGCCGCTGACCGGCACGTCAGCCCGCAGGCGCGCGCGCACCGAGTCTTCAAGCAGTTCGCGCACACGCCCGACCGCTATAGATTCGTCTACCGGCGTCAGGTCATTCGCCTTCGGATAATCGAGGTCCCAATAACGGCGAAGCTCCGGGCGAGCGCCACGTATTTCGATGAAGCAGCCCGGCGGAACCTGCTTTATTCCTTTGAACAACGTCCGATCCTGATGGAGGAACACGAAGAGTTGCTGATAAAACGACTCCGCGTCCCACTCGCGATCGGCGCCGGCGGCAAACAACGCTTTTACTTCGGAAGCGAATGATATTTGTCCTGCCGTCTCTGCATAAAAAAGAGGTTTAATGCCGAATCGATCCCGCGCGGCTATGAGCGATTGCCGGTCCGCGTCCCACAGAACAAAAGCGAACTCGCCTCTGAGGAAGCGCAACGCGTCGCGCCCATGCTCTTCGTAAAGATGCGCCAGAATCTCGCTGTCCGACTTAGTTCGGAAGCGATGCCCTTTGCTTTCCAACACGATCCGAATCTCTTCGAACCCATAGAACTCGCCGTTGACTACGGCCTGGATTGACCCGGTCTCGTTCGCCACAGGCTGACGCCCGGTCTCCAGGTCGATGATTGAAAGGCGCCGGTGTCCCAGCCCAGTCCTTCCGTCAGGCGAGAGCCAGACGGACTCATCGTCCGGCCCCCGATGCCGCAGAATACGCGTGGCCCGCGCGAGCGCGTCTTCGTCGACAGGTCGTTCGTACGAATGGATTGCTACAATGCCGCACATGCCAGGAATCCGCTCAGCCTTTCAGGATGCGTTCCAGTTCAAGTGGCGAGAGTTCCGCATCCGGAAAATCCTCCGGCGTAAGCGCGTCATTATCCGGACTCTTCGCCATCGCAATCATTGCCCTCTTCTGCGCTGGAGAGGGTGGGGTATCCTCACTGGGCGCCGTCACTTCGGCGACGGCGGCGAGTTGGGCGATAGTCGGATACTCGAAGAGGAGTTTCGTCGTAATCCGGATTCCGACTCGTTTGGCCTTGCTCATGATGTTGATACATTGAATCGAATCGCCGCCAAGCTCAAAATAATTGTCATGTATCCCGACGGAGCCGACGCCGAGCACGGCGCTCCATATCTCCGCAAGCTGGCGCTCGGTCTCGTTGCGCGGGGCCTCGTAGGGCGCGCGAGACCACGCATTGTTGCTCTCTTCCCCAAGCAGCCGCTCAAGGAGTAGGCGCTTTTCAGGTGACAGGTTACCAATCCTTTGTTGAAGATCACTCATGCAGATTTATCCCTTTACTTGACGCCTTTGGGGTTTCACTTCCGCGAGCCGCGGCTTCGACGGCGCTTCCATGCCACCGTCCTGACGCGGGCGTATGGCGTCTGAAAGAATCTTCGCGACTTCTCCGGCAGGCCTGTCAGGACTGGACGCCATCGTATGCAGTGCGCTATTTAGCCCGTCAAGGATGAGGTTGGCGCGTTCCGCTTCCAGAAGCGATTCGTCATAAAGGAGTTCGAGAGTCATGGGAGCGCGTTCCATGACACGAAACGTAAGCCCGTAGCTGGATCGGCTGCTGCACCTCACATCACGCACTTCGCAATCGCCGATCATCTGGCCTTTGACGATGAATCCGCGATTCAGGAACACGGCGACGGTATCGAAAAGCTCCGCATCCCTTTCCGCCTGCGCAGCCTGACGAACCACAGATAACGGAGTGACCTCATGCGGCGCCAGGGAGGCGTAGTTCGCGTGCGCTCGCCTAATCAGATCGGACACCGTCTCAGTATCGTCTAGCCGAATTCGAAACGGCACGGTGTTGAACAGCGCGCCCACCTGTTCGAAAGCGCCAGGAGCCTCAGGGCTTCGGCCGGAAACTGTGACGCCGAAGAGCGCATCTCTACGCTGCGACCACGCCAGCAGGAAGAGCGCCCAAAGACTCAGCAAGACAGAGTGAACCGTCATGTGAGCGCCGGCCGCCCAAGCGCGTACGCTCCTCTCAACCTCCGGCGCGACCTGACGCAAAATCGTCCGGTTGTTCTCTCTATTACCGCCGGCGACAGTTTGTAGCTTTGCGCCCTTGAGGTAGTCTCGCCAGAAGACGAGCGAGTTTGAGAAATCCAGAGTCTTGAGCCACCTGACATAATCGCGATACTTGGGCGCGGGCTCCGCGGTTACGGAGTCCGACTCATAAACTCGCATGACCTCGGTGAGCATGTTGGCCTCCGACCATGCGTCAAGGATCAGGTGATGAAACGTCCACACGATCAGGTGTTCGTTCTGAGTCAGACGGAACAGCGCGACACGCAAGAGGGGCGCCCGCGTGAGATCGAAGCCTGCCTCCAGGTCTCTGTCCAGCCAGAAGGCCACGCGTTGTTCCCTGTCTTCGTAATCGACACCGGCCCAGTCCTCTGTTGTGACCGGTAATTCGACCTCGCGATGCACGACCTGCACCGGATGGCGCAGCCCTTTCCATTGCACGCGGGTCCTCAGAGCGTCGTGTCTCCTTACCACTCGCCGCCAGGCGGAAATCAGGCGCGATGCGTCGAGTCGCCCGACCAGGCGGCATCGCCCCTGCTCGACATACATACTGCCGGTCGGATCTTGAAGAGTGTGGTAGAGCAACCCGGCCTGCATAGGCGTTAGCGTGTAGATGTCATCAATTATTACGGCCATCATTTACAATCGTACGGACTCTCCTGCCAGCAATTCCTGCACTGCCCCATCGTCGAGCGTCTCGATCCGGGCCAGTACCTCCTCTATCCGGCGGTTATTCCTCGTCGCTTCCTGATCGAGAAGAATCCGCCGGTCGATCTTCCCGTTTCTGTTGAGAGGCAGCTCAGATGGGAACCGGAATTGTTGCGGGAGCATATAACGCGGCAGCCGCTCGCCGAGGAACCGCCGAAGATCGCCCACCTGCAATCCGGCTCCCGGCGTGAAAACAACCCAGGCCGCCAGCAATCCCTTGCTGTCGAGCGCGGCGACCGCATCGCGAACGCCGTCGATGTCGCGCAGCGCCGATTCGATCTCGCCCAATTCGATCCGCTGGCCATGGACCTTGACCTGACCGTCCAGCCGACCAAGGAATTCGATGGCGCCGTCGCGCAGATAGCGGCCGCGGTCGCCAGTGCCGTACATACGCGCGCCCGTCTCGCCGGCCAACGGGTCCGGGAGGAAACGAGCGCCGGTCAAGCGCGGGTCGCCGGCGTACCCGCGCCCGACTCCAACGCCGGCTATGAAGATCTCGCCTTCCACTCCGATCGGGACAGGTTGAAAACTGCCATCTAGAACATGGATTCGCATGTTCGCTATCGGCTTGCCTATCGGAACCGCGCCGCTCGCGGCGGGATCACATCTGTGGGCGGTGACGTCGATGGCGGCCTCAGCCGGCCCATAAAGGTTGTGGAGCGCCGCGCCACAGCGCCGGCCCCAGGCCATTACCAGATCGCGGTCTAGAGCTTCTCCGCTGCAGATTACATTCCTGAGCGAAGGCCATGAGCCGCTCGTCTCCGCGAGGAAAGCGCGCAGCATGGTCGGCACGAAATGCAATGCTGTGATTGATTCCTTCCGAATCGTCTCGTCGAGGTACTCAGGATCGAGATGACCTTCGGGCGACGCAACGACCAGGCAAGCCCCGGCGATCAGAGGCCAGAAGAATTCCCATGCGGAAACGTCGAAGGTGTAGGGCGTCTTTTGCAGCACTCGATCCCTGCCACAAAGGCCGTATTGCTCCTGCATCCACAGGAGCCGGTTACAAATTCCCCGGTGTGTGTTCATCGCCCCCTTGGGCGTCCCCGTCGACCCGGATGTGTAAATGATGTAGGCGAGGGCCTCCGGCTCCACATCAATGCCGAGATTGGTCAAAGATTCCACTCCGGCCCTCCGCATCAGAGTATCGATGGAAAGGCATTTCTGCTGAGGGGCGACTTTTGCGCCTGATGCGGTGATGACCAACCGCGCACCCGCATCCTCGCAAATCCTCCTGATCCTTTCCGCCGGGTGCTCTGGATCTAATGGGAGGTAGGCCGCCCCCGCTTTGAGAATGGCCAGAAGCAGGATGACGAGATCGAGAGAGCGATCGAGCATGACGGCGGCCGCGTCGTCTTTAGAGAGTCCTTCGCGGCGCAGCAGGCGCGCCACCTGATTCGCCCTGGCGTTCAGCTCGGCATAGGTAAGCGACTCTCCACTGAAGCGCGCCGCCGGAGCGCCGGGAGTGAGGGCAACCTGTCGCTCGACGAGATCGCATAAATTCTTGTGCGGCTCCCAAATTCGCGCAGTCCGGTTCACACCCGCAATAAATCGAAGGTCTTCCGGAGGCGCGCAGCAACGGTCGTCGTGCGGGGACTCCGGGCGCATCGTCATCGTGCGCAGCGTCTGGTCATAGATGGCCAGCATCTGCCGCACGGTCGCCTCCTCTAAACGGCTGACCCGGTAGTCGAGCGCGATCACCAGGCTGGTTTGTTTACGGTCGAGGTGTAACTGCGCCGTCAGGTCGAAGTAGGTCTGCTCGGAAGCGTACGCGTCGAGGATCTCGACGCCGCTCGCGCGTTCGAGGTCGCTGTAGATGTGAAAATGGGTGAAGTTGAAGACTGCTTCGAAAAGGTCTCGCCCGCCGTTCAACCGTTTCATCTCTGCGAAGGGGAATCGACGATGCGTCAACAGCCGGGCCTCCGCCTGATGGGCCTTTCGAATCAGTGACGCCCATGTCTCGCCGCCCGGCAAATAAACCCGCAGCGGGACGCCGCTCGTAAAAAGGCCGACCACGCGATCACCGTCCGCCGTCTCCGGCCTGGTGTTGACGAGCAAGCCGGTTACCACTTCTTCGCTGCCAGTCATCACAGACAGCGCCTTCAGATGCGCCGCCAGCAAGAGGCTTTTCACAGAGACGCCCAGACGCCTTGTGAGCGCAAGCGCCGCGTCGAGCAACGGACCTTCGACCTTCATCTCACAACGCGCAATAGGCAGTCCGTGATGTTCGCCCTCGGCCTGCTGCCGTGGCAGCCTGTAGGAGGGAAGGTCTCTGATCTGCTCGTCCCAAAACCGGCGAGTCTCCTCTGACGCCAACGCCTGCTGTTCGAGGAGCACGTTATCGCGGAAGGTGGCGCGTAACGGCGGCAGGTCAGTCTGTGGCTCGCCATTTAGCCTGCCGCGATAGGAGGCCAGCGCCTCGGTAAGCAGCAGCCCCACACTCCATCCGTCCAGGAACGGCTCGCTGAGGGTCAACTGAAACGAGCCGGGCGCGCGTAGGTGAACCAGCCAGCGCGCGAGTGGGAGGCTTCCCCACTCAGGTCGCCTCGCCCGCAAGCTTCGAAAGATTTCGACGAGTTCCCTTTCCTGCTGTTCATCTTCAAGGCCGCTCAGATCGAAGACCTGTAATGAGACCACGCCCTCGCGATGTACCAACTGCATCGGCTCAGAGTATCGGTCAGTATCGAAAGTGGTTCGCAGAATCGTATGCCTTCGGACCACGGTCTCAAGCGACTGCCGCAACAAAGTTTCGTCAAACGGGGAACGCACGTGAAGGCTCGTGACATAAGACTCGTAATCGTCTCCGTGCTGGCTGTGGAACAGCAACCCGGCGAGGACACTGGTGAGAGGATATGCGTCTTCAATCTCGTCTGCCCCATCCGGCGGCGGCTCGATACGCAAGGCTTTCTCACCTTCGCGAATCTCAACCTTCCTGGCGCGCTCGGCCAGCGCGGCCACCGTCGGACACTCGACCAGGTCGCGCAGGGTGAACTCGATTCCACGCTCCTGCGCGAGCGCTCGCACTGAAATGCTCCGGATAGAGTCGCCTCCTAGTTCGAAGTAATTGTCTTCGACCCCGACCGGATGCGTTCCGAGCGCCTCCTCGAAAATGCTGGCGAGCTCAAACTCCATCGCCGTCCTCGGGGCGACGACGGCGTCACGCGCGGGGGCATGAAGCGCGGGATCGGGCAGCGTATTGCGGTTCAGCTTGCCGTTGGCAGTGAGCGGCCAATCTTCCAGCGCCACGAAAGCGGAAGGAACCATGTATTCCGGGAGCCGACTCATGGCCAATGCGCGAAGCTCGCCATGCGCGACTTCACAACCTGGCTTGGGAATGAAGTAGGCAACTAGCCGCTGATCCCCACCGTTCCGCGAATACGGCAGTACGATGCAGTCGTTGACGCCGGGGTGCTTCGCGATAACCGCTTGAGCCTCGCCAGGCTCGATTCGATACCCGCGTATTTTTATTTGTTGGTCTTCGCGCGCGAGGTACTCCAGCCCCGCCTCCTCATTCACTACAGCGAGGTCGCCTGACGCATACAGTCGAGCCCCCGGCTCCGAGGCAAACGGGTCCGGGACGAATCGCAACGCCGTTAAGTCAGGGCGGCGCAGATACCCTCTGGCCACGCCCGCGCCCGCCACAAAGATGGCCCCAACGGCCCCGTCAGGCTGGAGATGCATTCCGGGGTCGAGCAGGCGGATGCCAAGATCAGGTAACGGAACGCCGATCGGACTCCGGGCAGACAGGGTTGCGTCGCCTTCCGTGAATACGCGATGCGTGGAATGCACGGTGGTCTCGGTGATGCCGTACATGTTAACCAGTTTAGGTTGGTCGAAACCATAGACCGCAGTCCACGGCTCGACCATGCGCGGCTCCAGCCGCTCGCCTCCGAAGACGACGTACCGCAGGCGCTCGGCGCGGCGACCGCCGTGCGCTGCGGCGGCGGCCAATTGCCGAAACGCGGAAGGCGTCTGGGTAAGGACGGTCACATTCTCCGTCGCGAGCAATTCGTGGAACTCGTCAGGCGAGCGCGTGACTTCATATGGCATGATCACTACTCGACCGCCGTACAGAAGCGCGCCAAATATCTCCCAGACAGAAAGGTCGAAGGCCGGAGAGTGGAACATAGTCCACGTATCATCCGCGCCGAAGTGAAAAA
>Ga0154003_1000234_pt1 | contig 17234 bp, 11 predicted proteins | sample TSFL087MetaG_FD_104679 | JGI IMG/M metagenome (GOLD analysis project Ga0154003, IMG submission 104679) | Attine ant fungus gardens microbial communities from Florida, USA - TSFL087 MetaG | ecosystem: Host-associated > Fungi > Mycelium > Unclassified | place: USA: Florida, Lake Talquin State...
ACTTGACGCCGCTTTTCGTTCGCTTTCTTTAAACGAAAAGCGGCGTCAAGTCGCCGCACTCCAAAGGCTGCCGCCGTTTCAAGTCAAGTGATTGATTGCATCCAGCTTTAACGTGATATTGGTCCTTTTAAAGTCAAAGGCCGCAATGTGGAAGAACGTGAATAATGGGCATTCAGGAAGCATTACGAAAAGTCGCCTATTTCACTAGCAATAAAGGCGACATTCATCCGTAAGATATCGAGCGCAAGATCGAAGCTGACCTTGTCTAATGTATCCCGAGCGGAATGAACATTATTATTGGTATTATCAGCTCCTTCAATCGTCAACACGGCTGGAATACCTTTATTGATGAAAGAAACGTGGTCGCTGTTGAAAGGATTCAATGAAGTTTCAATCATCAGCTGTGTGTATGTTGCGGCAGAGCTGGCCAGGCCATCTATGATCGATTGTGAAATCTCCGATCCCTCCAACAATACACTAGGGGTCGTTCCATTCAGATTCGCGATCATATCCATATTGACCACAGCGCGAATCCTGGCTTTTTCTGCGGCGGTCAAGCTCGCCACGTATCTTTTACTCCCGAATAAACCCTGTTCCTCTCCGCCGAACAAAATCAGTCGCAGGTCGTTGGCGCTTTGATGTGACTGAAAGACGCGCGCGATCTCCAGAATCCCTGCGCTGCCGCTGCCGTTGTCGTCAGCGCCTGGCGCTGGAGCGGTCGGTCCGCCTCGAAGATTGATGGAATCGAGGTGCGCTGTTACGACCACGACCTGGCGCTCTCCCTGGCTTCCTTTCCCAGTTTTATCGGCAATGATATTCCGGCTCGTCGCGCCATTGACCGCAATCTGTTGCTGCCTGGTCTGAAAGCCAAGCGTCTTCAATTGTTGACGCGTGAAATCTGCGGATTGACCGTATTCCTCGCTGGTTGAATTGCGCGTCTGAAACGAAACCAGTTTTGTAAGGCTTGCTTCGAAGCTGGCGCGATTCACCTTATTGACCAGATTCTGCACGAAGGCCACTGGCGCGCGAGCGGCGACGCCGCGTTCGCTCACATCGAAGACCACCTGGTTTTCAGTGAGCGGCAGAATTCCGTAACAGGTTTCGTTGTCACCCTGCAATTGGCGCGCGCGCTTAGGGGAAAGCTTCACCAGGAGGAAGCGGCCCCGATCGTGAATGACAGGCACGCGTGGATGATGCTGTTGAAAGAGCCGCCCGCTTTGCACCACCACGTACAATTGCTCACGCGAAACATCGGCCTGCCGTTGCGGCAAGCGCGCGCCGCGCGAGGGCGCGGCGGCGGCGGCGGCCGTTGCCATTGTTGCGTCTTCATCGGTGTACAGCAAAGTCTCTTCGCCAAATCGAGCCCAGGAAACTCCCGGCGCCAGCGGCGGCAGGGCTTGGCCCCGACTGCGGGCGTCGATAGGCGTTTGGTGAGTATAGAATTTCATCACAGTTATTCTCCGTTTCCCCTTCTGCGATAGCTACAGCAGGAATCCCCGAGCGAGTAGAGTCAGATCAATCAGCTGGGCAATATCGCCTGTTTCCCCGGTCCCTTGAAGTGGATCGCCGCCATTCCCAACTGGCGCGCCTCCAGGACGTGCGGTCGGTTTTCTGTGACGACCATTACGCCCTGAAAGCGCCGATTTTTACCGATTTTATTAATCACGGCCTGTCACTCGGCTTGTGGTTTATGGGACAAAACTTTCGACGACGCCGGCAAACGACGTTGAATTTGAAGGGGGAGAAACCGCTCCAGCGCCCATTCCGCGTTTGGCGAATCCCCGCTTCACCTCCGGCAGGTCGCCAGGGGCCATCACAGTGACGGCGCGGACGATCGCGTCGCGGGCTTGCGTAAAAGTCGGACGGATGGGCGTTTGCTTGAGTCCGCCGATGACATAAGCAAGCATTCGTTTCTCTGCTTCTTCGTGTCCCAATTTGAGAACGAGATTGACGAAAACTTCCCAGAGCGCGATGCACCAGTATTCTCCGGCATTATGGACTTCGTTATTCCCGAAGGGGTTGGCGTTGATCGGCGGTCCCGCCGGCAGCACCACATTGTTGCTAATGTGTTTGAACGTCAGAGGATTTTTCGACATGTCGGCCGAATAAGGGTAGCGGCGGATGGAGAAATAGTAGTTCTGCTTGAAGTTCGGAGTCAGATCGGTCCAACCGCCCACGGCGAAAACGCCCGTAGAGAAATTGTCCGTTTTCTGCGAAGTCATGCAGAGCGATAAGAAATCTCCCCAGCCTTCTCCCATCGCCTCGCCCTGCCGATTGGACAATCCATTTGCGTTGCCAACCAGCCGGTTCGTAAGGTAATGCGCCATCTCGTGAACCACGATGAGAGTTTCAAGATTGCTGGTTCGGCTCGGCAGAGGCGTCGGCCCCTTGAACTCAAACATCTGCATGCGTGGGCTTTCGCCGTCCGCCGGTGTGGCCATATTCGCGTTGTCGGTTCCGCTGAAATCATTGCCCTCGGCCAGGATCGGATCGCCTTCGATGCCGCCGCGTCCGAAATTATTCTTCTGGGCGTTGCCAGAGGCTTCATCAAACCCGGCTTGATACCAGCGGTCGTGAACCCAGTTCACATTAAAGAACATACCAACAAGGCTGTTCTGGAGGTTGTTCGGGTCGCTCGCCGGCTTAAGGTGGTTGTACGTATAATCAAAGATACGAGGCGCCGTGACGGTTCCTTTAACGTCTCCATTGCCTAATCCATCGGCCGGTTTCAGATCGGCGTAAGCGATGCAGTTATTGCCGTCCGTCGTCGTGGCCTCGTCAGGCAGCCAGTGGTCGCCGGGCAACAAGCTATCGATGCTGATCAGTTTCTCCTTGACTATCCTGGCCTGAAAACCGTCGGGCTTGCCTGTCGGATGCGGCGTGCCAGGCGCCGGGCCGTCGTGAGGGCGTTTGAGGGCGTCGCCAGTGTTGTGTACGCGGTACGCGAACGCCACATGTTCGGACAGCTTCCGACGATAGAGTACGTCCGGCGTATCGATCGCATCCATGACGTAGGAGTAGACTGGATAGGTTTTAACCCACAATTCGAGGTAATAGCCCACAACCGTTTTCTCATTTCCCAACGGAAACATCACATCCTTGACCCTGACCGGGCGTTCGATCTCAGGACGATCATCATTCGGTTTACGTCTATGCTCGTAATATCGATAGTGCCCATTATTGGATCGCGCGGGCGCAAGCTTGAACTCGCTCGCTTTGTAGTTGACGTTGATCAAATCGAAAATCGCTCGCGCGATGGCGTCTTCCGGCGAGGCGATGTTTTGCGCGGTGTTTGCGCCGCGCGCCCTGGCCCGCGTGTTCGTTGCGCCCGCGCCGGGGAAAAATTGTCCCGAGACGGAAATGACCTCGTTGTTCGAGTCGAGAGCGACGGTGACATCCGAATTGAAGACCTCGCGGCCTTCGATTCGCTGCACAAGGTTGACTGCCTTGAGATTGCCAAGATTGAATGGCGAACCCGAGCCGGAACGCGACCGCGACCTGGCTCGGCCCCTTGCCGCCTCAGGTTCCGCCGATCTCCGATCTTGAGGCTGGCTTGTCGATACCACCTCGATCGTGGAGACGTCGGCGGAGGAGAGATTCCAAAGATCGCCGTGATCCTCCAGAAACTTCTTCACCGCCTGATCGGGAACAGTAGCTGTCCTCTCAGCAGATCGAGTCGCTTGCCGCGGGCGAACGATGAAGTTCGGAAGTTGCGTGACCGGATCGTATTGCACTTCCAACCCCCGAACCTCTTTGGCCATCCGCCGGTGTCCCTCTGTCGGTTGTGGCTCGACGTCTTCCAGGGGGATTCCGCGTGAGGCGCGGAACCCATGATCATATAACGCATGAAAATTTTCAGGCAGGGAAAGAGTCGCATCCTCCATTACTTGGTGCCGCATCCTCGGATGCGGCGCCATGCCATTCATCGTAGCGCCTGACGCCGCCTTCCTGCGCTTCTTGCTCGTGGATTTTGCCCTCTTTTGAGTATTCTTCTTATTCAACCCGCTTTTTTTAGTTGCCATTATTTCTTCAACCGTCCTTTCTATTTTAACATTTCGGGCTAGGATCGCCGCCGCTATGGATTATTATTCAAGTCAGCTTCAGCTTTTTTGATCCTACCCCTCTACGAGAATCTTACGGCTACGCTCCAATACTGATGTTTATAATGCTGAAGGCGCCGCTATTATTGGGTGACATTTTTCAAAAAGTAATTTCAATAGGCCGTGTTACAAAAAAAGTAGTAGGCGATGCGAATGTGGCGCCGTGGTAATTTCAGAGTGTGAAAAAGAAAAAAGCCACGCGCCGTATCCGCGACTGAAGCGAGCATAAGGCTTCGCTCAAACAACGAAGAAGTGCGCCATCCGAGTCAGTTCCCAAGCCGTCGCGAATTGGACGGCCGTCGACTTGACCGGAGAGCCAGACGCTTCTCCGACTTATACTGACCTGGCGATTGAGGTATCTAAACCATATACAGCCCGGCAGGCCGTCAGCACGGGAGCGGCGCAAGGCGATCAGGAAATAGACTACTGCTTCATGCCATTGCTTCCCGCGCTACGAGAATTTAGTCAAAGGGCTCGGTGTCGTGCGACCCGATCAGGTCCGGGTCGGAGACGACGCGTACTGCACGAAGCGGATTCACTCTTCGCTTAGCTATCTGACGCCGGCAGAGTTCGCGCAGGAGTGGTCTAAGCGGTCGTTGTGACTTACACTTTCAAACAACATTTCGTGTCCAGTTTTACAGGACCATTTCACACGCTCTTTAATGGTTGATAACGTTAGGGAGTGGCCGATGATTATTTTGGGGAATGGCCTAAGTGCGCCTGTGGTGGCCTACAACTAGGTAGCTTATTTTTATAAGCTCGCCAGCAGGCCGCAAGCATTATATGAATGCTGTTACTATATGCAAGAGCTTTTTGGGGGACCGAAAAAAAACGATGGCTGACCAGTCAGGGCGTTTGCATTAGGCTCTGTCGCTAGACCGCGAAAGACCACGGGCTAATAACAATCTCTGATCCACGACAGGTTATCCCGCGCTATGGATCAACCAGCGCTTCGCCAAAATCTCGTCCGACCTCTATTTTCATTTACTTCCTCTTGCTGCAGTAGGGCTAGATTCTATAGAGCCAGGTCACGGCGGGGATTGAAGATTGAAACGAGTGAGGAGATGTAGATCAGTCGGACAAGCAGCTTTCAATTCGCGGCGATGACCATGTCGCCCGCTTCGTTCCAGCCGTAGGTTGCGATTGGCAGGAATAATAATAACGTGATGGCGATCAACATGATCAAGGGCGCGGTTGATACGGTCAGTAAATCGCGAAATCATCGAAGAGGTCCATTTTCCAAACATTGATTGGCGCAAACCTGGGTACTATTCGCTTCCAGCGTGCAGGCTTGTGCGGCAAGCCTGTTGGAAACTAAAGCGCGCCTGGAATTTGATGCGCGTGATTGCAGGCGATTATCGCTCAACCTGAGTATGGCGCCTTTGGAGAAACCTGATTTCGATCAATGCGCCTCCTGCCGAGACTGCACGCTGGAAGCGAACAGTACCCAGGCGTCTTTCGATTTATGCGCATTCTTCCCGATTTCGCGATTTACTGACTGTACCCGCTGAAAATACAGCGGAAAGGTTAATAACATGCGCTAAATCGAAACCGGCGAGATTGATACAGAAGAAACCGCGGATTTAGAAGGATGCGGACTGATCGTCACGGATAATCTGCGCTGATCTGTCGCGTCTGTGAAAATCTGTGGTTTCTTCTGTATCAATGTTGCTTGCTCCGATTTAGTGTCTGTCAAAACGTGACCACCTCACTGTTCATTGTTGATTCACATGTTCGATAAAGAGCAGGATCGGAGTTTTCATCTCGGACACATGAAACGTAGTAGTAATCATTTTCGGCTATGCCTGCACAGACAACAATTTATTCAAACACGGGCTGTATAAGAAATGTCGTAAATACAAACGCGCAATTATAGATAACAGAAAATATCTAGTTGCCCTATCCGGCGGAATTGGACGAGCGTTGGTTGACCAACGGGGTGTAAGGCGCCAGTTTTGCAAGGGCTGCTAAAACTGGAAAGCCTGAGTCCAGGAGTGACTCGTCTCTTTACGAATCAGCGGCCCTGCTCGGCGATATTATTAGGGTATTTGCGCTGTCAGGCCGAGCCGCCAGGGCATGGCGATGGCGCCTTGCGCTTATGATTCCTTTGTCAAGCGCCAGTCACTCTATAGCGTGTTATCAACCTACGGCCGATCGGGGCAAAGGGTATCGACAGCGAGATGAGCTTTATTGCCCTTGCTCCGTTTCGCGCCGTCGTAGCCGGCCAATCAATCATTCCCGACCATCGATTGTAGTGTCCGACTAACGAAGATCGCCGACGGCCGGCATTTCCTGCCGGCCGTCGGCGATCACGACATAATTGGGCGGGAGATCGTGCGGCATCATTTGCCAGGACGAGCCGCAAAGCCTAGCAAGAACGAAACTAGATCGAGAGCTTGAATAATTTTCCTAGGGCGTAGGCGGCGCCATGGTAGGAGTACGGGAAAAACTGAAAAGGGAAGTCTATGAAAAGGATCAATATAACCCGAGACGGTAATGGCAATGTGAAATTCGATGAAGTCTTTATCGATAACACCGAGAATGTGTTTTTCATCAACGAGGACCCCGAGGAGGAGCATTGGCCGTCGATTGCCGCTAATAAACTCGGGCGCGCGCCATCTCTACCGTCAAGCCAATGCCATCCTACTCCTGATCCCAACAACTTCAAGCCGAAGATATATTACGAATGCAAGATCAATGGGCATGCGAATGAGCGGGGGATCATCAACATATTCAAACCGCTCAGTAAGGCCGACTCGAACCTGGAACTGGCGACTCAAGGGCAGCAGATCTCCCCGCAGCCGGTGGTGGAAGGAGGAAAGTCGCCTTATAAAATCAGCGACCAGCTCTATGAAGTCCATGAAATCAATGACACGGACTCTACCACCGTGGTTATTCAGAGTGGCTTGGGCGTCGGGCCAGGGCTACAGTTGACCGCCACGCCGGACAACAATGGAATCAGCCTGAGTGGCGCCCCGGAGATATCAGGTATCTACATATTCACGTTTACTGTGGACGACGGGATGGGGAGTAACCTCCAGCAGGTTCAATGGGAAATGATAGTCGAACCGCCCGCGGCCTAGGTCGTTGGCGCAACGGAAGAAGGCTTATATGAAAAAAAATGATGGAAGAATCATCAACGACAGCAACTACGCGCAGTACCTTAACGGCCTGGGCGCGGGTCGAGCCTGGATCGAGCGCGCGTCGCCTCAGTCCTCGTGGCGAAACCACACTGGCAAGGGCGTTGCGTCCGCGGCGGTATTCTTCGTCGCGGCGGCCATCGCTGTCTCGTTTGTGATCACTCCTCCAGCGGCGTCGCAGTTGGGCAGCCCCGCTTTCGCCAATCCGAAAGAAGTTCGCTCCCGCCCCGGCGAGAAGAGGCTGCGGGCGATCATGGAAATCATCAACGGCAACTTCTTTATCCCTAGCGCAAAGAAGGAGCAGATGCGGCAGTACCGTGGCTGGGACGCGGCTCAGCCACGGCCCACTCCCGGCGACACTGTCAGCCCAGGCCCGACCCTGCGCGTTCGCCTCGGAGACCAGGTGCAGATCGCGTTCCTGAACAAAGTCGACGAGAGGCAGTTCCCATACAGTTTCGTCACGGGTAGAGACAAACCCCCGTTTTCCGACTTCGGGTGCGATAAGGTTGGCACACCCAACCCCGACGGCAAATATCCCTACCCAGGAAACGACATATATCCTAATTGCTTTCACGGCTCCAGCACCGCCAACATCCACTTCCACGGCACCCATACGAGCCCGGACGGCTTGGGCGATAACGTGCTTGTACAGGTGCTGCCAGACCACACACAGCCGGACTGGACGACTATCTTCAATCAAATCTTCGACTCCGGCAGAATCCCGCAGAAGTGGAACGATCTGCCGGCCGCATTCCGCGACGCGCAGATAAAATTGGTCATGAAGCATGACGCCAAGGCCGCGGCCGACGCCATCAAGAACGGCTTGTATCCGCCCGAATCCCTGTTGAAGAAAAATCAGGGGCTGATCGCCGCCGGCCAGTGGCCGCAGTACTTCATCGGCGCTTTCCCCAATTTCTTCGAAATCCCCGACTACAGTTCCGGAAAATTCAAGGCGGGGCAGGCGCCGGGCACTCACTGGTATCACGCGCATAAACACGGCTCGACTTCGCTCCACATTCGCAACGGCCTCGCCGGGGCGCTCATCATCGAATCGAGCCAGGAAGGCGGCTATGACCATTTCATTCGGAAGTTCTACGGTTGGGGTGACACTTACGGTGAGCACGAGAAGATTTTCGTCTTACAGCAGTACGACCCGATACAGAATCTCGAAAGGAAGGCTCGCAGCGTCATTACAGGAAACGATCGGGTCTACGTAAACGGCCAACTGACGCCGACCATTACCATGAGACCTGGGGAAGTCCAATTGTGGCGTTTTATAAACGCTACCCAGGGAAACCCCAGGAAGGGTGGGGTCATTAACGTCGGGAACAAAACTGATGTTGTGTTCAAGGCTCCGGATTTCAAATTCGCGCAGACCGCCCAGGACGGCGTGCAGTTCAGCCCGGCCAACTACGCCGACCAACCATTTCTCAACGGCGCCGTGCCGAACGGCCTGAATTCCAATGATATACCAAACGGACTCATTTTGGCGGCCGGGAATCGCGCAGACCTTCTCGTCCAAGCGCCCAAGGAGATAGGCCGCACGGCTTTCACGTCTAAAGATAATATTCTTTTCTTCGTCAACGTCACAGGCGACCCCGTGGCCACAGAGAAGTCTTTCCCTAGCCAGAGCGATTGGCCCCAGATGCCGAAGTTCCTGCTCGATCTGCCTAAACCCGGCCCTAACGACATTGAAAATCCTTATTCGCCCGTGAAATTCCACTGGGAGAAAGGCAGGTCTAGACCACGTCTGAATGATGAAGGCTTCCCACCTAAGTTCATGATCAATAAAAAGCAATTCGGAGAAAGCGGCCCGATAGTTGACCAGTGCATGCCGAAGGACGGGTTGCAAGAATGGGTGCTTGAGAACCATACGTCCGAGATCGCCCACCCATTCCACATCCACATTAATCCGTTTCAGGTGATCCGCATTGACACCCCGATCGAACAGAACAAGTACTCGCCGCCCTACACGCCGAAGGACAACTTCATTTGGCATGACGTGATCGCCATCCCGGCCGCGATAATCAGCAACGACGGCAAACAGATTACGCCCGGCAGGATCACGATCCGGCAAGCCTACCCGGACTTCACCGGCACCTTCGTGCTCCACTGTCACATCCTCGCCCACGAAGACCGGGGCATGATGCAACTCGTTCGCATCGTGCCCCGCAGCAAATACCCGAAAGGATGCCAAGGACATGTTCCCGATCATCATTGAGTATCCCTCGCGGGCATCAACCGAAGTAACGGCCGCGCGGCGCGCGAGCCATAGCCACATATCAATAGTCCGCTGCCCGCGAACCGGCGCCAGAAAGCGCGCCATGAAGCTCCCGTCCTCAACGGCTCGTAGTCTCTCTTTCGGCTTAATAATTTTCATGTGTGCGGCAGTCCATCTCTACTACGCGTCGGCAGTCGCGTCAGCGCAAACCTCCTCGACGGGCGTCGTGGCCGGAAGGGTGTTGGATGGCAATGGAGCTGTAGTCGCCGGGGCCGACGTCGAGTTGCGGAACGCGGCGACCGGCCACAGCCAGAAGCAGAAGGCGAATGACTCCGGGCAATACGCGTTTTTGAGTGTGATGCCCGGCGAGTACGACCTTGTCGCCCGCCGGCAGGGCTTCCGCCGAGCAGTCGTCTCCGTGCTGAAGGTGGAAGTGGCGAAGTTCTACGACGTCGATGTGGCGCTTGAGGCAGGCGACGTGACCGAAATAATAAACGTCGCCGGAACGGGGGCTGAGCTTCAGAAGACTGACGCGACGGTCGGAAACATCGCGCCGAGCAAGCTATTACTCTATCTCCCATCACTCGAACGGAACTCGGTCGAGTTTATGACGCTGCAGCCGGGGACAGTACCCGAAGCCGGAGACGGGGATAACGGCAGCCGTGGCGGGGCGGTCATGGGAGCGCGTACCGATCAGAGCACATTCACCATCGACGGGATTGACATTACGGAGAACTCGACGGGAGGCGGCGCCGGTTTCCGCACGATGATTCCTATCCCCGTTGAGAGCGTCGAGGAGTTCCGCGTCGCCGTGACGAACCCTAACGCCTCTTTCGCGCGCTCGTCGGGCGGGCAGGTGGCGCTGGTCGGGCGGCGCGGCTCGAACCGGTTCGACGGAGCCGTCTACTGGTATCACCAGAATGACAACCTCAACGCCAACAGTTGGACGAACAACAGGAGCGGCGTTGAGAAGGCGGAACTGAAAGACAATCGCTACGGTTTCAGGGTCGGGGGCCCCGTCAGGCGGGACAGGTCGTTCTTCTTCGTGAATTATGATGCGCGCGATTTTTCCCGTCCTTTCGACGTATTGCGCATCGTGCCCGCAGACACGCTACGCCGTGGCGTCGTTCGCTTCCGTGATAACGCGGGAAGGATCGTCTCTTACGACATCGCCAGTTCTACGCTCTGCGGCGCCGGCGCCACCGCGCGATGCGACCCTCGCGGACTCGGCATTAGCCCGAGCGTCGCGGCTCTCTGGTCGCTGCTCCCGCCGGGGAATGACTCCGCGGGCGGCGACGGGTTGAACACCATCGGCTGGCGCTCCACAGCAGACGCTCCTCTGGAGAACGACTTCTTCGTGGCTCGCTACGACCACGTTCTCACGAAGAACTGGTCGTTAAACGCTTCGGCCACCTACGCACGCCGCCTATCCACACTGGGCGGGCCGAACGGGCTGCGCCAGCAACTAGACATTCGCGGTGGCCGCGCCGTTTTCACGGGCGACGCTCCGCTCAGGGGGCAGAATGTCACGCTCGGCTTAACGGGTTCGTTTACGCCGACATTCACTGGCAATCTCAAACTCGGGTGGACAAGAGACCGCCAATCGAGCGAGCCCATCAATCCGTCTGCCGTGGCGAATCTCCTGGTCATCCCCGGAACGAATACCGGCGCCGGGCGCGTCGCTCTGAATATCGGCGGGGGAAACTTTGACCAACTTGTCAGCGAGCCCTTAGACGTGGACAGCCAACGCGCGCGCGCGCAAAGCAACGATAATCAATCCTTCCAGTTCGTTTACGACGGCGCGTGGATCAAGTCGAAGCATTCAACCCAGTTCGGCTTTAATGCGCGTCACATCGTCACGCGGCACACTCGCAACGACAAGGTCGTAGGGGCGCTAGCCTCCTTGGTCGCGGACGTTTCGCGCGGCGGCGCCATTCTCATCCCGGCCTCATCCCGCCCGCCCACGTGCTCGTCGCCCGGACAGGCCAACTGTCTGCGCGTGAGTGACGTCGGTCAATGGGACGCGCTTTTCGCCGGCATGACGGGGATGATTGACACCGTCAGCGTCCTGGCTGTCCGCGACGGTGACCTGACCCCTCTGGCCTTCGGCGCGCCACTCAACGCCGATGCGACGCACAATGTTTACGAGTTCTACTTTCAGGACTCTTGGCGGATGAAGCCCTCGTTCGCGCTGACGCTGGGGCTCTCCTATAGTTGGCAACGACCGCCGAAAGACAATCTGGGACGGCGGACGCGCATGATAAACGTCGAGACGGGCGAGCCTTTGACATACGAGAACTACATCGAGCCGCGTCGTCATGCCGCGCTCCGCGGTCAGATTTATAACCCGCGAATAGGGTTTGAGCCGGTGGCTTCGTCGGGCGGCGGCCTCTTCAAAACCGACTGGAACAATTTCGCGCCGCGCGTGGCCGCGGTGTGGAGCCCCTCGTTCGAAGGCGGCATGCTCGGCAAGCTCTTCGGCGCCGGAAAGACGGCGCTGCGCGGCGGCTTCAGCGTCTTATATGATCGCATCAACACTTCGGAATCAGTTATCTTGCCTGCGATGGGCGCCGGGTTCAGTCAAACGCTCAGCCTCAGAGCGCCTGTCTGCAATTTCAACGGGACGGGCGGGGCGGGCTGTAACGCGACGGGCGCGGCTCCGGCCTCGGCCTTTCGCGTGGGCGTCGATGGCGCGATACCATTGCCCGTTCAACCTGCTGTGAGCTTTCCCTTCATCCCCGGCCTGCCGTTCGGCGAAACCCTTTCGTTCCACATTGACCCGAACTTCGAGGTGGGCGAAAACTACGGCTTTGACTTAACGCTCCAGAGGGAATTGCCGCGCGGCTTCATCATGGAGTTCGGATGGGTCGGTCGCCTCGGGCGGAAATTGCCGGCGAGCGTCAACTTCAACTCCTCGCCCTACTTCCATGTTGATCCAATTTCGGGACAGAGTTTCGCGCAGGCTTTCGACGCGGTAGCGCAGTCGTTGCGCGCCGGCGCGCCTGCGGCCCCTCAAGCGTGGTTCCAGAGCAACGCGCCCGGCGGGACGGCGAGGGTTGTCAACGGCAACGATGCGAATTTCATCAACGGGGCCGTCTCCAACGTTTTTCAAGCCATCGATCTTGCGCGGCTCAGGGACGGGCTGACGCCATTCAACAACCTGCAAAGCCAGACGGCGTTCGTGCGCGCCAGCCTCGGGCGATCCAACTATCACGCGCTCTTGATGATGTTGCGCCGGCGACCGTCGCGCGGCCTGACTCTTGACCTCAACTACACGTTCTCGAAGTCGCTCGACCAGTCCAGCGCCCTGCAAAACTCCACCAACACGTTGCAGAACGCCTTCTTCCTGGATTTCGATTACGGCCCTTCCGACTTCGACCGCACGCACGCCTTTAATGGCCATTTCCTCTATGAAATTCCGATTGGGCGCGAGGGCCACTTGCGCGTCGGCGACAAGCTCGACCGGATGATTGGCGGCTGGTTCATCTCCGGAATCTTCCGCGCCGCTTCGGGGCTGCCGCTAATCGTCTCGCAGGGCGTCTCGGCGCTCGGCGGCGGCGCGACCCTCTTCAACCCGAGCGGCGCGATCCCGACCATCGATACGAGCCGCATCGGAACCGGCTTGAATCGCGGAGTCGCTGAAACGAACGACATCGGCGGCAACGGCGCCCCTTCGGCCGGCGGTTCGGGGATCAACCTGTTCGATAACCCCGAGGCTGCCTTCGGCAGTTTCAGGAGAATCTTGCTCAGCCGCGACGGACGTTCCGGCAGGGCCAACCCCCTGCGCGGCTTTCCGATGTGGAATTTAGACCTGTCGCTCGGCAAGACGACGCGCGTCACCGAGAGCGTGGAAGTACGCTTCTCACTGGACTTCTTCAACATCTTCAATCACCCGATCTTCTCCAACCCGACGCTTGACCTGACGAACCCGCGCGGCTTCGGAGTAGTCACACAGCATAACGCGCCGACTCGTCGGGAGTCTTCAAGCCGCTGGATTCAAATCGGATTACGACTGGAGTTCTGATGATGAATAGGCGGTAAAGAAAACGATTCGAATGCGTTGTAGCAAGCATCGCGTTCGAGTTACACGTAAACCAAGGTATCTGTCGGCCGGATAGTGGCCGGGAATGAAGGAGGAAAAGACCATGCTGAAAATTTGCGGATTAACGCTGACAACTGTTTTGTTACTTGGCTATACAACTTGCGCAGAGAGGCGCGAGTCAACAATTACAACGACCACTGCCACGCCCACGCCTGTGTCAACGCCCACGCCTGCGCCGACGCCCACGCCTGAGGCTCCAACCACCGCTACGGTGAAAGTCATCGAGAATAGCGATAAAGATAAATTTGAGTGGCGGGATGATGCAAGCGGCACACCTGTAACAACAATCAAGCTCCGCGGAAAAGTTACATGGATAAACACGGGTAAAGAAGCTCATCGACTACAGAGGGTGAATCGTACCGAGGAAAACAAGTGTGAGGAACTTGAATCCTCTTTCAACTCAACAAGGGACTTGGTCCCCAATGCGTCGGTAACCAGAACGTTTAACAAACTTGGAGTTTTCGGCTACCGTTGCGGTATCCATGGGGGCAAACCTAAATGCAAAGAAAATGAGCGACCGGGAACCTCGTCAGGGCATGAAATGCCGGGCGTCATCGTAGTTGTGCCCTAAGACTGCCTGCGCCAAGCATCTCCCAGCAGTTGGCAATGCGCCAAGTGTGGGGCATACCGAATAAATTCCCCGGCCGGTCCGTGATTCACCGCCGGCATGGTTCGCGCCCTCCGCGGCTTGTATACGCTGACGGGCGCAAACGGGATAAAGGATGTCGGGGCTGCGGCTCCATCGCAAAAGCCGGGGCCCCATCTCACTCTACGTCCGGGCGCGGCCGTGTCCAAATCGGGACACCGACTAAGAAGGCCCCTGGAGTCCTAAAGAACCCCAGCAAGCCTCAACAAGTCGGCGAGCCTGAACGTGTCCTTCTTGGCGCTGGGCAGAGTTGGCGTCCAACCCTTTGTTCGTAATATCGAGTCGTCGCTGCGCCGGATCAGCCCGATCAGAACTTCGGCGACGATCGTGCTACCGACCGGCCCAAGGCGTTGGCCGTCAGCCATTGCGGCCGCCTCCGCCAGGATGTAATACCAAAGGGGCGTGCGCTGCGAGAACCCTGCCTCTCGGACCACATCCACCTGCTTCTCCCCTCCCTCCGGCGCCTCGACAGTAGATGCGACGGCTTCGATATTCGAGGGTTTGAGCGGGTCCAACTTCAGCGCATTCGCCACCGCCTGCCCTGTCGGCATGCGAAGCAAGTAGCCACGCAGAAGGTTACGAACTGCAAGGCGCGCGGCCTCGCCTTCTTGGGTAGAGCCGTCTACGTTACTCAACTCGAACAGCGGTTCGACCAGTTGCGTGTCGATGCGCCGGGCCGGGTTGCGATTCCCTTCAACGAAATTTTCCCACTGGATAATCCAGTTGTCCGGCAGCGTGTCAAAGCCCGTGGACTGGTCCGTAACGAATCCGAGTTGCCCCGAAAGCGCTGTGAAGGTGAACAGGAGTCCGAGCTTCGCCTCCGCAGTGTTGGGCTCTCCACTCCTATTGAAGTTGAGGTTAAAGTCGTAGGACGCTCGCACCATGCTGTGGCCGAAGCGGTAGGCGGCGACGCTGAACTCCAGCGGCATGAAGAACGGCTCGGCCAGCCCATCGAAGACCTGGTTCCCGTGATTGAGAATTTTGTCCACCACCCCGGGGTCGGCGATATTCTTCAGGAAGTCGTTTATGACTATGTGCTGGTAGTGTTGACGCAAGAGCCTGCGCGCCTCCTCGAAAGATTTCCCCTGGCGCACAATCGCGTTGTGGGCGCGCAGGAAGGCGACGTGCAACTGGGCCACTATAGTGTTCTCGTCATTGCGCGGGTCGCCGATCCGCGCCTCGCGGTCTATATCTATTTGCGACGAACGCTCCTTGCGTTTCAGGTCGTTCTGGTCGTCCTTGTAGGGCGGGCGCAACTTCGGCGCGGTTGTCCCGTTGAGCTTGGTAACGTCGCCGATCTCCATCATCGCCCCGTTTTTCGGCGCGGGCGGATCGTAAACACTGTCGAGGTCGAGCGTGGCCGTGCGGATGTTCTTTAACTCCCGCCGGATCTTATCAAGGGTCAGTGGAGTGAGTCCCGGGCTGACTAAGTCATAAATAGTAGCCGAGGTTTGCTCAAGCGTGATGTCGTGATCGAGGAATTGCCCGAAATAGGTGAATATCGCCGGTATCTTAGAGTCGCCAGTGTAACTGTCCCTGCTAACGTCGAGCATAGTTTTGCCGAGGCGGATGAGATTATTGCGCGTATCGGCCGACTCGGGCAGCAGGTTGTTAGGGTCGTTCTGTAGTTCTGGAAACAGAAAATCAAAATCTTTCAGGTCGACCGTGGTGGCCGCGGTAAAACCGAGCGGGACGGTTGCGCTAAAGTTCGCGATGCTATTGCGAGCCGCCTGCAGTTGTTCAGGGGTGATGATTCCTCCATGTGATATGCGCGCCATCTTCAATTCCTCCATTCAGTATGTTTTCGTTGGCTATTGTTTCGAGCGCGGACGGGCCGAGGCCCTAACTTGAACACGCAAATGCAAACAATTGTAGTAGCCTAAGAAGAATAATTTGTGGGGAGGGGAAATGAGTAAATGGCAGTGTGGGGGGACGCCTTTGTCGAGGGTCGCGATAGTAACTCAATAGGCCAGGAAATGTCTACACAATACTTCAATTTTCACACCCTATACTACGGTCTCATGCAGAACTCTATAAACAAGATTGTTACTTACAAGTAGGTTGTACCTACTTATCTTGCATATAGAGACGGAAACGCCAAATCAATGAAGTTTGAAACTGATGTAACCTCACGGAAAACGTCTGAAGGGCGGGGCAACGGGGCTTCTGTGATTGGCACGAAGTTTGCCGATGATGGCGACGTCGCTCTGCCCGGCCTCGGTACGAAGCGCTACTTAGTACAGGCAAATTCGCTCCTTGATACAGAATGAAGCGCAAAAGTACAGGATCTTGCCGCTCATTCATACTCCCACATCGGCCTTCATCGCCCGGCAGGCTGACATGGATGTCCGGAAAATCGTGGTCCAGGGAATTGTCATCAGAGCAGTAAGGGATCGGCTTGCGCCGAGCTTGACAATGATTGCGGCAGGGAACTGAAGCGAGAGTATATCCGTAATCAAGATAATTGAAGCCTGTGCAAATTAAAGCTGAATGCAATCGACCATTTGACTTGAAATGGCGGCAGCACTTTGGAGTGCGGCGACTTGTCGCCGCTTTTCGTTTATAGCGAGCGAACGAAAGCGGCGACAAGTCGCCGCGCTCCAAAGACTCCGTAAATTTGCACACAGCGCTCATCTTGCACATCGTTGACGCAATTGAAGTTTAATTTGCACAGTCTTCAGATAATTACGCAGGCGCCGATCATAGGCTAAGGATCCGGCGGGACCGGCTTTCTGGCGCGGCTTGATCTGTCTGATCAGCAGTTGCTGATTGATATGGATTGTTTGTGAAACGGCGGAGCGATTGGATCGTGTATCTTACTGCTCAGCGAAAGGGAACTCGAAAATATGATAAGGAAACTGTGGTTATATCCGCCTCTCGCATTTGCCCGCGTCGGCCCCTCCGAGACTCCTTGTGCGAACTTCTATTGGGGGCCGAATGACCTGCGCCCGCGAGGGACAGGCAAGACCACACTTCAGGTTGCCGAGACGCTGCTGCTTGATGCGAATGGCGCCGTCACTTCGAG
>Ga0154003_1000235_pt1 | contig 17225 bp, 10 predicted proteins | sample TSFL087MetaG_FD_104679 | JGI IMG/M metagenome (GOLD analysis project Ga0154003, IMG submission 104679) | Attine ant fungus gardens microbial communities from Florida, USA - TSFL087 MetaG | ecosystem: Host-associated > Fungi > Mycelium > Unclassified | place: USA: Florida, Lake Talquin State...
GAGCGAGCTAGCTTTTCAATCGCGGCTTTTTCTATCTCTGTCAATGTTCGTAGTTTGATTGACATCGGCAGTCTCCTGAACTGCCGCAAATTTTACAAAAGACTTGGTGGATGCGCCACTTAGGCGTCGAGTTTCGCCTTAAGAATTTCATTGACCGCTTGGGGATTGGCCTTACCGCCGGAGGCTTTGAGAACCTGGCCGACAAAAAAGCCCATCAACGCGGTCTTGCCGCCGCGATAATTTTCGACCTGTTTCGGGTTGGCCGCGATCACTTCGTCGACGATCTTTTCAATGGCCGAAGTGTCAGTGATCTGCGTGAGGCCCTTCTCTTTGACAATCTCCGACGGCGCCTTGCCGGTCGCGAACATCTCGGCGAAGACGTCTTTCGCGATTTTGCCCGAGATCGTCTTGTCGTCGATCAGACGGATCATCGCCCCCAGGTCTTCGGGCTTGATCTTGCAGCCTGTAATGTCCACGGCGGCGTTCTTCAACTCGCGCAGCAGTTCGGACATTATCCAGTTCGCGGCGGCGCGCGTATTATTCGAGACCTTGGCTACAGTCTCGAAGTAATCGGCCAGTTTGCGGTCGCTCGTCAACGTGAACGATTCGTCGGGGTTCAGGTCGTAATCGCGCATGAAGCGTTGGCGGCGCGCTTCGGGCAGTTCTGGCAGCTCGTCGCGCAACCGTTCGACCCACTCTTTGCTGACTTCGAGCGGCGGCAGGTCGGGTTCGGGGAAGTAGCGGTAATCGGGCGCGTCTTCCTTCGAACGCATCGAGTATGTCTTGCCTTCCTTCTCGTTCCACAACCGGGTCTCCTGAGTGATCTTCCCGCCAGTCTCCAGAACCGCGATCTGGCGGTCGATCTCGTATTCGATGGCCTTTTGCAGGAACCTCAGAGAGTTGACGTTTTTGATCTCTGCCTTGACCCCCAGCTTCGTCTCGCCCGCGTGGCGGACCGATACGTTCGCGTCGCAGCGCAAATTGCCCTCTTCCATATTGCCGTCGCACACGTCGATGTATTGCAGCGTGCGGCGCAGGAAGTTGACGTAATCATAAGCCTCCCAGCTAGAACGGAAATCAGGCTCGCTGACAATTTCGAGCAGCGGCGTGCCCGCGCGGTTCAGGTTGACATAAGACTTGCTGGGATCGCCGACGTCGTGAACCGACTTGCCGGCGTCTTCTTCGATGTGCGCGCGAGTGATCTCGAATCGCCTGAGACGCCATTCACCGGCCCGCCCGCCCTCGTCGCGTTGGCCGGTTAGAATTTCGACCGCGCCGCGCTCCGAAAAGGGGCGGTCGTATTGCGAGATCTGATAGCCCTTTGGCAGATCGGGATAAAAATAATTTTTCCGTGCGAAGATCGATTCGTTGTTGATTTTGAGATTGAGCGCGAGGGCAGCCTTGCCGGCCAACTTCACGGCCTCACGGTTGAGCGTGGGCAGCGCGCCGGGCAGCCCCAGGCAGACCGGGCAGGTATTGCTGTTCGGCTCCCGCCCGAATTCGGTCGAACAGGCGCAGAAGATTTTCGAATCGGTCTTGAGTTGCGCGTGGACTTCGAGGCCGATGACGGCCTCCCAACCTTCTTTCACTGACGTTCTCCTTGCATGTCGCTGCGAGCCGGAGTTCGATTCTAAGGCAAAGCGCCGAACCGGACAATCACCGGCGTGGCGGAGCTTTTGCAAAGTCGTCAGTGAGTAGTTTCGAAGACTTGGTCATGTTTATCCCTCAATTTGCGCGGGCAAGGGCTTGTTCAGCGGAAAGTAGAGAGCGGATGACGAGCGAAGAAGGCCGCCAGTCCCGCCGCCATCGCGCGTGGATTTTGCACGTGCAACAGGTGCGTCGCGTCGGGGAGAATGAAAGCCTCGACTTTCGGCAGCCAGGCGAGCAGAAGTTCTTGCCGCTTCCCGAAGACCGGCGAGACCTCCGTACTCTTAGCTCCCAGGACGGCGAGGACGGATTGTTTGATGCGGATCGCATCTTCCCGCGTAAACGACCACTGTCGCACCGCGGGTAGTTCCTGGCCGAAAAAGGTATCAGCGTCGGCCACGGCCTGGTCGAAAGCGCTTGGGAGCGCCCGATCCAGCGCGTCGCGGTAGCTTTGCCCGCCAACTCCGCGCATCCAGGCGTCAACGGCCCCGGCCTTATCGCCCGCGCTGTAAAGCTGGAGGACCGGACCAATCTGAAAAGTAGAACCAATCGCGGCGCTGTCCTTCTGCGGCCCGCTCGGCGTCGCAACAAGCGCCGGCTCCAGTAAGGCGATCGAGCCTACAACCTCCGGGGCATCCAGGGCGAGCTGTAGAGCGATGTTCCCGCCTGAAGAGTGGCCGACGATGTGCGCCCGCTTGATCCCGAGACGTTGCGCCAGCGAGCGCAAGTGAGCAGCCTGCAGCCGCCTGACAGAGCCCGGAATTGCCGAAAATCGAAGATTGAAGATTGAGGAAAGCGAACTATGCGCCCTCGATCTTCAATCTTCGATACCTGACCATCAATGGCCCACCGTGACCGTCAACGAAGCTTGCTCGGCAAGTTGAACTGGCCTGTCCCTGCGCCAGGGCCGCCGCCCATTGGAGGTGGGAGCAGCATCCATACCGCAGCCGGAAGTAGGCTGCCCTGAATGCGGTTGTTGTTCGTATCGCTCACGACGATTGACGACGCGCCGGCGAGCGGGCCAGCCGTGAACGCTGCAATCGTCACGCCCTCAGGATCGCGAACCTGCCCGGGCTGAGGGCCGAGCGCGCATAGCACTGTCGCCGCTCCAGGCGCTGGCGCGCTGGCAATCATTAACACGCGGTCATTGCCCGTGTCGGCCACGTACAACTTACCGCCGTTGTCCACGGCGACGCCCTGAGGCGCTGTGACCTGCGCCGGATTAGTCCCGGCTCCCGGCCCGGCTACGACCGCGCCGGTGTTGGCGAACGGCGTCGCGTCCGCCGTGGCGATCACCAGAATGCGATTATTCCCGGTGTCTGCGATGTATAGGTTCATCCGGCAATCGATTGCCAGCCCGTTCGGATTGCTCACCCGCCCGGGCCCCGAACCGCTGGTCGCCAGCATAACTGACGCCCCGGGAACGCCACTCGGATAACGGATCACGCGGTTATCGAGCGCGTCGGAGGCGTATAGATTTCCATCCCGGTCGAGCGCCAGCCCTTGCGGCGTGATGCTGGCGCTGAAGACTGCCCACGTCGAGCCTCCGTCCTGCGACCACTGGATGCGCCGGTTGCCCGTGTCGGCGACGTAGATTCGCCGGCCGTCGGGACTCGCCACCACAGACTCGGGACCGATGAACTGCCCCAACCCGCTGCCCTGCGTGCCCGGCCCTATGACGCTCCAGCCGACGCCGTTGAACCGCTGGATTCGATGGTTGCCCGTGTCGGCGACGTAGATGCCGCGATGCTCGGTGTCGCAGTTCGCGGTCCGCACGGTCAGGTTGAAGCCCTTCGTTACTATCGCGCCGCAAGCGTCGCGCACAAACACCTTCACCAGATAGATGCCCGGCGCCGTGAACGCCACTGTATTCACCGTCACATGGCCGTTGAGCTGGTTGACTGTCAACTGCCCGCCGCCGGGGAGAAATTGAGGAGTGACCTGGAGCGTCACTGCGTTGTTCGGATCGGACGGAAGCAGGTTGGGGACAATGATGACCGTCCCCCCGACCGTCACGCCGGTATTATTGTAATTGCCGAGCGTCGGCGGCGGGTTCGGATCAACGATAACGACGAAGGTCGCCGAAACGCTCGCCCCGGCGCTGTCGGTCACGGTCAGCGTCGCGTTGTAAGAGCCGGGCGCTACGGAGCAGGCTGCCGTAGCCGTGGCCCTGACCGCGCCGTTCAAGTTCGTCACGGCAACCGTCAATCCCGCCGGAGCTATGGCGGAGACGGACAGGGCTCCGGACGCGTCCTGACCATCGGAGACCGATGCTATTCCGGCCGGCGCAGTTGATGTTCCACCCTGTGTCGTACGGGCGGGCGAATTTGGGTTGATCGTGATCTGCGGCGGCGAATTCAGAACGGTCAGAAAGAATCTCCTCCTTGCTGTCGAGCCGCAGCTATCAGTCGCCTCCACTTCCATTTCATAATTTCGGGGTTGCGCGAAGATCGCCGTGCTGATGGTGACCACGCCAGTCGTCTCATGAACCGAGGGGGTTACGCCCTGCAACGGCGGTGTCGTCGTCCGGACCGTGATGTCGCTAAGGTTGCCATTGGCGTCCGCAGGGGGAGCGGAGGGCGTCGCGAGAACCGATTGGCCGGCGGTCACGCTCACGTTTATGTAACTACCGAGGGCCGGCGCGAGGTTTGGATCCACGTCGAGATTGAAGGTCGTTCTGGCGCTCAGCCCGGCGCTGTTCGTCACCTCCAATGTAATCGGCCGGACGCCGAGTTGCGAGATGCATTGCGCGGTCGCCGTCGCCGAGACGAAGCCGTTATTGTTGGTGAGGCTGAGCGTCACTCCTGGAGGGAGGTTCGACGCCGTGACGGCCAGCGAGCCAATCGCGTCACGGGCATCCCCGACCGTCGCAACCCGAGCCGTCACTGGCGGCCCGCCCTGCGTGACCGTGAGGCCGCCAGTTGCCGTGATGGTCGGCGCAGTGATGATCGTGAAAGCGGGCGAGATGTTGAAGAAGATGTTGTTAATCGCCTCGACCTTGATCCGGGCTTGCTGCGCGCTTTGGCGCGGGACGATGAACGTGAACGAGCCGTCATTCGGCGTGCTTGCCGCCAGGGTGATCGGGAAGGAGCCGCCATTGTTGGTCGAGAGCAGGATGCGCACGTTGGCGGCGCCGATGGCCGGAATGGTCGTGTTGGCCACATCCCAGGTGACGGTGAAGACGCTCCCTTCGAGCGCCTGAGCCCCTGCGGCCGGCTGTGTGACGACGAACGGCCCCGCATTTGAGGCGACGTTGAGCTGCACGAAGCTCTGTCCGAACCCGCCCCCGGTGGAATGGTTGTCGCGGACGGTCACGACGAAATTCAGAAAGCGACTCGTCGCCGGCAGCGTCTCGCCATTCGTCGACGTCCCATTCAGCAAATCTACCATACGCGGAAATGTCCGCGCCGGGCTCGTGGTCGTCGGCGGCCAGGAGCGGAAGAGCGGATTGTCCCCGCGATCGGCGCCCGGCGCCCCCGGCGAACCGTTGGCGGTATGTTCCCAGCAGTAACTCAGGTTCGTGTCCTCGAAGTCGGTGGCCGAGGCCGTTAGTTTGAACGGAGTCTGCCCCGGAATGACATAGGGGGTAATCGGGAAGATGCTGGGCGGCGTGTTGTTGTCGACGCTCACCATACCGCAACTGGCCTGATTGTCGATGTAATCGTTTATCTCTGCCAGGCTTATGCCGTGGAAGTAGGGGTCTTTGTTCAACTGTATGATACCTGGGTTACTCTGGATGTTATCGGAGCCACATAGGCCAGGATATGCCATGATTGTCGAGCCGCTGCCCGGTTCGACGGCGGTGTCATTGTTACGCTGCCCCGGATTCCCACAGCTTGCGACCGTTCCGTTGAATGTGTGATTCGCTCCAAGCTGGTGACCGATCTCGTGCGCGACGAGTAGTTCGAAGAATTGGGGAAAGCCGGGGGTCGGAATCCCCTGCCCGGAAAAGGCCTGCCCCTTGCTACCTCCGTCGCAGACTGTGCCCACACTCACCGCGGCCCCGCCGATGCTGTTGGCATCGAAGACGTGGCCGATGTCGTAGTTATTCCCCCCGACCACATTGTCTAGGGTGTTCTGGTTTTCAATTAGGAGCTGGGGCGAGTTACTCGTATATGGGTCGGGTTCGGCCGTGAAGATGAGGACCGAGACAATGTTCAGGCTGATCGAAAGTTCGTTCCGGTAGATGCCGGTGACGGCGTTGAGGGTCGGCGTGATCCCGTTGCTCATCGCGCCGCTGACCGTGCCGCCGAAGAGGGCGGTGTACTCGACTGTCGCGGCCACGGCCAATCGGAATGTGCGCAGCGCGCCGCCGTTGGAACTGATAACGTTGGATGTGGCGCCGGGCGAAGTTTGGCGCTTTGTGTTGTCTTTCGGCTTGGTAAGCGCCGGCCCCAAAGAGCCGACCAGACATCCCGCGCCGGCGCCGGCCCCCGTCTCCGCATCGCGCGCATAGAAGCTGGCGTAGTTTCGCGTATCGCCCTTGAAGAGCGGGTAGATGTAGACAGCGCCCTGTGGCGAAAACACGACGGCATGGAATCCGCCGTTCGTCCGGTCGAAGCGCACGGTCAGGCTTGTGTCGTCAATGCCCCAGCCGCCGTAGGTCTTGATATCAGGAAACTGTGCGGCCAGTTCCGGCGACATGATCGGAGATTCCACAAAACGGAATCGGGCGAAAGAGCCGTCCGGCATCGGCAGCGCGATCTCGTTCTGTGTATTTTTGGCCGCTTCAGTAAATTCCAGTGGAGCATCGGCGAGAAGGGCTGACAGCGCGGCTTCGTTCAACTGGAACGCCTTGTGGCGCTGCGGAGCGAACCGGGACTGCCGGTCGCTTCCGAGCGCGCCGGACAAGCCGGGAGCGATCTCCTGCCACAATGCATTCTGGATGCGGGCGGACGCGGAGGCCGGCGAGGCGTCGCTAGTCAAGAGAATACAGCCCGAGGCCGCTGCCAGGATGGCTAAGGCGCGATACGCGAAGATACGAATCCTTTGCTGACGCAACATGGTGTCAATCTCCTTTCATTACTCTCGATGGTGAAGATGAAAAGCCCGGGCAGAGAATTGAAGACGGAGGGTGAAAGAACGAGTATCGAGGATTGAGGATCGCCGCATCAGCCGCGATCTTCGATCTTCAATCCTCGACACTCGGCCCTCGATCTTCAGATTCCCAGGCAGGCTGAGAACTCAGAGGTCGCCTTCGATCCCCACCTATTCAATGGGGTTGATGTGGCGGTGATGAATCCACCCGTTCTTTGGATGACGAAAGTGAAATTCCCATTTCCTGGAACCGTAAATGTGTGGATCAACTCCTGACCCTCGCCGTTTCCCGACGGATCGCAGGCGGAATTGTGGAACACTTGAATAATGAGTGGTCCACTGTTCCTATTTGTGATTGATCCGGTCACTCTTGTGCGCAGATAAGGGGGCGCCAGGTAATACGCCCGCGCCCAGGAGATCCACACGGGATAGTTTCTGTTACTGCCTGCCGGATCATTGGGTGTCACGCCAATGGTATCGACATCCAGGCCGAGGTCGCCGTTGGAGAAAATGTTGTTCGATAGGATTTCATAGCTGTTAAACCCCGTGATAACGCCGTAACGGCCATTGAAGGCGATTCGATTTCCGCAGTCTTTGCGGTCATTGATGACTATGCCGGTGGGGGCGATCTCCATCTGGCACTTCCCGTCCCACGGAAATTGCGACACGCCGATCCTCCCAACGGCGTTGGAGAACTGCCCGCCTGCGATATTGATCCCGTCAAACTGATTACCGAGATTGGCGCCATTGACGTCCGCGCCGATAAAATTACCGCGCACCAGATGGCCTTTGCCGCCCAGGATCAACCCGTGTCCGCGATTACCCGAAATTACATTGCGTTCCTCCAGAGTCGGTCCTCCAATAATGTGCATGTCCGTGTCCGTCAGGATGCCGGCGGTATCCACGATACCGGCGACATTAATGCCCGACCCGTTGCCAATGGCGATTGTCCCGGTCTTATCAGTGCCGATGAAACAGCCGAAAATTTTGTTGCGCGAGCCGGCGCCGCCCTCAGGAGGAATAGGGGGATCCTCGCCGCCGCCCGGGCCGCGGGGAAAGCAATTTGGTTCACTCGGGCGCATGTCGCAGGGAGGATTGGTGGGAATGGACGGATCAGTGATCGTGGGCGGCGTGTGATCGGGCAGGTACCCGCCGCTGATTGATGTCATGACGATCCCGTTGCCACTGAAACCATTGATCACCAGGTTGCGGATTGTACTTTCCCCTGTGGCAAGGATCAGGCCGTCTATGCGTCTACCGGGTGGGCTGAAGATAGGACCGGGTTTAATCTCGATGCGATCCGCCGGACCATTTCCGCCGTCGATCTCGACCGGTTCGATAATGGGTGGTAATTCAGCCAGCAGCCTGATCGTGGGTGTCCCGGAGCCGATATTGAAGAATATTTTATCGATGCCTGGCGATGGAGCCGGCGCACAGCTATTGACCGTCTGGTTGGTGTTGGCTGCCACGATGGCGTCGCGCAGCGTACATTGTGGTGGGCAGGCGCCGGACGGTAAACAGTTGAAATTACCATTGTCAAGGTTGGTGGTGACTGTGTAGATCGCCGCGAGCGCTGAGGGCGCCGCGACTACAATCAGGAAGATCGCCGCGACGGCCGGGAAGATTCCGCTGTATTTCCGCATTGAGATACTCCTTGGCTGTTGCTGAGGGTCGGGTTGAAGCTCGCCGGCCTCTAATATTCAGTTAGTGGAGTGGGATTGCCGCCCCACTGCTTCGCCACTTTTCACGCCGTCAACCGCATCACTCGCGCCGCAGGAATTTCACCGGGATGTCAGCGATGGCGTGTTCAATTTCGCCCTTCGCCATCCACGAACCGCCGCGTTCGAGATATGAAGTTGCTGAGGATGCGCGAGAATTTTTAGCTTTAACATTCGCCGGCGCCGTCATGGGCCGGAATATTAATATTAAAGCGTGCGAGATTTTTGGGCTGAGCATCGTCTCTCCTTTTTATGCCTGCCGAGTCACTGTCATAGGGAAGACAGGCGGAGCCGAATTGTTCTGGCCACACGCCTGTCTTAGAATGGGCCTGTTCTGGCAAACAGGTTTTTTAGCCCATTCGGCTGCGGACGGTACGCTCAGCGCCGCAGCGAAGTCTTCTGATCACGTCAGGCATTTTCTAGTGAAATTCTAGGGACCCCCTTAAAACCCTTTCGGAGTGATCATGACCCATCAACTGAAGCCAATTTATGAATTCGGACCTTACCGGCTGGACGCCGCCGAACGCCTTCTGTCGCGTGACGGCGAGGTTGTCCCGTTGCAGCCCAAAGTCTTCGACCTGCTGCTCACGCTGGTTGAGCGTCACGGGCGCTTGCTGGGAAAAGATGAGTTAATGAAATCGGTCTGGCCCGACACGGTAGTTGAGGAGGCCAATCTTGCCAACAACATCTCGATCCTGAGGAAAACCCTCGGCGAGAATGGGCGGCAGTTTATCGAAACGGCGCCGAAGCGGGGCTATCGTTTCGTGGCGGAGGTGCGGGAGTCGAATGAGGAAGGAACGGAAAGAGTTATTCAGGAACCTCAGACGACCGGCGGCGATACGATCGCGGAGGCGCGCCCCGCATTGAGCGCAGCCCTTCCGATCCGTGGGATCAAACGCCATAAGCGAGGTCTGGCTGTCGCGCTTGCGGCTTCGCTCGTTGGAGTCGCGGCGGTCATCTATATGGCCCCATTGATCCGCCAAAGATTCCAGTCCGGGCAGGCGCCGCTACAAAGGAAACTGTCGCGCCTGACCTATGACACAGGTTTGCAGAGCGAGCCTACCTGGTCGCCCGACGGAAATTTGATTGCCTACAGTTCCGATCGAAGCGGCAATTTCGACATCTGGGTGCGGCCGGAAAGCGAAGGCAATCCCGTGCGAGTGACGACCTCTCCGGCTCACGACTGGCAGCCGGACTGGTCGCCGGACGGCTCGCGCCTGGTCTACCGTTCCGAGCGTGATGGAGGAGGACTGTTTATAGTTCCCGCGCTAGGTGGCGCCGAACGTAAGATCGCCGGATTCGGTTGTCGCCCGCGATGGTCGCCGGATGGTTCGCGGATTCTGTTCTACAGCTCGACCCTGCAAAATGTGGTTGGAGTGCCCAAAGTCTATATCGCGGAACTTGACGGAAAACCGCCACAAGAGCTGGCGCCGGAATTTCTCGGCGAATTTGTTTATTTGCGCGTGGCGTGGCATCCCGATGGACAACGCATCTCGCTCTGGGGTAGTCATCGCAAAAGGCCCCATCTGGGATGGAGCTTTTGGACAATTTCCTTATCGAGCGGCGAAACCGTCAAGTCGGAAATCTCAGAGCAGGTGGAGCGACAGCTCAAAACTTCTGTTAGCTTCAAAGACTTCAGCAATTTCCTCTGGGCGCCTTCGGGCCAGGCTCTCTATTTTGAAGGAAGTAATGAAGGGGTCAGAAATCTCTGGAGAGTCGAAGTCGAACCGCATACATTGCGCTGGATCGCGGGCCCGGAACGTCTGACGACCGATCCGGGGCCTGATACGGAAATTGCGATTTCTCCGGACGGCAAGAAGTTGGCCTATACCATTCGCACTGAAAGGACACGCATCTGGTCGCTGCCATTCAATGCGTCGACGGGCCGAGTCAGGGGGGCGGGCCAACCAGTCACCTCGGCTGACAAAGACGCCTGGAAACTCGACCTGTCGCGCGACGGCCGGAAACTCGTCTTCGCCGCGAGCCGCGCCGGTAAGGAGGAACTCTGGGAGAAATCGCTCGACGATGGCCGCGAAACCTTGCTGAGGCCGGCCGATGATTTCACTCGATACAGCCCGCGATGGTCGCGTGATGGCCTGCGGCTGGCTTATCGTCGCGACCGCGGAACAGATCCGGGGCAAGCCAGGTTTGAGTTTTCAATCGTCCAGACGCCGTCAGGCGGCGGCGATGAACAGCTGGTCACTTTCCCGAGCAGGTTTGATGAATTCGCTTACGATTGGTCCGCTGACGGAGAGTGGATCCTCGGCAATTCCTCGCGCCATAGTCCGGGGCGATTCCTGATCAGCCTGTTCCCTCTACGAGCCGCGCCGCATGCGGAAAACCAGATGCGCGTGGTGACTTCCCACCCGGAGTACACCCTCTGGCAACCACGATTCTCTCCCGACGAGCGATGGATTTGTTTTAACGCTCTCAAAGAGACTGAGGCCGGAGTCTCCACCATTTATGTCGTGCCGTCATCTGGCGGCGACTGGACGCCCATCACCGAAGGCAGACACTGGGAAGGGAAGGCCCGTTGGTCGCATGATGGCAAGACGATCTACTTTGTCTCGAATCGCACAGGTTTTTTCAATGTGTGGGGGATCCGCTTCGATCCGCGCACGGGGAAGCCGGCGGGCGATGCCTTTCGCGTGACGGAGTTTGAAAGCCCCGGCCGCATGGTTTTGCCTCTCCTGGGCCGTCTGGAGATGTCGCTTGCCGCCGACCGCCTCGTTCTTCCAATCATGGAAGTTTCCGGAAGCATTTGGGTCTTAGAGAATGTGGACCGCTAGATCGGTTAGCAAATGCGTGTGCGCTGTGGGGCGATTTGTTTAATCGCCCTGTTTGTGGCTTCGTCTGGTAAGGAAAAGAGCGCGAGTTAGCTGGCCGGATCAATACCGCGAGCGGTAGCAAGCGACTAGCGCCTCTCATCTCCACCCAAGCCTAATGGCTGTGGATGGAGTATTCCCGGCGCGGGAAGATAAACTTAGCGCGCAGCGGAACCCGTAATCGCTGTATTGATACTCCGGCGGGAGGCTGCTGCGCGCGGCCACGCGGGCGATCTTGATCTGATGACGCCACGAGCCGCCGCGAGAGGCGCGCCGCACGCCTGCGGCCGGACCTTGCGGATTGCGGGGCGGCGAGACGCTGTAGTAATTCGCGTCGTACCAGTCAGCGAGCCACTCGTGGACGTTTTCGGAGATGTCGTATAGCCCGAAGCCGTTCGGGGGGCGGCGTCCGACGCGCTCCGGCCCCATATGCCACAATTCGGCGTAGCGCGGCTGCGTTTGCGGCGGCTCGTCGCCCCAGGTGTAAAGCTTCGCCTCCAATCCGCCACGCGCCGCGCGCTCCCATTCGGCTTCGGTCGGCAGGCGATAGGGTTTGCCGGCGCGCTCGCCGAGCCATGCGCAATAAGCCGCCGCGTCGAACCAACTCACGCTCGTGACCGGTTGATCGGCCCATGAATCGAGAGGATCGAAGCGCGCTCCGCTGAAGTCCGGTGGGGCTTGCCGTCTCGTCTCTTCCAGAAAGATGCGATAAAGCCGGTTGGTCACGGCCGAGAGCCCGATGGCGAAGCTATCCACCCAGACGCAGTGCGCTGGGCGCTCGTTCGCCGCGCCCGTCTCACAACCCATCAGGAATTCGCCCGCGGGGATCATAATCATTTCAGGTTCGAAGTTCACGTACGTTTATTTTCGGGCCAGATCAATGTGGTTCCCCTTGATTAAGGCGAGAGGCCGACGCGCCGTAAGAGGTCGGTGAATCTCGCGTCCGAGCGTAGCGGGCCGAGCCTCGGCTCCACGTTAAGGTAAATCAGCCAATTATCACGTTCCTGGTAAGCCCGGTTCAGCCAGGCGAAAGCTTGCTCTTTGTCGCCAAGGCCACGCCATCGTCCGCGTCTCGCCGCACGGCCCAACATTTCTTATCAACGATCGGGACAACAATAACAGCGATTGGGTTTGTCGTTGAACGGAAGTGTTCGGCGCAGAGTTAATTGCGCGAAGAGGGAACCGGCGCCGCCACAGGTTTCCTCTTCTCCTCAGACAATCATCCACAAAGCCACAGGAAGGATCACGAAGCTGAAATCAATCCTTAGTGTCTCTTCGTGTGGCTTTGTGGATGAGGTTTTCATTCACCTCGCGCACGGCCGCGGAGTTCAAGAATGTCATTCGCAAACGCTCGTCTCTGATGTTTTCGGCCATCATCTTGATGATCGCCGCGGCTTGCGCAAGGGCCTCGCGCGCCGCGTGGGTTTGGCCCATCCGCGCGCGCAGGCGCCCGAGCGCGGCGTGGATTTTCCAGGCGGTCGGCGGCGAGGGGTATTTTCGTAGTACATCGATCGCGGTCTTCAGCTCGATTTCCGCTCGTGGCAGATCGCCGCGCGCCGCCGCCGCATCGGCCAGCAGCCTGCGCGCGACGGCAACGTATTTTCGCGCCTCATAATGAGTAGCCAGTTCGAGCAGCCGCTGGCCGCACAATTCAGCCTCGTCCAGGTCGCCTTGTGACAGCAGGTGTTCGCATCTGGCGGACTGCAGGCGCAGGTTGAATCGCCAGCGCAACCAGTCGTCACGCTCCAGCATCGCATCGACTTCGCGGAAGGCCGGAGGCGCCTTTTCGCCCTCGCCCCGCGCGGTGTAGTCATGGCCGAGATTGATCACGGAGTTGATTTCAGCTTCGAGCAGATGATGTCGGCGCGCGACCTCGACGCCCTCCCTGTCAGCCCTGAGAGCCTGGTCGAAGTCTCCGAGCTCGCGGTAAATCCATCCGACGGCGTTGGGGATCTTCAGCGACTGGTTGCGGTCTCCGTTGCGCCGCGCCAACTCCATCGCTTCATCGAGATCGGCGAGCGCCTCGGACATTCGCCCCAGGTTTCCCCTGGTCAAGCCTAGAAAATAAAGACAGAAGAGCACGATAAACCCGTCACGCTGTTCCGAACTGAGACGTAGCGCATCGGTCAATAGCTCTTCTGCGCGTTCGTACTCGGATTGAAAGAAGTGGAGCAGCCCGCGCCAGGTAAATCCGGCGATCAGCGCCGGTTTGTGGTCGAGTTTTGTGGCGAGGCGGATGCTCTCGTCTATAACTTGCCTGGCTTCGGATAGGTTCCCCAGGCTGACGTTTCGCCGCCCAATGAACGCGAGCGTCTCTATGCGCAGCCGCTCGTCGCCCGAGCTTTCGGCCACGCGCAAAGCCTCGCCGGCGCGCGAGGCCATCTCATCCAGACGGTGCGCGAAAAAGAGCGTGTGGCAAAGGGAAACGAGCGCTGCGCCTTCGCGCGCTGGCGCGTCCACTCGGCGCGCTTCATCGAGCATGCCGGTGAAATCATCGATCGCTTGATCGAGGCGGCCTAAGGCATGGTTGACAGCGCCGCGCTTCTGGCAGATCGTCAATCTCCTCTCGGACTGCTCCTCGCGGGGAAGCTTTTCGACCAGGCCGAGCGCGCGGCTGTAATACTCCTCCGCTTCCGAATTGGCATAGACTTGGGCCGCGTTGCTTCCCGCTTCGATCAGGTAGGCGATGGCGCGCTCGAAATCCCGACTGCGCTCGAAATGCATGGCCAGTTGAGCCGCGATGCGCGAGGACTGATCGCCGTAATGCTTGAGCAACTGCTCTCCCGCCTTGCGGTGCAGCTGCGCCCGGCGTTTGTGGACTAACCCCGCATAAAGTTCGTTCTGATAAAGCGCATGTACGAAGCGATAACGCATCGCCATCGCGCCGTCGGGCAATTCTTCTTCGCCTCGCGGCTCGATCAAGCGATGAATTTTGTGGAGGTCGTCACAGCGTTCTTCCAGGACAAGCTCGTCAACGTCGAGCAAGCCGGCGAGCGCCGTCGAGAGAAACTCCTCGCCTTCGACGCTCGCAAATTGGAGCAACCGCCGGTCCTCATCGTCGAGGGATTCAATCTTCTTGCGGATCAGGCCGCGCACACTCTCGGGCGCCTCCAAATCCATCTCCGCGAGCGGGCGCGTGAGAGTCCACCGCCCGCCGGCCCGGGCGATGTCGCCGCGATCGGCAAGCAGTTGAACCAGCCCGGTGGCGAAAAGCGGGTGTCCTTCTGTCTTGCGCTCGATTAACGGCGCGAGATCATGAGCGAAATCATTCGGAGCAAAACGCGCATCGAGGTAATTTGCCAGGTTTTCCTGTCTGAGCGTTCCGAGCGCAATCTCCTCGCACTGATGGCGCCACTGCATCTCCAGTTTGTATGACTTAAGCGGATGACGACTGACTTCCAGGTCTCCGGGCCGAAACGTTCCGATGACGAGCAACCGCTGTCCCTCGACGCGCTGGGAAAGGTGGCGCAATAGATCGACGCTGGAAGTGTCGGCCCAGTGGAGGTCTTCCAGCAAAAGCGCCACCGGAGAGGCCGGCGCCAGGGCGCCGAGCGCCTCGCCCATCTCGCGCAACATGCGTTCTTTTGTGGCGCCGATGGTTTCTCGCCGCAACTGCTCCAGCGCGTCGCCGGAAAAGAACGCCGGGAATTGTAAACACCAGGTCGGCGCGTAAGTCCGCAATACGCCCATGATTCGCTCTCGCTCTGGGCCCGCCAGCAAACCGCCCAGGGCGTCGAGAAACGGCAGGTAGGCCTCGCCCGCGCCGTACTGCTCGACGCACTGCCCGCGGCCGCAGATGAGTGACGGATGGCTGCGCCGAGCGTCGCGCAGGAATTTATCGGCGAGCGAGGTTTTGCCGATTCCGGGCTCGCCGGTGATGAAGACGACGCGGCCGGCTCCGGCGACAGCCTGTCGCAACAATCGATCGAGCCGCTCCATTTCCGATTCGCGACCGACGAAGGTTGTCAACGCCGGAGCGGCGCTTTCTGCGGCTGGCGCCTCGCCCGCGCTGACTGTTTCAGGGGCCGCCGCTTCCATTCTCCGTTGTAACCGCTGAAGCTCCGCGCGCAACTCGGCCGCGCTTCCATAACGCGACTCGCGATCCTTCACCAGCATCTGGCCGATTATCCGCTCCATCTCCGTCGGCAAACCTGGCCTCAATTGGTTGACCGGCGGCGGATCACTCCGCAGTATCGCCGCGATCGCGTCAATCGCGGTCTCCCCATCGAAGGGGCGGCGTCCGGCGACCATCTCATACAGCATCACGCCCAGACTGAAGATGTCCGTGCGGTGATCTACCTTTTGCCCACGCGCCTGCTCCGGCGACATGTAATTGACCGTCCCCATCACTACCCCTGGCTCAGTGCTCAACTGGGATAGCGTCTCCTCCTGTGAATCGGCCGCTGAGGACGCCGCAGGCCGCTCTGTGAACCTGGCCAGGCCGAAATCGAGGACTTTGACCAGACCGTCTGGCCGCGCCATCACATTCTCCGGCTTAATGTCGCGGTGCACGATCCCCGCCGCATGCGCGGCCGCGAGCGCGCCGGCCACCTGCCGCGCCACGTCGAGCGCCGCGGTCAGGCTCAGCGGCTCGCGCCGCATCTGCTCACGAAGCGTCTCGCCCTCGACAAACTCGCTGACGATGTAATGAGCGCCATCCGCTACGCCAATTTCGTGAATGGTCAGGATGTTCGGATGGTTGAGCGCGGAGGTCGCTTTCGCCTCACGTTCGAAACGTCGCAGGCGATCCGGATTCTGGATGAAGGCGGATGGCAGCGCTTTGAGCGCCACCTTGCGTTCAAGCCTGGTGTCCTCGGCCAGGAAGACTTCTCCCATTCCGCCACGGCCGAGCAGGCTGATGATCTGGTAAGGCCCGATGCGCCGCCCGACCGGAGACTCAATGCGGTCATCATTCGTCAGCCTCTCTGTCTCCTCAAAGACTGGCGAGTCAATGAAGCTGCCATCCCGCTCGTGAGCGGCAAGCAATCGCTCGACCTCCCCGCGCAACTGCTCGTCGTCGCTGCAGGCTTTCGCCAGGAAGCTTGCCCGCGCCTCTCCCTGAAGCTCCGCGGCCTCGTGGAACATGGCTTCCAGTTTTTTCCATCGTTCAGGTGTCATCGCTATTCGTTGCTTATCTCGCTGCGCAGCCATGCCCGAGCCATGCTCCAATCGCGCTTGACAGTGGCCGGCGAAATGCGGAGCGCTTCAGACGTTTCTTCAATCGTCAACCCGGCGAAATAGCGCATCTCCACGATCCGCGACTTCTGCGGGTCCAAAGCCTCCAACCTGCTGAGCGCGTCGTCGAGCGCGAGCAGGTTGACGTCGCGTTCTTCGGCCTGGAGATCCACTTTGCTCAGCGACAATCGATACTCGCCCCCGCCACGTTTAGCCGCCCGCCGTCCTCTCGCGTGCTCGACCAGGATGTGGCGCATACGTACGGCGGCGATGCCGAAAAAGTGCGCCCGGTTCTGCCAATCTATGTCTTTTTCATTCACCAGCCGCAGGTAAGCTTCGTGAACCAGGTCGGAGGGCTGAAGTGTGTGGCCGGGGCGTTCCTGGCGCAGGTAATACCTGGCCAGTCCCCGTAGCTCGCCGTAGATCTGCCGCGCCAATTCATCGAACGCAGCTTTGTCGCCGTCGCGCCACTTGATGAGCAGTTGAGTTATGGTTGCCGAGGGAGCCATCGATTCCTCTATCAATTCCACTATTGAAAGCCAAGGTTCTAAATCGGACCACGCAGGATTTGTACAGTCAGTAAATCGCGAAATCGGGAAGAATGCGCATAAATCGAAAGACGCCTGGGTACTGTTCGCTTCCAGCGCGCAGTCTCGGCGGGAGGCGCATTGATTGATATCAGACTTCTCCAAAGTCGCCACACTTACAGCATTTTCGGCTTCGATGTTCAGGAATCGCCCGCTTAGAGCGGATTGCAAATCAATGTGCCCATACTGAGATGACAGTGCAGATCAGTACCGCGAGCGGTAGCGAGCGGGCTTCA
>Ga0154003_1000237_pt1 | contig 17123 bp, 7 predicted proteins | sample TSFL087MetaG_FD_104679 | JGI IMG/M metagenome (GOLD analysis project Ga0154003, IMG submission 104679) | Attine ant fungus gardens microbial communities from Florida, USA - TSFL087 MetaG | ecosystem: Host-associated > Fungi > Mycelium > Unclassified | place: USA: Florida, Lake Talquin State...
AGCCGCAGGGCGCGCCTCGGAGATGGCCGTCCGGCTGGCGCTCGGCGCGACTACCCGAAGGCTGATTCGACAGTTGCTGACCGAGAGCCTGCTGCTGGCGGTCGTTGGAGGCTCACTGGGAATATTGATCGCTCTGTGGAGTGTGGACTTCCTGGTAAAGCTCAGTCCCGTGACATTTCCCAACTTCGTCAAATTCACGATTGACGCGCGTGTGCTCGGCTTCAGCCTTTTGATCTCAGTGTTGACCGGCGCGCTGTCTGGGCTTGCGCCCGCGCTGCAAGCCGCGAGGCCGGCGTTGAACGAAACGCTTAAGGCCGGCGGACGTGACTCGTCGGGCGGGCTGGGGAGCAACCGGTTGCTCAGTTCGATTGTCGTCGCCGAAATCGCATTGGCGTTGACGCTGCTCATCGGCGCCGGGCTGATGATACGCAGCCTGCAGCGGTTGCAAGCCGTTGATCCCGGCTTCAACGTCGAGCGCCTGTTGACGATGCGAGTCAGTCTGCCTTTGCAGCGATACCCGCGTGAGCGAATGATCGCTTTCAGCCAACAGTTGCGCGAGCGACTTCAAGCATTGCCCGGGGCGCAATCGGTGGCCCTGGCTTCAGACCTACCTTTGACCGGCAGCACTAGCGCTGGGCCAATTGAGTTAGAAGGGCGACATGAGGCGCCGGCGGGAGGCGAATTCAGAATGTACCGCCATCGCGTGACTCCCGGGTTCTTCTCGACGCTGGGCATTCCGCTCATAAAAGGCCGCGACTTCACCGTCGATGATCACGCGCAAGCGCCTGGCGTCGCCATCATCAGCGAAGCGATGGCCCGCCGTTATTGGCCCAATGAGGACCCCATCGGCAAACGCCTGAGGGAGGACAACCGCGGGGCTACTAATCTTAGCCCGTGGGTGTCAATCGTCGGCGTGGTCGGAGAGGTCAAATATCGTGGGCTGCCGCAAAATCCGAACGCCGATCCGGATGTCTATTTCCCCTTGTCGCAATCGCCCGTCGGAAATTTGTTCCTGGCGGCGCGCTCCGGCGTCGATCCGAACAGTCTGGTCGCAGCCGTGCGTGGCGTCTTGCAAAAACTAGATCCGAACCTGCCCGCCTATGAGGTCACGACGATGGCGGAACAGGTAACTAATCAGACGACGCAATCGCGTTTCAGCGCCTGGCTCCTCGGCGTCTTCGGCGTCCTCGCGCTCGCTCTGGCGGCAATCGGAATCTACAGCGTCATGGCCTATGCGGTGGAGCAACGGTCCCGCGAAATCGGCGTTCGCGTGGCGTTGGGCGCGCGCGCCGGCGACGTGCTGAAGATGGTCATCGGACAGGGAATGAGACTGGCGCTCGCGGGCGTGGCGCTGGGAATGGGCGCTGCCCTGGCGTTGACGCAGTTGATGAAGCGATTGCTGTTCGGCGTGGGAGCGGCTGACCCGCTGACCTACGGCGCAATCGCCTTGTTGTTGACGCTCGTCGCCTTGCTGGCCTGCTACGTCCCGGCGCGGCGTGCGACTAGGGTGGACCCGCTGGTCGCGATCAGATGCGAATAGATGTCAGATGTCAGATGTCAGATGTCAGCGAGAGAGCTTTGCCGCCACTCTTCAACCGAAAGGATAGTTATGTATAGACGTGATTTTGTAATTTCGACGTTCGCCTGTGTCGTGGAGCTCTCCGCGGCTTCCCGCGTTCTCGCTCAGAAGAAAGCCATCGAGCCAGACCTGGCGGCGCTCGCCGAAGGCAAAGGCTTGAAAGTCTTCAACCGAAGTCTGAGCGCTCTCAACGACGGAGCCAGGAAAGGCGTTCGTCTGAGCGAAATCCCAGGCGTCGGTGTCGTGTACATTGAAGGGGTCGAGTTCACCGACGGCGTCCTTGAGATTGATATCAGGGGCAAGGACGTTCAGCAGCAAAGTTTCGTCGGCGTCGCTTTTCACGGGCTGGATGAAAAGACTCATGACGCAGTCTACTTTCGCCCGTTCAACTTCAAGGCTGAAGACCCGGCCAGACGCCTCCGCGCCGTCCAATACATCTCTCATCCGACCTACACCTGGGAGAAGCTGCGAACGGAACAGCCGGGAAAGTACGAGAAGCCTGTCAGTCCCATACCGGATCCAAACGACTGGTTTCACGCTCGCGTTGTCGTCGCGAGTCCGAAAGTGAGCGTCTTCGTCAATGACGCGAAAGAGCCCAGTTTGGTGGTCGACCAGTTGAGCGACCGCAAGAAGGGATTGGTCGGCCTGTGGGTCGCTTCGGGCGGGGACTTCGCCAACTTCAAAATAGTTCCGGCCTGAAGACCGGTACCGTCAGTAAATCGCGAAATCGGGAAGAATGCGCATAAATCGAAAGACACCTGGGTACGCACCGCTTCCAGCGTGCAGGCTCGGCAGGAGGCGCATAAAAAAGCGATTGGCCGTCTAACCGAGACTGCACGCTGGAAGCGATGCGTACCCAGGTTTGCGCCAATCAATGTATGGAAAATGGATCTCTTCGATCATTTCGTGATTTACTGACAGTACCGCGCGCGTAATCAAGCGGCCGACCTACGAAGCAGCCGCGCAGCCGCTCGCGCGCGGTACTGTACCGGCAGAATCCATCGCGCTTGGAGCGAAGGGGAAAATTATGTCCTTGAAAAATATATTGAAGCTTTCGGGGCTCTTCGGGTTTCTGATCATCCTGTGTCAGGCAGTTTCGGCTCAGATTCCTCCTTTTCGAGAACTGGCGCGAATGTTCGATTACGACCGGCGCGCGCCACTCGATGTAAAGGAGCATTCGGTTGAAGAGCGGGAAGGCGCAAAGGTCTTCGACATCTCTTACGCCAGCCCGCAGGGAGGGCGCGTGACGGCTTACCTGGTCGCGCCTGCGAGTAAAGGCCGCCACGCGGTGATTATCTTCGCGCACCCGGCGGGAAGCGATAGAGCCTGAATCTTCTGGAGGAAAATATGATCGCAGACCTTTGGCAAGACCTGCGCTACGGCGCGCGAACGTTATTGAAGCAGCCCGGCTTCACGCTAATTGCCGTGCTGACGCTGGCATTGGGCATCGGCTCGACCACTACGATCTTCAGCGCGATCCAGAACATTTTGCTGGATCCGTTCCCCTACACGGATGCGCAGCGCGTGGTCGCCATTCAGATTCGCGATACGAGCAGCAGCCGTCCGGGCGGGCGCACTTTCTTCCAGGCGCCGGAATTCCTCGATTATCAGGAACAGAACCACGTGTTCGAGGAGGTCATCGGCGGCACGTTCGGTGACGTGCTCTACAACAGCGGCGACGGGATGGAGCAGTTCAGTGGCGGCTATGTCACGCCGAACACGTTCAGATTCCTGGGCGTTCCGGCCCAACTTGGTCGTGGCATCACGCCGGACGACGCCAGTCCTGGCGCGCCGCCGGTCTTCGTGATGGCGCACAAACTGTGGGTCAAGCGCTTCAACCTGGACCCGAGCATTCTGGGCAAGACTTTCACGCTCAACGGGACGCCGACGACGCTGGTCGGGATCATGCCGCCGCGCTTCACCAAATTGGGCGCAGACGTCTGGATCGTCCGGTCAATTGAGCGCGCCGACCCTCGCGCCAACCGCGATTTCTGGATGTTCCAGGCGAAACTCAAGCCCGGCGTCACCGTCCAGCAAGCGCAGGCCGATATCGAGCTGATCGCGCGGCGGCTGGCGCAGGTTTATCCCAATAACTATCCCAAGAACTTCAGCGTCCAGATCATCAGTTGGGTTGACAGCCTGGTCGGGCAGTTTCGCAAGACGCTATATACGATCGCTGCCGCCGTCGGCCTATTGCTGCTGATCGCATGCAGCAATGTGGCGAACATGTTGCTGGCGCGCGCGACGGCGCGTGAGAAAGAGATGGCGGTTCGCTCCGCGCTGGGCGCCAGCCGGATGCGACTGGTGGGCCAATTGCTGACCGAGAGTTTGCTGCTCGCGCTCGGCGGAGCGATTGTGGGCTGCCTCTTCTCTTACGCCGGCGTCAAGGGGCTGGTGACGCTGATTCCGGACGGCTTCATCCCGCGCGAAGCAGAGATTCGGTTGAACCTTCCCGTCCTGCTCTTCAGCTTGGTGACGGCGGTCGGCGCCGCAGTGCTCTTCGGCCTGGCGCCGGCGCTGCAAACGGTCAGAAAGGACCTGGTCGAGCCGCTGAAAGACGCGAGCAAAGGCGCCGGAGGCGGTTTCAGGCGAGGACGGTTGCGGAATGCGCTGGTGGTGTTCGAGGTGGCGCTGTCACTGGTGTTGCTGTCGGGCGCAGGCCTGCTGATGCGCAGTTTCGTCAAGTTGCAACAGGTGGACCTGGGCTTCAATCCGGAGAACATCCTGTTCGCGCGCCTGCCTTTCCCCCGCGGCCAATACACTACGGCCGCCGAAAAACAGCGGTTCTACGAGCAATTGCTGAGCCGGCTGCGCACGCTGCCCGGCGTGGTGACGGCAGCCGAGACGACTACTCTCCCGCCGTATGGCGGCATCGGCAGCGATATAGACATCGTCGGCAAGACGCATACAGAGAAGTGGCGGGCGATCATTTCATTATGCAGCGAGGGCTATTTCCCGACGCTGCAATTGCGGACGCTGCGTGGTCGCACACTCTCGGAAACAGAGGTGAACGGCGCGCGCAAAGTCGCCGTCGTGAACCAGACGTTCGTGAACAAGTTCCTCGGCAATGAGGACCCGATTGGGCAAATGGTCAAAATCAATACGCTGGAGAGCTTGCCCGATTCTCCGGTTAAAGAACCGGTCTTCGAAATCATCGGCGTGGTCTCGGACGTCAGGAATCAGGGCATCCAGGAAGCGCCGATGCCTGAAATGTTCGCGCCTTATACGATCACCGGCGCGTTTGAGCGGGGGATTATGGTCAGGACATCGGCCCCGCCGCTTTCGCTGCTCAACAACCTGAGGCGAGAAATTTGGGCCGTGGATTCCAATATCGCTTTGACGTTCACCGGCAGTCTGGAAGATTTCCTGAAGCAGTTCAGCTACGCCGAGCCGCGTTTCAGTTTGGTTCTGCTGAGCGTCTTTGCAAGTGTCGGATTGGCGTTGGTGGCGCTGGGAGTCTTCAGCGTGATCGCCTACACGGTCGCGCGGCAGACACACGAGATCGGCATCCGGATGGCGCTGGGCGCTGGAGCCGCAGATGTGGTGCGGATGGTCCTGCGGATGGGATTGCAACTGGTCGGATTGGGCGTGGTCGTAGGATTGCTGGCGAGCTTTGCCGTGACGCGTGTGATCTCCAATCAGCTTTGGGGCGTGTCGCCGCGCGATCCGTTGACACTGGTCGTGGTGGTGGCCGTTGTGGCGCTGGCCGGTCTGGCGGCGTGTTATTTCCCCGCGCGGCGCGCCACGAAGGTGGACCCGCTGGTGGCATTGAGATACGAATAGATGTCAGATGTCAGATGTCAGATGTCAGTAGAGAGCTTTGCCGCCACTCTTCTACTGACATCTGACACCTGACATCTTCTCATTGAGGAATTATGCAAGCCTTTATACAAGACCTGCTCTATTACGCGCGAATTTTGCGGAAGAACCCTGGCTTCACGATGATTGCAGTGATCACGCTGGCGTTAGGCGTCGGCGCGAACACGGCGATCTTTAGCGTGGCGAACACGGCGCTACTGCAGCCGCTGCCTTATCAGAATCCGGACGAACTCGTAATGGTGTGGGAGACTGCGCCGAAGCTCGGCTTCCCGCACAACGACGTGGCGCCAGCCAATTTCATTGACTGGCGCGATCAGAATCGAGTCTTCACGCAGATTGCCGCCTTCGGGGGCGCTAGCCTGAGCCTGACCGGGCGTGGAGAGCCTGAGCGGATAGAAGGCGAGCGCGTTTCGGCTAGCCTGTTCCCGCTGCTCGGGGTCGCCCCGGGGCTGGGACGCGTCTTCACGGAACAGGAAGACCGCTCCGGCGCCCAGAGTGTAATCGTGCTTAGTCACAGCCTGTGGCAGCGGCGGTTCGGCGGCGATCCTGGCGTCATTGGGCAGAGCCTGACGCTCAACAATCATCCGTACACGGTCGTCGGCGTTATGCCCGCGCATTTCAGGTTCCCTGGACGCGAACAGGAGTTCTGGGTACCGATGGCCTTTGAGCCGGATGAGGCGGCAGGCCGCGGCGATCATTACCTTAGTGTGGTGGCGCGGCTCAAACCCGGCGTAACCAGGCAGCAGGCGCAGGCCGAGATGGAGACCATTGCGGCGCGCTTGCAGCAACAATATCCACAAACCAACACCGACCAGGGCGTCGCGCTCGTCCCGCTGCACGAGGAATTCGCCAGCGCCATTCGCAAGCCGCTGTTAATCCTGATGGGCGTGGTCGGCTTCGTACTGCTGATCGCCTGCGCGAACTTGACAAATCTGCTGTTGGCGCGCGCGACGCAACGCGCATCGGAACTGACGATCCGCGCTGCGCTGGGCGCGAGCCGCATGCGCCTGATCCGCCAGTTACTCACCGAAAGCGTCTTGCTAGCGCTCTCAGGCGGCGCGGTCGGGGCGCTGCTGGCTATCTGGGGAGTTGATTTGCTTGAAACGCTCGTCCCTGAAAATCTCGCCCAGGCGCGCGGGGTAGTGGTGGACGGGCGCGTGTTTGGCTTCTCGGCCACCGTCTCGCTGCTGACCGGCGTGGTGTTCGGTTTAGCGCCAGCCCTGCAAATTTCGAAGCTGAATCTGACCGAGGCGTTGAAAGAGGGCGGACGAAGCGGCGCGGGGAGCGGGAGCCGAGGCCGTCTGCGCGGGGCGCTCGTTATCGGAGAGATTGCGCTGTCACTCGTGCTTCTGACCGGGGCAGGTTTGATGATCAAAAGCTTCTACCGCCTGACCGGCGTTGATTCGGGATTTCAGCCGGATAAGTCGTTGACCATGCGAATGCATCTGTCGGGAGAGAAGTACGGCGATTCGGTCAAGCGCCGGACGTTTTACGACCATATGCTCCAGCAGGTACAGTCAATTCCGGGCGTGCAATCCGCTGGCGTGATTACTCAACTGCCGCTCACAACTCAAGGATTGAGCTTCAGCTTCTCGCTGGAGGGGCAGCCGCCGATGCCTGCGAGCAATCTGCCAATAGCCGTCTTCCGCGTTATCAGCCAGGATTATTTCCGCGCGATGGGCGTCCCGTTGCTGCGCGGGCGAAGCTTTACGCCGCAAGATTCCACTGACGCCCAGGCCGTAGTCGTCATCAATCGGACGATGGCCGAACGTTTCTGGCCTGGTCAGGAAGCGCTCGGTAAACGCTTCAAAATCGGCTCTTCGGACAGTCAGAACCCATTGATGCTGGTTGTCGGCGTCGTGGGTGACGTGCGCCAGAGCAGCCTCGATCAGGCGCTGAAGCCGGAGATGTACGTTTCTCACCTGCAAGATCGCCGGTTCTTTGCCATCCCGCGCGACCTGGTGGTGCGGACGACTGGCGACCCGCTCGCTATGGCTGCAGCCGTGCGCGCCGAAATCTGGAAGATGGACAAAGACCTGCCGCTTTACCGGGTGCGGACGATGGAACAGGTCCTGTCAGCGTCGGTGGCCGGGCAGCGTTTCAACATGTTGTTACTCACGGTGTTCGCCGCGCTGGCGCTGATGCTGGCCGCCGTTGGCATCTACGGGCTGATGTCTTACGCCACGGCGCAGCGCGCGCGCGAGATCGGCGTCAGACTGGCGCTTGGCGCGCGAGCGAGCGATGTGCTCAGGCTGGTCATGAAGCAAGGTCTGATACTGACCATCAGCGGCGTTGGGGTCGGGCTGGCCGGAGCGTTTGCTCTTACGCGATTAATGACGGGGCTGCTGTTCGGAGTCAGCGCGACCGATCCCGTGACCTTTACGCTGATCGCGGCGCTGCTGACGCTGGTGGCGCTTGCGGCCTGCTGGATCCCGGCGCGCCGGGCGGCAATGGTTGATCCGATGGTCGCGCTTCGATGCGAATAGATGTCAGATGTCAAATGTCAAATGTCAGATGTCAGTGAGGGGACTCTAGCGTCATTCTTCTACTGACATCTGACATCTAGCATCTGACATCTTTCCCCGGAGGAACAATGCAAACCCTACTACAAGACCTGCGCTACGGCGCGCGAATGTTGTTGATGAAGCCCGGATTCACGGCTGTAGCCGCGCTCACGCTTGCTCTGGGCATCGGCGCGAACACGGCGATCTTCAGCGCGGTGAATGCGCTTTTGTTGCGCCCTTTGCCGATTGATGGCGTAGATCGCCTCGTGTACGGTTTCTCGCTAAGAGAAGGCTTCGATCCGTTCGGTACCTCGCTCCTTGAATACGCCGCATACCGCGAGCGCAGCCGGGTCTTCGCGCAGAGCGGGGTCGGGAGACAACAACCCTTCAACCTGATTGGACGGAACGAGCCGGAACGGTTACGAGGCGCGGCGGTGATGGCCGAGTATTTAAACACTCTCGGCGTCAACCCGATCATCGGGCGCGGCTTCACAGCGGAAGAAGATCAGCCGGGCGGTCCGGCGGTGGCGATCCTCGGCTATGGGTTGTGGCGGCGCCGCTTCGGCGGCGACGATCGGATCATCGGGGCCCAACTCAATCTCGACGGCCGCAACATTACTGTTGTCGGCGTCATGCCGCCGGGGTTCGATATTCCCATGTCGGCTGAGATCTGGACGCCGCTGCAAATCAATATTCACAGCCTGCCGCTCGATGCGCGGGCCGGACGCGATCACGAGATGATCGCGCGTCTCAAACCTGGCGTCAGCGTGGAGCGGGCGGACACCGAACTGAAGGCGGTCGCGCGATCGCTTGAAGATGAGCATCCACAGTTCGCTCGCGGTTGGAGTTATGGAGTCGTTCCGCTGCGCCAGCGGCTGATCGACGATCTGGCGGGGAGAACCAGGAAATCGCTTTTTGCGCTTCTAGCGGCTGTCGCCTTCTTATTGCTGATCTGCTGCGCCAATGTGGCCAATCTGCTGCTCGCGCGTGGCGTGTCGCGCGAGCGCGAGATGGCCATTCGATGGGCGCTCGGCGCGAGCCGCGGTCGAATCATTCGCCAGCTGTTTACGGAAAGCCTGTTGCTGTCGGCGCTCGGCGGGGTGATAGGGCTGCTATTGGCTTACTGGCTTGTCCCATTACTGGGCGCGCTCAGTCCGATTCAAGCAGTCTCCCTCTCGGCTTTCCTTAATGACATTCGGATTGATGCTCGAGTCCTGGCATTCACGGTGATTGTCTCGATGCTCACGGGAGCCCTTTTCGGTTTAGCTCCGGCGTTGAGGACCGCCGCCGGAGGGTCAATGCCGCTCATTCGTCAAGGCGAGCAGCGGACTGGCGGTTGCGGGGGCCGCCGGTTGCGGGGCGCGCTAGTCGTCGGCCAGATCGCCATGGCTATGACGCTGCTCATCGGAGGAGGGTTGATGGCTCAAAGCTTTCAGCGGCTTCAGCAGGTCGAACTCGGCTTCCGTCCCGAGAAATTGATGACGATGCAAATGGCGTTGCCCTCGGCGAAATACCAGGAACATCGCCAGCGCGTCGCTTTCATCGAACAGGTTCTTGAACGAGTGAAGGGCTTGCCGGGTGTCGTCTCCGCCGGATTTACGACGAACATCCCGCTCGCTCAGCCTTCGATCGATTCGATCTTCACCGTCGAGGGACGCCCGCCCGCCAACCCGGGAGATGTCGCGATCACCGCTTCACGCCTGGTCAGCCCCGGTTATCTTGAAACCCTCGGAGTGAGGCCCGTAAAGGGGCGGTTGATCACAGAGCAGGATCGGGCCGGCGGCTCGCCGGTCGTGGTGATCAGTGAAGAACTCGCGCGCCAGGCATGGCCCGGAGAAGACCTGATCGGCAAACGCGTCAGGGCAGGGCGGTTTGATCAAACAGAACGCCCCTGGCTCACGGTGATCGGGGTTGTTAAAGACGTGAAGGAGGACCGATTCAATTTCAGGATTAACCGTCCCGCCTGGTATATCCCATATTTTGAATACGGCCAATATCAATTCTCAGCAAGATTGACCGCGCAAGTAGACCTGGTGGTCAAGGCCGACGACGATACGGCGAGTCTAGCCGCCTCGATCCGCCGCGCCATCGGATCGGTAGACCCGGAACAGCCCGTCTCCCAAATGATGACGATGAAGGAGCATCTCGCCGATGCGCTGATCGCCGAGCGATTCGGCGCCGTCTTGATGGGATCGTTGGCGGTTGTGGGGCTGACGCTGGCCGCGCTTGGGCTTTACGGCGTGATGGCTTACTCGGTCAACCAGCGCACGGCGGAACTCGGATTGCGGATGGCGCTTGGCGCGCGTCCGGGCGACCTCTTCAAGCTGGTGACGGCTGAGGGCGTCAAATTGATCGTCGGCGGTCTCGGGCTCGGATTGGCCGGGGCTCTAGCGGTAACGCGATTTTTGTCGGGAACGCTCTACGAAGTGAGTCCGACCGATCCTGCCACCTTCGCCGTCATTTCGATTGCGCTGGCCGCCGTGGCGCTCGCGGCCTGTTATCTGCCTGCGCGACGGGCGACGAAGGTCGATCCGATGGTCGCGCTTCGACGCGAGTGAGCGCGATCCATCCCTTAGGATTTAGAGTCTGTTTTGAGACCCCAGCCCCGGTGGGGCGACCTGTTTGTAGCTTGCGATAGAGTCTATTTCTCAAGCTCCGTTAGGAGCGAAATGTGTCAGATGTCGCTCCTGACGGAGCTGAAGAACAAACGCGCGCCACAATCTATAAATATTTCACTCCTAACGGAGCTGTTATTTCAACGCCTTGTCTCGCCAGCGGCGAACGCTCATCACGTCAAAGCGTTCGCCTGTGAAGGCGATCTGCTTCACGGGTTTCTCTGCGGCGCGCTTCAGATAATCGCCCACGTCCATCCAGCGGATTTCGCCGTCGGACATGCGAATAACAAGCATTACAGGATAGGCCTGCTGGAGCCAATAATCGGCCCAACTCTCGTTCCTGATCTGAAAGACCTCCGCGCCATCGAGCTTCCGCGTCGTCAGGTAAGAGTCGCCGGACTTCAATTGCAGGTAGATCCGTTTGCCTGTGGCGCTCTCCTGGTCGTCTTTGAACTCGATCTCGCCATCAATACCGTGATCGCTGTTGGTATAGCCGCGATAGATCTGTCCGGCCTCGGCGCTGATAGTGAAAGCGTGGCCGACCAGAATCAGTTCGCGGCTCTCGTTATCAATGACAATCTGGCTTCCCGCCTGCAGCCGCCGCGTCTCTTCCTTGACCTCCGGCGAATCGAATTTCTTCTCGACCGTGTCGCGCAGTGGAATCGCCTTACCGCAATCGGGACAGAAGACTTTGCCCTTGCCGCGAGTGGACAGAGCTTTGTCTATCCTGATCTGATCGGTGAAGGGGTGATTGTAGGCGTCGCATTTTCTGTTGCCGCATACGTAATGCCGTAACCGCTTCACGTCCCGCGCTTGTTCGGTCAGGTGGTTGTGGACGTAGCGGAGGAAGATGACGCGGGAATTTTCATCCACGTCGGGACTGAAATAGACATCCAACCGCGCCGCGCCCTCGGCCTCTCGTGTGAGCTTCAATCCGAGGCTCTGGCCGGTCTGGGTTTTGAAATCGGCGGCGTCCCTCCAGAGCTGGTCGGCCTCAAAGGCTTCGGTATTATGCAGCCGCACGACCAACGTGGCGTAGACGTCATCCACGGGACCCTTGAAGCGATATGTGACCAGCACGTTCGGATGGGTAGGCTGTTCGGGGCGCTCGCGCCGGAAATAACCGGGGAAGGTCAACAGCGCCCCGGCGTCGGAAGATTGGCGAATACACCAGGCGCGGCTGACGAAAGTCTCCTGCAGGGTGCGCAGAACCACTGCTTCATCTTCGGCGGGCAAGCGTTTGAAGTCATGATAATCCAGATCGCCCGCAAGCAACTCGTCTTCACGTACACATCCGAGCGGATTTTTGCGCGCCTTTCGGACCACGGCGGCTGCGTAACGGCTGAGTATTTCCGGCCTCAGCAGAATGAAGCCGCCGAAGTCAACGCGTTGAATCATTCCCGGTCCGGCCAGCAATTCCACGACGGTCTGCAGTTCCGCCGGGGAGAAGAGTTCTCCGGGCAGCGCCATCTCCATCCTTTGTTTCAATTCGGCCATACGTATCAGTACGAGTCCGCCGTCGCGCAGGCTCATGATCTCCTGCTTCATCCGATGGTAGAGCGCAGGCGAAGTTGTTGCGGGGATGTTTTGCCAGTCGATGGCGGCGATGATGGCCTCGCGCAAACCGTCGCAACCTTCTCCCGTCTTCGCGCTGGTTAGGAGCAGCGGAGACCGGAAGCCGCGCTCTTGTATGAAACGGTCCATGCTCTCGTCGCTGACTACAATCCCGCCCCGGTCAACGCGTCCGGCGACCAGCAGTTTAGCGAAGGATTTGCGGGCCGCTTTTTGCAGGTCGTGATCCCACTGGCCGAGTCCCTCGAAGGGGTTCTGGTCCTGCGGATTGAAGACCAGCGCAGCCACCGCCGTGTCGTCCATGAAGAGCTGGTGGACGAGACGGTAATCAACCTGCCCGGCGAAATCCCACAGCCAGATTTCGCGCTCCGCGCCGTCCAGGTTCGCGGCATGCGGCAGTTTCCAATGGGTCGCCCACGCGCCGTCCGTCGAGGTATTGCGTTCCTCGTCCTTGATTCTCAGAGCGAGATAGTTGGATAGCCCCGTCTTGCCCACGCCGGAATCCCCAACGAGGAGGACCTTGGCGTTTGTGTATTGAACCTGATCCGGCGTCGGGACTTCCCGCGCCTCGGCGGCGAATTCCGACAAATTCCATATCCGACCGACGCCGTTGGCTGCGCAGGTGAGGGCGAGTTTGGAGTCGCCACTGAAGGCCACGCTCCAGACGGTGTTGGAGTGTCCTTCGAGCACGCGCAGGCATCGGCCGCTCTCGACATCCCACACCCTCACCATCTTGTCTGTGGAGCCCGAGAGGGCGTGGCGGAAGTCTCTGCTCCAGGCCACGCTCCAGATCCCGTTGGAATAGTCTTCGAGCACGCGGAGGCAGCGGCCGCTCTCGAGATCCCACAGCCGCGCAGATTTGTCATTGGAGACGGAGAAGGCGCGACGGGAATCGCCGCTGAATGCCACGCTCCAGACGCTGGCGGAGTGACCTTCGAGCACGCGGAGGCAGCGTCCGCTCTTGACGTCCCACAGCCGCACCGTATGGTCATTGGAGCCCGAGATGGCATACATACCATCCGGGTTGAAAGCGACGGAGTTGATTGCGGAGACATGGCCGAACGAAAGGACTCGCTCCTCAAATCGCGCACGTGCAGACTCCTGTTCTTCGACGGACAGGATTCGGGGCGGACGGCAGGCTTCGAGGAGCTTCGTATACTCCTGCTCGCGCTTCTCCGGTAACCAGTCCACGTAGAGGAATTGCGCCAGCGAGCCTTTAATGGGCGCTTCGTCGATCCGCACCGGAATGAAGCGGAGCTCCTTGTTCAGCGGATCGCGGAACCGGAACGTGCCCGCCTCCAATTGCGCCCAATCGGAGCTGAACGCGTTGGCCGACATAAACAGGACCAGCACGCGGGATTCTTCCAGCCCGTCATCAAGCTTCTTAGGTAGGCTGTCGCCGGGCTTCAATGTCCATTCATCGAACCATACACGCAGCCCGTCCGCCTTAAACCGCTCGGCGACGGCGCGCACGATGTCTTTGTCTTTCGAACTGTGGCTCAGGAATACGTCGTATTTGAAATCGTCAGCCATGCTTTAACCTTTGTCGCCCCGCCCACCAACGCTTAACGCGGTAGCATCTCGAAAAAAACAGACTGTCTCGAATTTGTTTGGCAATTCATCACGCCAGCAATCACGGCGCTGCTTTGACCTGACAGAAGTGTAGAAGCCCGGCCGGGCGCTGACGGAACGGCGCGCAGTATAAACCCGCTTCTTCGCCCGCTCAATCTGATTTCCGACGCAGTCCCGGTTTGCAGCGACTGATGTCGTCCCGCTTCGGTTTTGGGAAAAGACGATCCCAAAAGCGGACAGATTACCCCTGCCTTAAATCGTCAGCCTCATCTCAAATCACGTCATTCAAAGGTTTATACGATTTGACGAAAGTGGCACGCCGCTTGGTTATTCAATTTCGATATCCCAGCCCGCTAATACGGGCGCCGATTGTCGCATTTAATTTTCAAAGTCCATCAGGCTGTTTGGTTGTGGGGAAGACTTATGAACACGGTCTGGCAAGACCTGCGCTTCGGCGCGCGAATGTTGGCGAAGAATCCTGGGTTCACGTTGATCGCCGTAATCACACTTGCGCTCGGCATCGGCGCGAACACGGCCATCTTCAGCGTGTCCGATAAGCTGTTGCTGCGACCGTTGCAGGTGAAAGACCCGCATCGACTCGCTCTCGTAACGGGCGAAACCGTCAATCCGAAGTTTCTAAACAACATCTTTTCCTATCCGGATTACGTCGATTACCGCGATCAGAACGAGGTCTTCAGCGATCTGTTCGCGTTCACTCTGACCAACGCCGTCAAGTTTGGCGCGGGCGAACAGTCCGACAAGATCAACGTCGAATTGATTTCGGGCAATTACTTTGACGCGCTCGGCGTGGCGGCGGCCCGAGGGCGCGTTATTCGGGACGAGGACAATCGCGCCGAGGGCGCGCATCCGGTGGCCGTCATCAGCCACAATTGTTGGCGCCAGCGCTTCGGCGGGCAGCCCGAAGTGGTCGGCCAGACGATGCTGCTCAACGGCGCGAGCTACACCATCATCGGCGTCGCGCCGGCCGGGTTCGCAGGAATGAGACTGGAGACTCAAGCCGAAGCATGGGCGCCGTTGATGATGCGGCGGCAATTGCTGTCGGCGACGACTTCGAATTTCGAGCGCAAGTCGGCATGGTTGAGATTGATGGGCCGGCTCAAACCCGGCGTCGCAATGGCGCAGGCGCAGACGAGTTTCGATCTGACAGCGCGGCGCATCTGGGAGGCCAACACCAGCCCCAGCGTCCGCAATCTGCCATTCAACGAAAAGCGCATCCTGCTCGAACCGGGCGGGCGGGGGATTTCGTCTCTCCGGCGCTCGATGGGCGAAACACTAAAGCTATTATTAGGCGTCGTGGGGCTGCTGCTGGCGTTGGCGTGCGCGAACGTGGCCAATCTGTCGCTGGCGCGCGCCAGCGGGCGGCGCAAAGAGATCGCGATGCGGCTGGCGCTCGGCGCGAGTCGCTTCAGAATCATCCGGCAAATGTTGACCGAAAGTCTGTTGCTGGCCAGTCTCGGCGCGAGCGCCGGATTGATGCTCGCGCCGTGGCTCTATGACATGCTGCTCGCGTTTGAACCCAGCTTTGTGATTGAACGCTCGACGTTGCAGGGAAGCCTGGACGCCCGAGTGCTTGGGTTCACGGCGCTGACCGCCGTCTTGTCGGGATTGTTCTTCGGCCTGGCTCCGGCCTGGCAGAGCGCGCGGGCCGATCTGATCCCTGCGCTGAAGGATGCGGAAGCAGGTTCGGAACGGCGCGAACGGCGCTGGAATGCGCGCGGCGCGCTGGTCGTGGCGCAGGTCGCGCTGGCGTTGGTAATGCTCGTCGGCGCGGGATTGTTGGTGAGAAGCCTGCGGCATCTGTTCGCGATTGATCCCGGATTCCGCGCCGAGAACCTGTTGATCGTGCCGCTCGATTTGCCGCGCGCGGCCTACGCGGGGGCCAAGGACGAAGCGGGCAAACGCGCCGTGGAGGAAAGCAATAATCAGTATTTCGCCCAAGTCGCCGAGCGAGTGAAGGCGCTGCCGGGCGTCGAGTCGGCCACTACCGCCGCGCTCACGCCCTTCAGCAACGTCATCGGCAAGAACGGGGTTGTTATCGAAGGATTGCAATCCAAGCCCGGCGAAAACATCGCGATTGATTCCAACAGAGTCGGGCCAGGGTATCACGAACTGATTGGGATTCCGCTCGTCCAGGGGCGGGGCTTCACCGAACGAGACAACGCAAATGCGCCTCCCGTAGCCATCATCAACGAGGCGATGGCGCGCGCCTATTTCCCGAATCAAAACTCGCTGGGCAAGCGGTTCAGCCTGGGGCAGGGCATGCCGTGGATAGAGATCATCGGCGTGACGCGCGATCACCGCTTGCACAGCCTGACCGAAACGCCATTCCCGCATTTCGATCTTCCGGCCTTGCAACATGGCTACGGCTCGTTCGCCCGGCTGGTCGTGCGGACGAAGGTTGACCCGCTGGCGGTATTGCCGTCGGCGCGCAAAGAGGCGCTGGCGCTGAACGCGCAAGTGGAGATAGAACGACCGACGACTCTCTACGACGAGGTGAAGAATTCGATCGCGGCGGCGCGCATGGCATCGTCGTTGACAAGCCTGTTCGGATTGACGGCGTTGCTGCTCGCCGGCGTCGGCTTGTACGGCGTGATGTCGTACGCGGTCAGCCGCCGCACGCGCGAGATAGGCGTCCGCATCGCCCTGGGCGCGCGGCGGGGCGATGTGCTGCGGCTGACGCTCAGACAGGGGTTGCTGCTGACGGGACTCGGCCTCGCGCTAGGCTCGTTGGCGGCTTTATCGCTGACGCGCCTGATCCGAACTATGTTGTACGGCGTCGGCGCGACCGATCCGCTGACGTTCGCCACGGTCGCGCTGTTGTTGGCGAGTGTGGCGCTGCTGGCATGCTGGATTCCCGCGCGGCGGGCGACGAAAGTTGATCCGATGGTCGCGCTCAGATGCGAATAGATGTCAGATGTCAGATGTCAGATACTAGGTGTCAGATGTCAGATGTCAGTGAGAGCTTTGCCACTACTCTTCTACTGACATCTGACACCTAGTATCTGACATCTGACATCTTCTGATGGAGGAATTATGCAGACATTCTGGAAAGACCTGCGCTACGGGGCGCGAATGTTGTTGAAGAATCCTGGATTCACGTCGATCGCCGTGATCACACTGGCGCTAGGGATCGGGGCGAATGCGTCGATCTTCAGCGTCGTCAACGCGGTGCTGCTGCGACCGCTGCCGTTCAAGGAACCGGAGCGGCTGATTATGATTCGCGAAACGAAAATCCCACAATTCCCGGAGTTCTCTGTCTCGCCTGGCAACTTCCTGGATTGGAAGAGGCGGAATACGGTCTTCGAGCGGTTGGTGGCCATTAGCTCCCCGTCTTTTAACCTGATCGGAACTGGCGACCCGGAGCAGTTAAGCGGCATGCGCGTCACCGAGGGGTTTTTGGTGATGCTCGGCGCAAAACCGGAACTGGGACGCGATTTTCTC
>Ga0154003_1000238_pt1 | contig 17117 bp, 14 predicted proteins | sample TSFL087MetaG_FD_104679 | JGI IMG/M metagenome (GOLD analysis project Ga0154003, IMG submission 104679) | Attine ant fungus gardens microbial communities from Florida, USA - TSFL087 MetaG | ecosystem: Host-associated > Fungi > Mycelium > Unclassified | place: USA: Florida, Lake Talquin State...
CTATTTAAAGTGGGATAAGGGTCAGCTGCTTGAACAGAATCGCACATTGATTAATTTAAATACAGTGGCCTTTTCAGATAACGATAAAAGGAAATTGCAATCAGAACGAGAAGTGTTACAATTGTTGCAAAATAATGATTTAAGTTTAAATGATATCCAGGATATTCGCATGGGTTATGTCATGAATCAAGATGCACAAGCCCAGATTGTAACGATGACACCTTCCTGGTTGTATAAGAAAAATGGAGAATGGTATTTGCTTGCTACGAGTTCGGAAGATGCAACGCCGTCAAAGCAGAGTGATACGCAGAGCACAGGGAGGAATGGTCAGTGAATTGGGGACAAACCAAGACTATTTTCATTCTTTGCTTTTTCCTTTTAGATATTTTTCTTGGCTACCATCTTTGGGAGAATCATCATCAATATCAAGAGCAGTATGAAAGTGGCAGTGATAATAATTTTGATCAACTTATCAGCTCGAAAAAAATTGATACCTCACATGTGACGCTTCCGAGCAATAAGCAACGGGTGACATTTTTAGAAGGTACGTTGGCGAATTTTAATAGTGATAATATCCACAAAGCATTGGAAAAGCTTAGTGTATCCAAGGGAAAGAAAGTTTTTAATTATAATACAGATGCCAGTGGAGCTAACTTGAGTGTCACATTTATAAAGCCGGTTTCGCTTCCAAAAGATCTATCAACAGATGCTATTAATGGTCTTCTCAAAAAATATGTATATCAAGGCGATCATTATAACTTTTGGAAGGTTGATAAGAAGGATGGTATAACAATCTATCATTTTGTACAAACCTATAATACCTATCAGGTGTTTTCTATACCTAATGAGAAGGTTAGTACGCTCGATGTGCCAATCAAAAATGGCAAGGCAGTTGGCTATAAGCAAACCTTCATTCATATCCAGCCAGCTAATCAAAAAATGACTATGCCTGTGACACCGATGGAAGCCATTCAACAGTTATGGGAGCAAAACTATTTACCTATCACGAAAAATCCATCGATCACCGCAATTAATTTAAGCTATATCAATATGGTTACCACGCCGAGTGCGAGTGTTAAAGATAACTCAACTCTTAATTTTATTCCAGCGTGGTATATCAAGGTGAAGCTCAAAGATGGATCAAAGGAATCTACTAAAGAATACTTTGTTTCAGAGCTTAATGTCAAAACAATAGATGAGGGGGATTAATGTGGCATTACAATTCAGTGTTTTAGCAAGTGGGAGTACTGGTAATGCTGTTTATGTTGAAACAGATCATCACAAGCTCCTCATCGATTGTGGTTTAAGTGGAAAGAAGATAGAGGCGTTATTGGCAAAAATTGATCGGTCGGCAAAGGATTTGGATGCTATTTTAGTGACGCATGAGCACAGTGATCATATTAAGGGTCTGGGCGTTTTCTCTAGACGACATCAACTCCCTATCTATGCAAATGAAAAAACATGGAAAGCAATGGGAGCGGGTATCGGAGAGATGCCGATTGAACAGAAGTTTGTTTTTCAGACAGGGGCTATGCAAAGTTTTGGAGATATTGATGTAGAATCCTTTGGTGTGTCTCATGATGCGGTGGAACCGATGTTCTTTGTCTTTCGTCATCAACAAAAGCAATTGACCTTATTGACAGATGTGGGCTATGTCTCGGATAAGATCAAAGGTACCATTAAATATTCCGATGCCTATATCATTGAAGCCAATCATGATATTAATATGCTCATGGCAGGTCGTTATCCTTGGAACGTCAAGCGACGCATTCTGGGTGACTCCGGGCATATTTCTAATGATGATGCTGGTGCGGCGCTGAGGGATGTTCTCGATGACCGTACGAAAAAGATTTATTTAGCTCATTTAAGCAAGGATAACAATATGAAAGAACTGGCACGGATGTCGGTGCAGCAACAACTGGAACAGCATGGTATAAAAATAGGTGAACTGGGCTTGTATGATACTGACCCTGAAGAGCCAACGGCATTATCCATTGTTTGATTTAGCTAGTTAAGGAAAAAATTCAGTAACTATCGAAATTGTTACATATTCTATCGGGGAAAAGGGAATACCGTTATAATAACAGTGTAGTGATTCACTAAAAAGGTAAGGTGATTGAAAGTATGGGTTATTATAATAATCAGGATGAGTCTCCAGACTCAAGAAATAGACAAAGTTCTAAGCGGAGACGTGGTGGATGGTTTGTTTCAGGTTTTTTAGGTGCCATTATTGGCATCATCTTCTTTTTCTTAATCTCCCCTTTTTTGGAGGATCGGGGCTGGTTACCGACAAACAGTGCTGACGATCAAACCATAACAACTCAGAATGCTACCGGATCAACAAAAAATATGAGTGTGGATGTCACGAGTGCTGTAACAAAAGCGGTGGACAATGCTTCTCCAGCAGTTGTCGCAGTGCTCAATTTCCAAAGTACCAATCTTACGGGCAGTCAATTGACTGAATCGGGTGTAGGTTCAGGTATTATTTATAAAAAAGATGGATCAAATGCTTATGTGGTGACCAATAACCACGTCGTAGAAGGAGCTTCAAAGGTTGAGGTTAGCTTTGATGACCAACATAAGGTAGATGCTAAAGTATTAGGGACGGATTCGCTTTATGACCTCGCTGTTTTACGTATTCCTTCGAAAGAGGTTAAGCAAGTTGCACAGTTTGGCAATAGTAATGACTTGAACCGCGGGGAACCGGTTATTGCTATCGGTAATCCACTTGGATTTTCAGGTTCTGTGACAGAGGGTGTTGTCAGTTCTCAGGCACGATCGATTTCTAGAACCATTGATCTACAGAATGGTGGGCAGGTGACATGGAACGCCAAGGTCATTCAGACAGATGCGGCTATTAACCCTGGTAACAGTGGCGGGGCACTAGTGAATATTGATGGCCAAGTGATAGGAATCAATTCACTAAAAATTGCTGAATCATCTGTAGAGGGCATTGGCTTTGCTATTCCGATAGATGTTGCTTCGCCGGTCATCAATCAGCTTGAAAAAGAGGGTAAAGTTGAACGCCCGTATATTGGAGTGAGTATGGCAGATTTGGCACAATTACCTGTAACAGCGATTCAACAGTTAAACGTGCCAAACAGTGTTAAAGAGGGTATTGTGGCAGCAGACATAGTTAATGGTGGTCCAGGAGCTAGAGCGGGATTGCAAACAGGAGATGTTATCGTTGCGATTAATAATCATAAAATTCAAGCTGATGATACAGATTCGGCGACGACAGATTTCTCAACGTACCTCTATACACAGTTAAGAGTAGGGCAAGTGGTCAAGCTAGATATCTATAGAAATGGTCAAGCTAAAACTTTGACGATTAAATTAGGTGGAAAAGTCTTTTCATAAGAAAATAGAAAAAATCTAGGTGTGCTGAATAGCGTACCTAGATTTTTTATTAAATACTTAAAAAAATCTCCGATGTTTATTTTAATAAAGATTTGATACATTCATGACCATCATTTTGTAACTTCCCTTAACATTTATTCATACTAATCATGCTTCAACGACGAAGCTAGGAGGCAAGAACGGCACTGTGGGAGACCACGCACCTGTTTCAGCGCTCATGAAAAACGGCAACTTTGACCTGGATGTTAATAAAACTGAAATGGCGATCGTCCCCTCAAGCTCAGCCGCTTCAAAGCAGTTCCAAACGAATAAGGAAAAACATTTAATAGATTTTGATCTATTTATGAGACTTGTCGTTGGGTGGGTCTTTTTTATATGCTTAGAATGATCTAATAAATCTATTCGAAAAAGGATTATTAGTCTGTGTTGAAGATCGACTTTTCGATGGTAGAAGTATACAGCCCATAAACGGTATAATAAGGATAGGAGATTTGAAAGGTAGATTGAGGGGTCTAGACGATGATTTACAGCTGTCTTGAGGATGTCGAATTAGCGTTAGAAGAAGTGATTGATGAGACGGCGTTGTCGCCGATCATTCAAGAGATGTCGGAGGATAAGCAATTATCCACACCTTGTCAATATTGTGGAGGTCGAGCTCTATATATTGTGACAAACGTTCATTCTGATACATGATGTGGATAACATCTGTGGATATGTGGATAAATTCTGTTGATTAGTGGGGGATAACTTGTGAATATCACTATTTTAACCGTAGGGAAATTGAAAGAAAAATATCTTAAACAGGGTATTGATGAATACCTTAAACGATTAACGTCCTATGCTAAATTAAATAGTATTGAGATTCCCGACCAACCTGCACCAGAGAATCTAAGCCTAGCTGACATTGCTGCCATTAAGGATGCAGAGGGTGAAAAGCTATTAGCGAAGCTCTCACCCGATACCTATGTTATTTCCTTAGCTATTTTTGGCAAGTCATTTACTTCTGAACAGCTTGCCGAAAAGCTTGATCAACTGGCTACTTATGGTCATAGTAAGCTTGCCTTCATCATCGGTGGATCCAATGGTCTTAGTGACAAGGTGCTAAAGCGTTCGGACATGCAGATATCTTTTTCTAAGATGACTTTTCCACATCAGCTCATGCGACTTATTCTCGTCGAGCAGATTTATAGAGCTTTTAAGATTAATCGAGGGGAACCGTATCATAAGTAGTGATATAAAATGAAGGTATTTTCAAAAATTAAACGGGAAGGTATTGTTATACCTAACCCGTTTTTTGCAGATGTGTTTGTTGTGAAAATCAAACATCTTGTGTTTCCCCTAATCCTTAAAGTGTGTTGGAGGCTGAACTAATGCTTTAACGATTGAAAAGACTGATAATTAATTCTTTGATTGTAATACAAATAAAAATAAAAAACAATAAATTTTGTTCTGAATATTTAAATATATGTGGATTGTTTACGTTCTTGATTTGCCACAAAATATCTTTTCCTACAAATTGGAAATTAATTAACTGGTAATATATAATTAATTTTATGGAATAAGAATATAAGATATAAAATTCAATGTTATAGAATAGGGGGGTCACGATGAAAAAATCACTGGTTAGTTTCATAGGAGTCGTTTCCGGTCGTAAAGGAAGATGGATTACGGTACTGAGCTGGGTGATAGTGACGGTGGCATTATCCGTTTTTCTTCCGAATGTAAACTCAGTCACAAATAATGGCGCAGCGAATCTGTCCAAGGATGTGATGTCTGTACAAGCAGACGAAGTGAAGGCGAAACAATTTCCTGATAATACAGGTATACCTGCACTCTTGGTTTGGTACCGTAACGGTGGTTTGACTAATCAAGATCTTCGACTTATTACTCATCTGTACCAGCATCTGGAGAAAAATCATCTGCCTAATCAAAGTTTTGTTCCATCACTGGGAAGGCTTCCGACAAAGGGATTAAAATCTTCCATTTCAAAGGATGGCACATCGATTGTCACGCCAATATTTATGGAGAAGCACATAGGTGCGGATGATTTATCAGCTAATCTTGATAAATTGAAAAACTATCTTATACTACAAAAATCCAAAGCTATTTTTGATAACAACTTAAATACTTCTGGCTTACATATTCGCATTACTGGACCAGCAGGCATATCAACAGATGCACAGGCACTTTTTAGTAAGGCTGATTTGACCTTATTAATTTCAACGACCCTCTTAGTATTAGTCTTGCTCATCTTGCTTTACCGTTCCCCCTTGTTAGCGATTGTCCCTCTCATTGGTGTAGGTTTTACCTATGGGGTGGTGAGTCCTATTCTTGGATTTCTGGCGAAAGAAGGGGTTGTTACTGTTGATTCACAGGCCACTTCTATTATGACCGTTTTGCTGTTTGGTGCAGGAACGGATTATTGCTTATTTTTAGTATCCAAATACAGGGGAAATCTCCTTCTAGAAACGGACAAATTCAAAGCATTGCGTCTTGCGATAAAGCAATCGGGTGGAGCCATTTTAGTCAGTGCCATCACAGTGATTCTTAGTTTATGCACGTTGCGCCTTGCGCAATACGGTTCTTTTCAGCGCTTTGCTGTCCCATTCAGTTTAGCGATTCTCATTATGGGTCTTGCTGCGCTTACCTTGCTCCCGGCATTGCTGGCGATTTTTGGAAGAGTTTCTTTTTTCCCATTTATTCCACGCACAGAAAAGCTGCTGAGGTCACTGGAGAAAAAGGAGAAGCACAGGGAACCCCGCAGATACAAGGCATATGGACGTTTCAGTAAACGTTTAGGTGAAGGTGTTGTTAGGAAACCATGGACGATCATTATAATAAGTGTGCTTATATTGGGCTGTCTTGCTATGTTTTCACCCAAGGTGCATTATACACAAAATCTTATCGCTTCCTTTCCAAAAGACATGCCATCAAGGGAAGGGTTTGATTTAATAGCAAAGCATTTTTCATCGGGTGAGTTGGCTCCTGTTGACGTGATGGTTGATACAGAAGGGAAAAATCTGCCGATAAAAGATCAATTAGCAAAGCTTTCTTTCGTCGATCAGATTACTGGACCGACAAGTGGAAAAATCAACAAAAACTATCAATTATACAGTGTCACGTTGAAGCAAAATCCCTATGCTACAAAATCGATCAAAAATCTGTCAATTCTTAGAAAGCAGGTGTCAAGAGTGCTAACGGGTACAGGCATCCAATCGGATAATCACTTTTGGATTGGTGGCGAAACCTCTACGCTTTATGATACAGAAAAGGTAACTGGACACGATATGAAGGTCATTATTCCTGTCGTCATTATGATCATTGCTGCGCTTTTGCTTCTCTATTTGCGTTCAATAGTCGCGATGATTTATCTGATTTTGACCGTTCTTTTCTCGTATTTATCAGCTATAGGTGCGGGATGGTTGTTAATACATTATGGGTTGCATATATCGGCGATTTCAGGGCTGGTTCCTCTGTATGCCTTTGTATTTTTAGTGGCATTAGGGGAGGATTATAATATCTTTATGGTGTCGAGTATCTGGAAAAATCGAAAAACAATGCCGCATGCTCAGGCGATTGCGAAAGGCGTAAGTGAAACAAGTAGTGTTATCACCTCGGCTGGACTTATTCTTGCTGGAACATTTGTCGTTTTAGCTACACTTCCCATCCAAGTGCTTCTGCAGTTTGGCATTGTGACATCCATTGGGGTTCTCCTTGATACCTTTGTTGTCCGGCCTTTATTGGTTCCTGCCATTACAACAGTATTGGGGCGTTATGCTTTTTGGCCGGGGAGGTTGTGGAGGAAAGATAACAAGCAAGATCCTGTCTATCAACAAAGGCAATCATAAACAGGTGACGTTGCTAAAAATGGGTCAAAAAAATAACCATCTTTTATTTTGACAAATGCTCCCCAAGGTAGATGGATAAAAAAATAGACTACCAAAGGGGGAGTTTTTTATGCTTACAGAGACTTCATCCAGAGTCGAACACGGGGAGTTCATTTATTTTTTCATGAGCTGAGCTGTCAAGACAGTCAGAGATTAAAAGAATGAATGGGGTATGGGGTATTTTTTCACCGTTCATCATGTTCAAGCAAGTCCGTCCATGCATAAAAATGCTTTAATATTTACATGGATAATAAATTTTAGTAAACTAAATAAAATAATTTGCCAGGGGGAGTTTGATGATTGAAGAGAGTAAGGTTGATCAATTTTTGATGCATTGGCGTATGGTCAATCGGCATCTTCGAGAAGGTCGTTTGACCAATGGTGATAAGAATATTACACGCTTGCAATGGACATTATTGCGGCATGTTGGAAGATCGGAAAATTGTACGATGGGAAGTATTGCTGATCATTTTAATGTGGGTATGAGTACGATTTCGCAAATGATTGATCGTCTTGAAAAGTGGGGATATGTCGAGCGTGGAACCTCAATGCGTGATGCTCGCGTGAAAATGGTTTCTCTTACTGAAAAAGGTACAGCGATGATCCAGGAAGTACGGGCGTCTTATCTTGAACAATTGACTCACGGATTAAACCGATTTTCGGAAGACGAAAGAGAGACATTTCTTAACTATTTGCAAAGACTGGCTGAAAATTTACGGGAATTGTCAGATGATGAGCATTCCATGGATGAATAGCTTCGGTTTGTATCAAGAAAAAAAATAAATGTGATTCCTAAAGGACAGCATTTTTATGGATTTATAAGAAATAATGGAAAAAGAGACGAGTTACTGAGAGTCTAAAGGCGGAGTGATGCATGCATTTTTTAAGGAAGTATGTAAAAAAATATTGGAAGCTGTTTTTTACGGCTGTTTTCTTTTTAATATGTGAAGCGGTAAGTGATTTGTTACAGCCGACGATTATGTCCAAGATCATTGATGTGGGTGTGGCTTCAAGAAACATGGATTATGTGTTGCGGCTGGGAGGCTTAATGCTATTGATCACAGCATGTGGAGCGGTTGCAGCTTCGTTAAGAAGCATTATTGCAAGCGTTGTGTCACAAAACTTTGGTGCAGATCTACGTTCTGATTTATTTAGAAAGATTCAGACGCTCTCTTTTAGAAGTATTGATAAATTTGACAAGGCATCGCTCATTACGAGACTCACCAATGATGTGACTCAGATGCAGAATTTTCTCAATGGATTGATGAGAGTCTTTGTAAAAGCACCATTCTTGGCTATTGGTGCTTTGATTATGGCGATTCGATTGGATCCCCATCTTTCTGTTGTTTTGATTGTGGTTGTACCGATTGTGATTATCCTCATTATCGTGAGCATGAGGTTAGGTTTTCCACTATTTATGAAAGTGCAAAAGGCACTCGATCGTATAAATGGCATCATGAGAGACTATTTGTTTGGTGTTCGTGTGGTCAAGGCCTTCAACAGGTTTGACTTTGAGGTAGAAAAATTTAGTGAGGCAAATGATCATTTACAGCAGCGGTCTACCTCTTCCTTTCGGATGTTAGCTGTTTCTAGTCCAGTCATCTTGTTTGTGGTCAATCTTAGCATTGTGGCTATTCTATGGATGGGCGGTTTAGGGGCTAGCAATGGCACCGTACATGTTGGTCACATCATTGCTTTTATCAATTACATGACACAAATATCGATCTCTCTGATGATTATTTCCATGGTATTTAATATGTTTGTTCGGGCGCGGGCCTCTACTGCTCGTATTGGAGAGGTCTTTGCTGTTCAGGATGCTATCACTTGGAACGATCAAAGTTCTAAAGAAACAAGTGTAAAGGGACAGATTGATTTTGAAAATGTCATGTTTTCCTATGCTGATGCAGAAAAGGATGAGGTTTTGAAAAACGTGAATTTTACTATTTATCCGGGTGAGACGGTGGGCATTATCGGCTCGACAGGGTCTGGAAAGAGCACGCTTGTCAATCTCATTCCGCGGTTTTATGATGTCACAGCTGGAAGTATTAAAGTGGATGGCGTGGCTGTCCAAGAGTTCAATCCACATGATTTGCGTGAAAAAATTGCGATTGTTCCACAGAAAAATATCCTCTTTACTGGAAGTGTACTTGAAAATATCAAGTGGGGTAATGATCGGGCAGAGATGGATGAGGTAGAGCAGGCAGCTAAGCTGGCTGAGGCTCATGCCTTCATTCAAGCGACACCAGAGGGCTATCAGACACGGATTGGTCAAGGTGGGGTCAACTTATCAGGTGGACAGAAACAGCGTCTTTCAATTGCGCGAGCTCTGGTCAGAAAACCAGAAATTCTTATTCTTGACGATAGTACGAGTGCGGTGGATGTTGCGACTGAAATTCGGATAAAAGAGGCTTTGAAGAAATATGCCAAGGGATTGACATGTCTTTTGATTGCTCAGCGCATCACCTCTGTGATGGATACGGATAAAATCATTGTGATGGATCAAGGGAAGGTCGTTGGTTTAGGTGCGCATACTGACCTTTTAGAAAATTGCCAGATCTATCAGGAAATATATCAATCGCAAATGGGCAAGGAAGTGTTGTAAGATGGTAGATCAGTCTATGCAAAAGACGGGTAATAGAGAGAATCGGGCGCAAATGGCACGATTTTCACCAATGGGTCGTCCAGGTGGTGGCAGAGGGTCGTCACGCCTCCAAAAATCGGATGTTAAACTGAAAAATTTTAAGGGAACATTAAAAAGACTTTGGGGCTATTTTGGCAGAGAAAAAAAGCTATTGACCGTCATCTTTGTGCTTATTGTGATTGATTCATTGATCACGCTATCTGTTCCCTATTTAATCGGTAAAACTGTTGACGCTATGTCATTGGGTAGTAGAGTTAACTTTAATCTTTTAGAAATTCTGATTATCATTCTTGCGGTGGCGTATATTTCAGATGGCATCTTAACGTTTTTGCAAGGCTGGATGATGGCAGGTGTTTCGCAACGAATCGTAAAGAATCTGCGGAGTTCTCTGTTTAAAAAACTGCAAAAACTGCCAGTTGCTTTTTTTGATTCCAGAACCCACGGCGAGCTCATGAGTCGGCTGTCCAATGATATTGATAATGTGAGCACGACCATTTCTCAAACAACGACGCAATTAATGACAGGAGTTATAGCCATTGTCGGTTCTCTTACCATGATGATTATCTTAAGTCCGATGTTAACACTGGCTAGTTTAATCACCGTTCCACTGGTATTTTTGTTGACCCGAACTATTGCACGGAGAACATCCGTCTTATTTAAAAATAATCAGGTGGAGCTTGGGAGATTAAATGGACATGTAGAGGAAACGATTTCGGGAATTCAAGTTGTCAAGGCTTTTAATCATGAAGAAAAGGCGATTGCTGAATTTGAGGAAGTGAATTATGCGTTGCTTCAGGTTGGTCTCAAGTCTCAAATCTGGTCAGGGTTTCTATACCCACTTATGAACGTGATTAGCAATTTAGGATTTACCATGGTTGCAGTTGTTGGGGGAGTTCTAACTGTGAAGAGTGTGATTACAGTTGGTGTTATCGCAAGCTTTATAACGTATTCAAGGCAGTTTGTACAACCGCTCAATAATTTGGCGAATATTTTTAATGTCCTTCAATCAGGTGTTGCTGGGGCGGAACGGGTTTTTGAGATTATTGATGAAAAGGAAGAGCTGGCAGATGGGAAGGATGCGGCGACGTTAGTAGAGCCTAAGGGTCATGTTGTCTTTGAGAATGTCAGTTTTGGCTATAGGGAAGATGCACCGATTTTAAAAAATATTAGCTTTGAGTCACAGCCAGGGACAAGCTTAGCGCTGGTTGGACCTACTGGAGCTGGAAAGACGACTATTGTTAATCTATTGACACGATTTTATGATGTAACGGAAGGTCGAATTCTCATTGATGGAGTGGACATTCGTAATTATACGAGAGACAGCTTAAGGAGAAGCTTTGGTTTCGTTCTGCAAGATACGTATTTATTTTCAGGAACCATTAAGGAGAATATCAAATATGGTAATCTTGAGGCGACCGATGAGGAAGTGGAAGAAGCGGCACGAATGGCGCATGCTGATGATTTCATCAATCGGATTCCAGAAAAATATGATACCCTGTTGTCAGAAAACGGTGGCAATCTTAGTCAGGGACAACGTCAGCTGTTAGCCATTGCGAGGGCATTTTTGGCGAAGCCAGCTTTGCTGATATTGGATGAGGCAACGAGTAGTATTGATACACGGACAGAGCTACATATTCAGGATGCACTACTTTCGATCATGAAGAACCGTACGAGTTTTATCATTGCCCATCGTCTCAATACCATTCGTGATGCTGATGCGATTATGGTGATAGATCATGGAGAAATCATTGAAAAAGGGAGTCATGATGAATTAATAGAGCGGCAAGGCAGATACCATCAAATGTTTTATAATCAATTTAAAAATGTCGAAGAGGTACTTGATTAGAAATCTTGAGTAAGTGATCAGGGTCGCCTGGTGATTGGTCATTGATAGGTGAAGTGAAATACACCTGTCTATAATTTTTATGAGACAGGTTGAAAAATAGCTTTATCAAAAGGTTACAGGCATCATTTGAGACGCTTCCTAATTTTGGGGAATGCGTCTCATTTTAATGGGGAGGGAACTCCCTATTTTGAATTTTTAACTAGATAGTTATCACATAATAAAAAATAAATAGTATTTTTTTCATTTAATTTGTATTACAATTAGACAGAAGAATGAAAAGTAAGTGAAGTTAGTATTGAGGGTTTTTGTAAGGGCTACCAATCTAATGATTGTCAACAAATGAGGGGGAGTGATGGGTCTGGAGTCAGTTCAAAAGAAAATACCTAGATCACGGTGGTTAAGAATTATTCCTGCAGTCATTTTAATCTATATGGTTGCTGCTATGGATCGCTCTAATATCAGCTTCGCTATTGCGGGTGGTATGGAGAAAGCACTAGGTTTAACAGCGACCTTCTCAGGTATTGCTTCGGGCATTTTTTTTATTGGCTATCTCGTTTTACAAGTACCGGGAGGCATTTATGCTGAGAGAAAAAGTGCTACAAAATACATTGGTTGGACTGTAGCGGTTTTTGGTTTAGTTGCTGCTTTAACTGGATTGGCTCAGAATTCTTGGGAACTTCTCGTTGGTCGGTTTTTTCTTGGCGTTGCAGAAGGTGGTTTGTTTCCAGCTATTTTAGTTATTATTACGAGGTGGTTTCCTAATGAGGAAAGAGGGCGGGCTAACTCTCTCTTTTTACTTAATTCAATTATTTCGGGTGTGGTTGGGGGTCCGATAGCGGGCTGGATATTAAGCATAAGTAATTGGCATATTCTATTTGTGGCAGAAGGGTTACTATCCTTTGTTCTTTTAGCGATTTTTATGCCCTTCATAAGTAATTCTCCTGCAGTAGACAGAAGACTTTCGAAAGCAGAGAAGGATTATATACTATCAAAGCTTGCACAGGGTGAAAAAGAGCTACCCACCCATGACAAGAAAAAAGAGTCGATAGGTACCGTATTATCAAGAGTGACTACATGGAAAATGATTATTATATATTTTTGTATGCAAGTGGGAATCTATGGCTATTCGCTGTGGTTGCCGTCAGAAATTAAAGCGCTTACTAATGTGGGGATAGGCATTATCGGTGTACTGAGTATATTCCCTTATATCGCTTCGGCTGTTGGGCAATATGTCATCGCACATTTTTCTGATCGGAGTAATAATCGACGTTTGCATACAGCTTGGCCGTTACTCGGACTTGCTATTTGTCTCGTTCTTTCGATTTTAACAAGGGGGGAGGTTTGGATCTCGTTTACCTTTCTTATGGCTTGTGGCGTGTTTTTACATGCTCCGTCAGGGGTTTTTTGGACCATTCCGCCTCTTCTTTCTAATCCAGATGCAGCAGCTAGTGAAAGAGGGATTATTAATGCGCTTGGCAATCTAGGTGGTTTTTTAGGTCCATTTATGGTGGGATGGGTGACGTCGCTATCTAATTACTATATTGGTTTTTCTGTATTAGTTGTCTTTTTGTTAATAGGATTTATTGTTACACTCATGCTACCTAGGAAGGCGGCGGGTAAATCGGAACGGGTCATAGAGGATAGTCACGTGGTTGTAAAATGATGGATAAATAAGTGAGAAAATTAATAGGCAGGAGGTTGGCATAATATGGAGTTGGAAGCTGTAAGTGCACCAAAAATTGTTGACATGGTGGTTATACCGGTTGCTGGACATGACAGTATGCTACTTAATTTAAGCGGAGCTCATTCTCCATTTTTTACTCGCAATGTCGTTATTTTGACTGATAGTGCAGGCAATAGAGGAATTGGGGAAGTGCCGGGTGGAGAGAAAATTAAGCAAACATTGGAGGATTCCATTGAATTAGTAATAGGTCAGAACATAGGTCATTATCAGAAGATCTTGAATCAAATGCGCTATTATTTTGGGGATCGAGATGCTTCGGGTCGTGGACTGCAGACCTTTGATCTTCGTACAACCATTCATGCTGTAACAGCCGTTGAGACAGCTATGCTGGATTTGTTGGGACAACATTTAGAAGTGCCAGTTGCAGCGCTATTAGGGACAGGGCAACAGCGAGAACAGGTGGAAACGCTCGGTTATCTTTTTTATGTAGGTGATCGAGGTAAAACGGATTTACCCTATGTGGGGAATGAGCTTTCAGAGGATGATTGGTTAAGATTGCGGCATGAAGAGGCACTGACCCCTAAAGCCATTGTTCGTTTGGCAGAAGCTGCTTATTCTCGCTATGGATTTCGACATTTTAAATTAAAAGGTGGTGTATTAAGAGGAGAGGAAGAGATAGAGGCTGTTATTGCTCTTGCAGAACGATTCCCTGAAGCGCGTATTACACTTGATCCGAATGGGGCATGGTCTTTAAAACAGGCCATAAATCTTTGTAAAAATAAGCAGGGGGTGCTTGCTTATGCAGAAGATCCTTGTGGGGCAGAGGATGGCTTTTCTGCTCGTGAAATTATGGCAGAATTTCGTCGTGCTACCAGGCTTCCTACAGCTACGAACATGATTGCTACGGACTGGAGACAATTGAAGCATGCCGTTCAATTGAATGCTGTGGACATTCCGTTAGCAGATCCTCATTTTTGGACGTTGCAAGGCTCGGTCCGTGTGGCTCAGCTTTGTCATGAATGGGGATTAACATGGGGTTCCCATTCAAATAATCATTTTGACATTTCTTTGGCGATGTTTACACATGTTGCTGCCGCAGCTCCAGGACATATAACAGCAATAGATACGCATTGGATATGGCAGGATGGTCAAAGGCTGACCAAAGAGCCATTTAAGATAATGGATGGTTTGATTACAGTTCCAGAAAAACCTGGTTTAGGTGTTGAAATTGACATGGATAGGATTCTAGAGGCCCATCAACTTTATCAGAAAGAAGGATTAGGGGCGCGAGACGATAGCTTAGCTATGCAGTATTTGATTCCAGATTGGGCATATGATCCTAACCAACCGTCATTAGTTCGTTAATAGGGTTTTTGATGGTGTTCACCTAATCTATATCTTATAATTTACCTTATAAATGATCGGTTAGGAGGAATCCATAATGGAGGATCAACTTCGTTCGGTTGTGATTGGATCAGTTAATCGTGATACGTTATCAAAACAGGTTGTCAATCGTATTATTCAATTATTGCTAGATGGTCAACTCAAACCAGGGGATAAATTACCTCCTGAAATGGAATTAATTGAACAATTAGAAGTGAGTCGTCCTGTGCTTAGAGAGGCATTAAGCTCATTGGAAACGATGGAAGTGATTCGTAGGAAGACTAGAGATGGTACCTATTTTAATCATAAGATTGGCAGTCATCCGTTTCGGGTGATGCTAGCCCTGTCAGTTGATAATCTGCCAGCAATTATTGAAGCAAGAATGACGCTGGAGCTTGGTTTGGTTACGATGGCTGCTGAAAAAATAACAGATGAACAGCTGGGAAAGTTAAAAGAGACTATTGAGATCATTGCTCATGATGAGGACAATAATTATGGATGTGTAGATAAAGAATTTCATCGACTTATTGCTCTCAGTGCTAGTAATCCGATTGTTGAGGGTATGATTGATTCGTTGTTAATGACGTATGAGAGAATAGATCAGCAAATCAGATATCGTGAAAGAGCACGAACAATAGAGCATCATTCGGCGATATATAACGCTTTAGCTCAGCACGATCCTCAGGAAGCATTTTTAAAAATGTATGCGCATTTGTGTTATGTAAGGAACAAAATTTTAAGAGGAAAAAAATGATAAATAAAAGGAAATCAAGGAGTGACCTCGAACTTTTGATAACTTTGCTTGATAAAAATGGGGGTATTAATGAAAATGTACTGAACATTAGACCATTTAGTCTGTGAAGGTATACAAACCTTTTTGTTTTATTTCCGTCATTAAAATCATTTTAACTAAATCAGTGGAAGGATGTTACACTTTTTTATTAGTGTCGAATAGTTTATAATAATATAGAGAACTGCAGATATGTTAATTTATGAATAATGACATTATACTGAAGAGGTACCACTGATACAATAAAGGCAAGGCGATAAGGAAGGTTTATTATGAGCAACATACAGACAAAAACAGATGTTATCTTAATTGGTGCTGGGGTCATGAGTGCGACCTTGGGAGCATTTCTGAAAGAGTTGACACCGGAGTGGGAAATCAAAATATTTGAAAAATTAGGAAGTTCAGGAGAAGAAAGCTCTAATGAATGGAATAATGCAGGAACAGGACATTCGGCGTTGTGTGAGTTGAATTACACGATTGAAAAGCCTGATGGCTCTGTGGACATTAGTAAAGCGATCGATATCAATGAACAGTTCCAGCTTTCCAGACAGTTTTGGTCATACCTTGTTGACAATAAGCTCATTCAAAACCCAGAGGATTTTATCATGCCCCTGCCCCATATGAGCTTGGTTGAGGGGGAAGACAATGTTGCTTTTTTAAAGAAAAGATTTGAAGCGTTGTCAAGCAATCCTCTTTTTCATGGGATGGAATTTTCCGATGATCCAGAAAAACTAAAAGAATGGATTCCACTCATTATGGATGGTCGGACAGGGACTGACCCTTTAGCAGCAACGAAGATCGATATTGGAACGGACGTGAACTTTGGCACGTTAACGGGCATGTTACTTGATCACTTGCAGAACCAAGGTGTTCAAATTAACTATAAGCATAGCGTTAAGAATATTAAGCGGACAAACGATGGTTTATGGGAAGTGAAGGTTCGCAATCTTGATAGTGGATCAGTAGAAGTTCATACGGCAAAGTTTGTTTTCATCGGCGGGGGTGGTGGTAGTCTACCCTTATTACAAAAAACAGGTATTCCCGAATCTAAGCATATAGGTGGATTCCCTGTAAGTGGGTTATTTATGGTTTGTAATAATCCTGATGTCATCGAGAAACATCATGCTAAAGTGTATGGTAAAGCGAAGGTTGGAGCACCTCCGATGTCCGTGCCTCATCTCGATACAAGATATATTAATGATAAAAAAGCGCTGTTGTTTGGACCGTTTGCTGGTTTTTCACCCAAGTTTTTAAAATCAGGATCCTATTTTGATTTAGTCGGTTCCATTCGATTCAGTAATATTTTAACGATGCTGTCAGCTGGTGTAAAAGAGATGGCATTGACAAAATATTTAATTCAGCAAGTGCTGTTATCTAACGAAAAACGTTTGGAAGAATTACGCGAGTTTGTTCCAGAAGCTAAGGGCGAAGATTGGGATATTGTGGTTGCTGGTCAGCGTGTACAGGTCATTAAGGACACGGAGGCGGGCAAAGGAACCCTGCAATTTGGTACAGAAGTGGTGACA
>Ga0154003_1000239_pt1 | contig 17087 bp, 13 predicted proteins | sample TSFL087MetaG_FD_104679 | JGI IMG/M metagenome (GOLD analysis project Ga0154003, IMG submission 104679) | Attine ant fungus gardens microbial communities from Florida, USA - TSFL087 MetaG | ecosystem: Host-associated > Fungi > Mycelium > Unclassified | place: USA: Florida, Lake Talquin State...
CACCTCCGAGCGGCCGTCGGGATAGAAGGCCTTGATCTCCATCACCTTGCCTCGATTGTGCATGTGCGGCGACGCGGTGACGAGATGGATGTCTTCAGGCGCCGTCCAGCAAGCCGTCACCCGGTGGTTCTCCGCGCCCGGCGGAATCCGGAAGTAATAATTGGAAATTACGCGCGTGCTCAACTCCTGTCGGGGCGGCTGCTTGGCGAAAACCAGGCCGACCATCGAGCGATCCTTCTCGACCTTGCCCGTCGTCCTGGAGTAGTGAACCGACAAGAAGATCTTCGAGTAGGCAGGAATCCTCCTGACCGTGCCCGGCTTCCAGATCTCGGGCATCGAGCCCGGGCGGAATTTGCTGAGAAACATCCCGAACCTGATCTCACCGCTGCCATCGAACTGGTTGCCGGCCCCGCCGGTCGGAAGTTGGCAGCCGTCGTCGTAGACCGGCACGTTTGGCTTCAGCCGACGCACAAACCCGTCTTCTTGGTAAAGGATCGGATCCTGCTCGGTCATAAACTTTTTGATATCCTCTTTGGTCGGCGCTTTCCACTCTTTGACGCCTGGCGGCGGCGGGAAAATGAAGGCCGTCATGTGATGGACGATCCGGCGATTGCCGGGACGCGTTTCGGCCATCTGCACGTATTTGTCTTCGGTGAAACCAGGATCAATGAAGAAGAAGTTGTATTCGTCTGGCGGCCCATTGGTGTCGAGCGTGAACTCTTCCGCCATCTTCAGGATCAGGTCCGGCTGGCCGATGCCCCACCCTTCGACAAACTTCGGCTCCGGCGGCAGGTCGCGCGGCTCGCCCTCTTTGGCGCCGCCATCAACCCAGGCCTTGATGGTGTCAATATCGGCTTGAGTCAGGCTGGGGTCGTTTGAGAATTGGCCGGCGCGCGCGTCGGCGTGCCAGGGAGGCATCTCGCGGCTGACGACTTTTTCGCGGATGCTGCGGGCCCAGGGGCGAGCGTCTTTATAGCTCAGGAGCGACATCGGCGCGGACTCGCCCGGACGGTGACATTCGACGCAGTTCTTGAAGAGAATCGGCGCCACCTCTTTGTTGAATGTGACAGACGCCGTTGACTTCGTAAGGCCGTCGGCGCTGCTCAATGGGGATAAGAAGAAGGCGCCGGCCAGAATGGTTAGCGCTGTAAGAGCGGTAAAGTGCGTTCTTTTCATGATCGTAACCTCGTTTTATGGTTGAAGATGATGGGTGAAGATGATGGGTGAAGAGCGGGTGGGACCGCCTCCGCTCGCTCTTGGCGCCCCCTAGTAGTCAGCGCATCCTGACCGGGCCATACTCTGAGCGACGCCAACGCCCATGCGTTGGCCCAACGGCGCCTACGGTTCCTACCTCCAACTTAGCGCCTTCCTGCCGGCGTCGGGAGTGAGATAGTCCTGGTTTGGTGGAAAGCCGTCACAATGTGAACCGTGACCGTTTTTCTGCGCGACCGCCGCAAGATATTGCTGCGTTTGCCGAATAGCCTGTTCACAAAAAGCTGACCGTTCGTCTCTCATAAGAACGCGGTTTATGCCGAATTGAGAGTGGAAGACGCGCTCGCTCGCTGAAAAGCAGAGGCGCGCGCATAAGGAGGAACTCGCGGCGCGTTCCGCGTCGAATAACAGCCATGTGCGCATGAAATCGCCCGGGACCACGAAATGGTGATGCGCTTTGAGAATCAACATCAGAGGAAGGTTCATCCCACGATAAGGCTTGATCACCGCAAGCTGCGTGTAGCGCGCGGTCCGGACGTTTGGATGGAGACACAGGCCATACCGCGCGCAGAGGTCGGTTTCGTTCGTCGTGTCCACGACCGTGAGCGCCGCAACCGGCTCACTCGTCGCTTCCGCGCGCGCAATCACGTGCGCGGCGGCCACGCCTTCCGGCGCGCTTAGCGCCGGAAGCGCCAGCCCCATTTCATATTCGAAGACCTGTCGGCGAATTCGACGCATCGACAAAAGGTCTTCCTCGCTTGTAGCCATCTCGATGATCATCTCAGGACCGCTCCGCTCTAATTCATTCTCTTCACCATATCTCTTCCGATTTCCACATGAGCCTGGTAACTCACAGCCTCAAGAAGGATCCTTACTCGATCGTTATCTTTCATCTCTCGCTCGAATATTCCCGCGAAATTTTTCAACGGACCGTCCTTTACCATTACCCTATCACCAGGCCTGATTTCCTCGTTAACTCTATAGACGAAGCCATCTTCCTTTATATGGGATTGTATAATCGCGATAATTTCTTCATCGATCGGGGTCGGACTCTCGCCGAAACTGACCACGCTGGAAACGCCTCTTGTGAAACGAACCTTGTGATACAAATCGTTGATTTTAAATTGGGCGAAGATGTAACGGGGAAACAACGGTTTCGTCATGTAGGTTGGCGTATTGGTATATTGGTTATAGCGGCATTCCTTCGTTTTTAGATTTAAGATTGGCACTCCCAATACCTCCAGGTTATCGCCTGCTCGATTTTCCTGTTTTGGGTGAGTATGGACCACATACCAGTGAGTCAAGTCTTCTATTTCCGCTCTGTTCATCGTTGAATGCCTCTCCTATAGCCTTGTGAATAGATTAAAATAAAACTTGGAAAGCTACCGCATTTTGAGCCAGTGACATTCTTGCTACCTGATGTCGGCTCAATATACTAAAACCTAGCATTCGTATGGGCCGCATCCTTCGACAACTTATGGATGCGGCTGATCATAGGAGGTACGCGCCTGAAAGACCTGAACGGTTGAGCCGGCTGCTTGCGTTACCGGCGATCGCTTTCGCGCGGCCCTTTGTTGTCGGCCCATCGCGAGCGGTCGCCAAAGAATTGACAGACGGGCTGCCGCATGTTGCGCCAATAAATCAGGTCCAGCGCAATCGTTAAGTTTGTCTTCCTTATATCCTACAGCGGCCCCGAGCAGGGAGTGATAAATCTCCGATAAAACACCGGGCTAGATTGCAAGCCGGTCTTTTTTCATCCAGATAAAAACCGCTGTAATAGTGAAGCCGCGGCGCTAGAACAAGTTACTTCCCCGGCTAAAACCGCCAATCAACTCAGGCCCGCGCGGCCGCGATACTACCTAAGGCCTCCCACTGCGCTATTTCCCGCCTGGACGTATTCTCACCTTTTACGCGTCTGCTTAGCATGTCGGCAGGATATCGCTCCGACAATAAATCAAGTCCTAGAACAGCGCTTGTAGCTTCCAAACAGGCCGCACAGCCGACTATATGGGCAAGTGTTTTACAGTCTATTTCCTTTCGCCCCCGGCTCCCATATAGCTTGTACCAATTAGAGTGTAAGACGCATTCACGACACGAAGACGACTGAAAAATTGCGCGGCGCAATTCCTCCACCAGATCATCCACCAGGGAGCCATAGTTAAGTTTATATCTGCCGCGGACAGCAGTGATTTCATGATAAAAATTGAAATGCTTTGGATCTTTGAGGTAGAGACCGACTTCAGCTTGCGCGAGCTTTAATTGATGACTAACCGCGCTCGCTGTCACCCCCATAATCAACGCAATCTCGCTTGTGTGATAACCATGGAAGAAGCGCAATATAAGAACGCTTCCGAACTTCAGCCTCTCTTTGCGGAAACAAGCATACTCACAGATGATGCGCAATACATCTTGCATCTGTAACAGAAAATTCGGGTCACAACATCGATCGGCTATTCCAGGCAACACGCTCTCAATCAAATCGTGATTTTCGATTGGAAGTTCACATTTGGAGCGAACGATCACTCGCCGCTTATGCGCCTTAAACAGATTACATAACAATGTGCGAAGATAACCATCTAGATTATTTATCTTGTGCAAGTCGGGGCTGTAACTAACGAATTTTATTAGTGCGTCATGTACAATATCCACGGCCTGTCCCTGATCATTATTAGTTAGAGAGCGCGCTATTCCAAGTAACTTGCTATAATGTTCCGCAAAAATACTTATATGCACGGTGGAGGCTTCTGACGTTAGCTCAAAGTCACCCAACATAGATCCCTCTTTGTAATTCATCCTTTTGTTATCGGATACTACTGAACCATAACAACTCAAGCCATGGAGCAAAACCTGCGGCGACACGCGGAAGCGCGCGAAAGCACACGCATGCGCGCACAGAGGCGCGCGGCGGCGTCAGAAATACGCAGGAATACGCAGAAGTATGCAGAGGTAACAGCCAGGAGATACTTAGAGGCGCTCAGAAGCACACCACTGCATGACCTTATTTAACAACTACGACAATTTCTTTTCCCGCATATATAAGCTTTTGGCTATGGCCTAATTGAGATACAAGTGTATTCTTAAGCTTACTACCGCATGATCTGATTTAGCAACAGCGATAAAATCCTTTTCTCGTATATATGAGCTTTTGGCTATGGCCTAATTGAGATACAAGCGTATTTTTAAGCTCACTACCATTTGACCTGATTTAGCAACAACGACAAAATTCTTTTCCCACATATATGAGCTTTTGGCTACGGCCTAATTGAGATACGAGCGCATTTTTATAGTGGAATTTTTGGGCTACCCACAATATCTATTGGCCGGCAATCGTGGGACCACCAGTCCTAGAGCGCGTTACCAACTTTAAGCGAGTATCCCCGCTACGTTCTTTAACATCAAGATGACGAACACCACGTAATGCAGACCGGCCAGGGTTTCAGGCAATCGTTCATAGTCACGCGCCAATCGGCGAAAGCGCGACACCCAACCGAAGCTTCGTTCGATCACCCAGCGACGTGACAACAGCACAAAGCCTCTTTTCGCTGTTGGGAGTTTGACGACTTCGAGCTTGATTCCGTGCTCTTCCGCCGCATCGGCCGCGTTTTCGCCTGTGTAACCTTGATCAACATAGGCGATCTCGACCGTTTCGCCGGTCTCGGCTTGTACCCGCTCGGCAAGTTCGGCGACTTGGGCTCGATCCTGCTCATCGGCTGCTGTTACGCACAACGCAAGAAGATGCCCCAAGGTGTCAACCGCCAAATGGACTTTGTCGCCCTTGCGACGTTTCGCCCCGTCGTAGCCGGCGCGGCCACCGCTCTCGACCGTCGATTGCAGCGTCCGGCTGTCGAAGATCGCAGCCGTAGGCGCTTCCTGCCGACCTTCGGCGATTCGCAGCACTGCGCGCAGGTCGTATGGGAGCGATTCAAAGACTTGAGCCTTGATCCATCGCTGCGTCTGTTTGTAGACGACATGCCAAGGTGGCAAATCGTGAGGCATCATTCGCCACGACGAACCGCTACGAACCATCCAGCGCAAGCCGTTGAAGACCTCGCGCAAAGGATAATCGCGCTGCGAGGCGTCTTCGGTCATTAAGGTTAAGTAAGGCGCGACAAGCGCCCATTCCGCATCACTGACATCAGTTGGATAAGCCTTTCGTTCCACACATCGAGCTTATCGCGATCTGGGAAGGCAGTGGGCGGAGGCAAATCGCTGCAAATAAAGCAGAAAAGTTAACAACACGCTCTAAATCCGCGCGTAAGTTCGTATTTGGCCCCACACCTCAACAGTCAGGCGAGGCGCGCTTAAATACAAGTTCTTTGAAATCAGGCAGATAAAGTTCACGTCGGGAATGGCGATCATCTCAAGATGGTTGCACAGTATGGAGTTAGTCCGCCGCACAATGCAATACATGTTCCTAATGATCCGCATTGGCATCGCCAAGGAAGAACTGGCCGATTTCGATTAGACTTTTAACCCAACAAAATTCCGCTGGGAATCTTGTATACGAACAGAGGCTGTGTTTGCTCTAAAGCCTGTTATTAATTGTTCCGCTGTATTTTCAGCGAGTCAGCGCATCAAACGCTAGCAGGACTGCATTTTTTGGATTTCGTCATCTTAACATTAAAGAACCTTGCGGATTTTTTCGTTTAAAGTTGATAACAACCTGATAGAAAGAGAAGTTGTTGGAAATTCCGACATATTACTAACCGCTTGAATATTTTTTTGCTGGTCCGAAGGGGACGACATTACAATACCAGCTGAGAATATTTGCGCAGGTCGAATTTTGACTAGTAGTCGTAGTCATTCTTCTAATTTCCCTTCTCATACTCGGCGCGCGTAGACGTGACGCGCCGGGTAGAAAACAATCATAGATTGGCATGGAGTCAGAGAGATAAGCAGGCCGTCGCCCAGAGAAAAGCCGGGTTCGTCGCCCGCTTATTTTCGTTGTGGCGGTAAAACTCCTTCGTAGCGTTCAAACTCGCCGGTTCCGAGATATCCATAAAGCTTCTTGAAGTCTCCAAGATATCCCCAAACCGCGTGACAGTATCTGCAATACTGCAGGCCGCTTTTTGCCGTCTCCAAAATGTCCGCCGGTATGCGTTTCATCTGTACTTCGAAAAGATTTCGTTGTTCACTTGCGTAACCGCCGCTGCATTTTGCCGGACAAACCTTATCCTTGATCAATCCCGGATTCGCTCTCCTCGTCATATCTCGTCCTTTCGTTGTGGGCTGTGTCGGCGACATGCTAATCGACCGGCGAAAATGTGAAAAGCCTGGTCCGAATGGCTCCGTAATCCGGCGGTTTCGTCAGAATTGCCTGCGCCCTGCTCTGGTATCGTCGTTTGCCCGACGATGCGTAAAAGCCGGAAAAATCGAGCCCTCTTGACGTCTCTAACAAATTCAAAAAACCGAAAGCCCATAGGTTGCGGACGATGTGTTGAGGTACGGCCGAATCGCCATCCCTCATCACGCGAAGATGATAACCAACACTCTACAGTGAAGTCATAAACAAGCGGTAAGATTGCGGTGAAATTGCGGTAAAAATAGCAAAGACTCCATTGCCATTGACCACTTCCGAAACACGCCCACGCGCCCCGAAGATCGGCGCCAGGCAGACCTGGCCCCGATCATTCTGTCACATCAAAAAATTGAGCCCGCCGGCGAGTGAGCTTAGACGTTCTAAGGAAGACTCTGCGCTGGTTATTATCACGACACTGCTTAAAATCCAGCCTCAGATAGCCATTTTAGCGTTGAAAACGGTCAAGCCGACTTCTCTCCCATTGACATTCGAGGTGAAGCGCCCCAAACTCAGCCCGGACATTTATCCGTCAGACTTTTATCGAAAGGACATCGTGACATGACCAAGGTCGACATACTCCAGGGCACTCTCGATATGCTGGTCCTTAAGACGCTCAGCCATGACCCGATGCACGGCTTCGCCATCGCCTTGCGCATCCGCCAGCTCACCGACGAGGTGATTCAGATCGGCGAGGGCTCACTCTACCCGGCGCTCTACAGAATGGAGCAGAAGGGCTGGATCAAGGCGGAATGGGGAGTGACGGAGAACAACCGCCGGGCCAAGTATTACAAACTGACGAAGGCGGGGCGCAAACAGCTGGAGGGCGAAGTCGCCTCTTATGGCCGGTTGACGGACGCCATCGCCAAGGTGCTGCAAGCCGCCTAGCGGCGAGTGAGGGCACAGATGATGAATACTGTCGGACACATCTGGCGCTGGCTGCTCTCCCTGATGAACAGGGGAAGGTTGGAGCGTGAGATGGAAGAGGAGATGCGCTTCCATCTCGAAATGCAGATCGAGCAGAACGTTGCGTCAGGGATGGCGGTGGAAGAGGCGCGCTACACCGCCCGGCGACAATTCGGCAATCAAACCTGGCTGAAGGAGGCGAGCCGCGAGATGTGGAGTTTGAGATTTATCGAGACGCTGATTCAGGACCTGCGCTACGGCGCGCGAATGTTGATAAAGAATCCCGGCTTCACATTGCTTGCCGTGCTGACATTGGCGTTGGGCATCGGATCAACCACCACTATCTTCAGCGCGATCCAGAACATTTTGCTGGATCCGTTCCCCTACAAAGATGCGAGCCGCGTGGTCGCCATCCAGATTCACGATACGAGCAGCAGCCGTCCAGGCGGACGCAGTTGGTTCCAGGCGCCGGAATTTCTCGATTACCGGGACCAGAGCCACGTGTTCGAAGAAGTCATCGGATTCACGGGCGACGACGCGCTCTACGACAGTGGCGACGGGGTGGAGCGGTTCTTTGGCGGATATGTCACGCCCAACGCGTTCAGCTTCCTCGGCGTGCGGGCGCAACTCGGTCGCGGCATCACGCCGGACGACGCCAGGCCGAGCGCGCCGCCGGTCTTCGTGATGGCCCACAAACTGTGGGCCAAGCGCTTCAACCTGGACCCGACTATTCTGGGCAAGACTTTCACGCTCAACGGGACGCCGACGACGCTGGTCGGAATCATGCCGCCACGCTTCATCTTTTATGACGCGGACGTCTGGATCGTCCGGGCGATGGAGCGCGGCGACTCGCGCGCTAATCGCGATTACTGGATTTTCTTGGCGAAGCTGAAGCGCGGCGTCGCCGCCCAGCAAGCGCAAGCCGATATAGAGGTGATCGCGCGGCGGCTGGCGCAGGTCTATCCCGACAGCTATCCCAAGAACTTCAGCGTCCAGATAATCAGTTGGGTTGATAGCCTGGTCAGGCAGTTTCGCAAGGCGCTTTACACAATCGCCGCCGCCGTCGGCCTGTTGCTGCTGATCGCGTGCAGTAATGTGGCCAACATGCTGCTGGCGCGCGCGACGGCGCGTGAGAAAGAGATGGCGATTCGCTCCGCGGTGGGCGCCGGCCGGATGCGACTGGTGGGCCAATTGCTGGCCGAGAGTTTGCTGCTTGCGCTCGGCGGGGCGGTCGCGGGATGTCTCTTCTCTTACGCCGGCATCAAGGGCCTGGCGCTGTTGAGGTACGATAACTTCATTCCGGGTGAGGCCCAGATTCGATTAAACCTCGCCGCCCTACTTTTCAGTTTGGGGACGTCGGTGATCACTGCCGCGCTTTTCGGCCTGGCGCCCGCGCTGCAAACGGTAAGAAAAGACCTGGTCGAGCCACTGAAAGGCGCAGGTCTTGGCGCCGGCGCCGGCTTCAGGCGAGGGCGTATGCGGAACGCGCTGGTGGTGTTCGAGGTGGCGCTGTCGCTGGTGTTGCTGTCGGGCGCGGGGTTGCTGATGCGCAGTTTCGTCAAATTGCAACAGATGGACCTTGGCTTCAATCCGGAGAACATCCTGATCGCACGCCTGCCATTCCCTAAAGGCCAATACACGACGGCCGCCGAAAAACAGCGTTTTTACGAGCAACTGCTGTCACGGTTGCGCGCGCTGCCCGGCGTGGTAGCGGCGACCGAGACTATAACGATCCCGCCGTATGGGAGCATCGACAGCGAAATAGACGTCGTCGGGAAGACGCACAATGAGAAATGGCAGGCGATGTTCCAACTCTGTAGCGAAGGCTATTTCTCGACGCTGCAGTTGCGGACAATACTCGGCCGCACGCTCTCGGAAACAGAAGTACACGGCGCGCGTAAAGTCGCCGTCGTAAACCAGACGTTTGTGAACAAGTTCCTGGGCAATGAATACCCGATTGGGCAAAAGGTCAAAATCAATATGCTGGAGAGCATGCCCGATTCTCCGGTCAAAGACCCGATCTTCGAAGTCATCGGCGTGATCTCGGACGCCAGGAATCAGGGCATCCAGGAGTCGCCGATTCCGGAAATGTTCGTGCCGTATACGATCACCAGAGCCTTCGGCCGAGCTATTATGGTCAGGACTTCGGCGCCGCCGCTTTCGCTGCTTAACGATGTGCGGCGGGAAATCTGGGCTGTGGATCGCAGTGTCGCATTGACGCTAATCAGCAGTCTGGAAGATTTACTGAAGCGGTACAGCTACGCCGAGCCGCGTTTCACTCTGGTTCTGATGAGCGTCTTTGCGAGCGTCGGACTGGCGCTGGTGGCGCTGGGAGTATTCAGCGTGATCGCTTATACGGTCGCGCGGCAGACACGCGAGATCGGCATTCGGATGGCGCTGGGCGCAGGCCACGCGGACGTGGTGTGGATGGTTCTGCGTAGGGGATTGCAGTTGGTTGGGTTGGGCGTGGGTGTGGGATTGCTGGGGAGCTTCGCTATGACACGGGTGATCGCCAATCAGCTTTGGGGAGTATCGCCGCGCGATCCGTTGACGCTAGGCGCGGCGGTTGCAGTGGTGGCGCTGGCCGGTTTGGCGGCCTGCTATTTCCCGGCGCGGCGCGCCACGAAGGTAGATCCAATGGCGGCGCTTCGAGTCGAGTGAGGTCGCCGATTCGGACATTTTTGGATTCGCCAAGTATCAACGCATATGGAATTATCGCTCTAATCCATGTCATCGTTTTTCGGCCACAGCCTCGCCGCTTATTCGCTCGCTTCCGCCGCGCGACAGCGCCTCGCATCTCCATCAGGGAGATTAAGCTGGGCCGGATGGTTGATTGCGCTTGCTTCCGCTCCTGACATAGATTACCTCATTCCTGCTCTTAACTCGTCCGCGCGTCATGGACTCAGAATCACACATTCGATCGCTTTCAGCCTCATCTTGCCGCTCTGTACCAGCGGCGCGCTGTATTTGACGAGGAGTCCTGAGTCTCAACGCAGGTCAATGAGTATTTGCGCCGCGCTGGCCGGATTGTCGCACCTGGCGTTAGATTTTCTGGTGGGCGTGACCCCCTTGCCGCTACTCTGGCCGCTCAGCGCAGCAGCGTTCGTTTCCCCCATAGGCGTCTTACCAAGCGCGGGACGGATGCAGGTATTGAATTATTATTTCTATCGAAATCTGCTGATCGAGATAGGAATATTAGCGCCGATCTTATATGTCGCTAGGGGGCTATATCGCGGAGAGCTTAGCGTTGAAAACAGGGCAAGAATAATGGTGTTGCTGTCGATTGCCGGGTGTTTTATCGCGTGGTCAGCAGGTTTGAGCAGGTGATCAGTCGCAGTTTTCCCCGACGAAATTCGTTCTAAAAAAACAAATTCGTACAACAACGCCTTCCGTAAGTATAATATCCCCGGATAGCAAATCCTGAAGTTGAAATCGTAAATGACAGCGCGCCACTGTGTCGCAGTATTGCCGAAAGCGGCGCCGGCAATATGGCGCGGCGACAGATTCGTAGATTTGCAGGCGGCCTGAAGCGTGTCCAGAAGACGCCTGCCTCGAAATCGACACCTCTAACCGGACAAATCGTTTTCAGTCATAAGTCGGGTCAGACCCAAACGGCTGTAGCTTCTCCTCGAGCTTTAACGCAGCCTTAAACGCGCCAGCGCGCATTACCAGGGGGAAGACGCTGACGCTTACAGGCCATCGGATTTACCGATAGCCAATGTGAATCAGAAGCAACTCTACCGAATTATCTCGACCGAATCATGGCGAAGCTCGGTCATCCTCGGTAACTCTAGCTAATTTGAATGATGAGACTTTTGCAAACCGCTCTAGGCTTGCGCCAAAGCTAGGAGAAACAGGCATGAGCAGCATATTGCGTGTCGCGATCGCCGATGACGAACAGACAGCGCGCTCGTTCCTGGCTACGACCCTGCGCGACTTTAGCGACGTCAAGCTGGTCGGCGAAGCCAGGGACGGCGCGGAAGCGATAGAATTGATCGAACGGGAAAAGCCGGATCTGGTCTTGCTCGATTTGAAGATGCCGAAAATTGACGGCCTTGGCGTGGCGCGGTTGCTGAAGAAGAACTTGACGCCCCTCATCGTCTTCGTCACCGCGCATGACAAATACGCCGTGCGCGCCTTCGAGTTGAACGCGGTGGACTATCTGCTCAAGCCGGTGGACAAGGCGCGGTTGCGCGAGGCGATCAACCGCGCGCAGGATCGCTTGGAATGCGCAGACCTGCGACTCGAAGCGAGAATGGAGGCTGCGGCGCGCGTAGGAGCCGCCGTCGCCTCATGTGAGGAAGACGCCAGGCCGGCTCTGCTCGAACGCATCCCCGTGCGGCAGAAAGACGATATCATTATCGTCCCGGTGAAGGAGGTCGCCTCTATCGTCGCCGAAGGCGAAATCCTGAAGCTGACCACGGCGCAAAACGAGACCTACACGATTGTTTATCGGTTGAAAGATTTAGAAGCGCGGCTCAACCCTACGCAATTCGTGCGGCTTGGACGAGGGGCGCTGGCCAATCTGGAGATGCTGCGCCGGGTGAGCTTAATGCCGGGCGGAACGTATATCGCCACTATGAGCAACGGCCAGCAGCTCCACATCAGCCGATTGCAAGGACGCATCCTGCGCGAACATCTGCTGAAGCTATGAAAATCCGAATTCAAACTCGACATCATGGGGCTGTGCGAGTTCGATTGTAGATACCGTCCGTTTTGCCTTTTTTGTCCTTCTTTGCCTTTTTTGCTTCTCTTTGCATTCCGGCCCAGGAAGTTGATTCTGTAAATGTGTTCCGACATCAGGTCAAATAACGGGAATTATCTGAGGATCAATCGGAAAAAGGTCGCAACGGCCGGAGTCAAATTCATTCCGGTTTCGTTCCGACTGCAACCAGCGCGATGCGTGGGAATTCCGCAATGTAGTGGTCCGCCTCTGTTCTAATGCCCGGCTCGAAGGGCGCTCCGAGTTCTGGGGCGATTGATTCCGGGGCGAAGGTTCCATATGGTCGAACAATCTCCTCGATTCTCCGCCACCCGGCCGCGTCGCACTGGTCAATATCCACCGGGAGCTTTTGCAGCGAGAAGAGAGAACAAACATGTTTCAACAATTGCTGCTGCGCCATTTCCGCCGTTCGATCCATGACGACAAACGGATCATAGACATCCAATACACGCACCTTCGTGAAGCCGGCGTTGATCAGCAAGTCGTTCATTTCTTGGCGCGTAAAATGCGCAAATTTGTGACCGGTCGATGTGTACCGGTCGAGCAGTTCGCTATACCAGCGCGCGGTCGGAGTACATTCTTCGAAGTCTTGAAACACGACGCGAGCGCCCGGCTTCAGAACCCGGTAAGCTTCCCGGAGGGAGGTTTGGCGCTCTTCCGGAGGGATATGGTGTGTGCCGTAGGCGAAAATCGCGCCATCGATCGTGGCGTCGGCCAGCAACAAGCTTTGGGCCGGTTGCCGAATCGCCATGAGGCCCTGCGATAGCGCGTCCGCGATCATAGCGGAGGAGGGGTCGCTGGTGATGATCGTGGGCTGCGCGGGCGGAGGCAACAAGCAGCGCATCGCGCGCGTCAATGTGCCATTCCCGCCTATCACGTCCAAGATCAGCTCGTCGACCGAGAAATGTTTTTCCGGTTCCTTGAGCAGATCGAAGAGGGCCTTAATGCCGCGAGCGCGGATCAGTGGACTTCTCTTTTGCTCGTTGCGATAAGCGTCGCCGCGGCCACCGGCCGAGTTCGATTCGAAATGCGAAGGCATCGCTTCGAGCAGTTCGTAACGCCGGCAAAGATCGTCTTTGCTCAAGTGCGACAGGCGCAAGCGATGATACAGAGCCGGGTGCCGGATGCGACATTCCGCCAGAAATTGACCAAAGGTCATATCGTAGAGATAAGGGACATCATCCAAGGTTGCGATCTCGGGAGATGCAGTAAGGGGAGATGCAGTAATCTTTTGTGTAATCATTTGTGTAATCATGGGGCTCTGCGGTTTCGAGAAGATCTCGTGGTCAGATGGTCTACAGCGATTTTCACAGGAGGGAGCGTGTCTTAAGTTCGGCTAGCCGATATAGAGCGGTTCTCATTCGCTTATACGGGAAACTGTGCCCCGCTTTCGCAATAAACTCTCCTTCAATGGAACGCGGATGACGCGAATACGACGGATCATCGCGGATAAGAACTAAAAAAGATCGGAGTTAAGTTGCGCGCGCGCACTATCCCGGCTCTGCTCAGAAGTTTCGCCCTTGCTTAGTCTGAGCGTCAGGGGCGCATGAGCGTGAAATAGCCGACGGTCCAACTGACATCCAGATCCTGTACCAACAACTCACGCTCGTGATTGATCCAATCAAAACCGACCATGTCGACGCCGGTCCAAAGGCTTAAAGCGCGGTCAAGCCCTCGCCTCAGTCAGGATTCAGTCCTAGAGCGCCGGCATGCGCATTAAGTGTGAAATTTCCGCGTCAGACATTAGATTGACGATGGCTTCAGAATCACGCTGCGCGCCGGGAGGCGCGACAACCAGTATTCCACTGGTTGCTAAAGTCCAAAAGATCACGGATACGGAAGCATCGAACGCATATGAAAGCACGAGCAGGTAAGAGCTTACGGTCTCATCTTCGTTGTAAAAAAGATAGCGAGTTTCCCGCGCGCAAACATCACATCTTCGTCGTTTGCGGCTTCAATGTAAGGAATCACTCGGCCGTCGCGGCGGACCATCACCTGAGCGCGCAAACCTCTCATCTGCAATACGGTCTCAGGCGATTGCATTTTGTTCGCAGCATTCGCAGCATATTGTTGGTGGGAGGTGAAAAACCAGGAAACCAGCGACAGTGATACGACAAAAAAGCAATGGACGGCCCAAGTGAATTTCATTCTTTACTTTGTAATGATTGTTGCGATGAGACCGTGAAAATTAGTCGCGCACTATCCTCACTTAGCTGTGCTTGGCGCTAGCATTGTGAGAGCCACCATGCTGTTCAACAAGCTACGGAAACGCTGTGAGACGTCTCAAAACGGAGCTATTCTCGCAAAGCAAGCAGAATCAATAACTGATATATAGTTGATTAATTGAGCACACTGTGTGAAATGGGGCGGGCGTTTAGGGATTCTCTAAAGTGGCGAGTCTAGTATGAAATGCCTGAGCTTGCCACACAAATCTAACGAGTGGTCAGATATGGACAATCAACGGTCGTATTTCAGGCACGAACGGCGCTTGATGATTTCCGGCAGATAATTAATGAGCGTGCCTGCCCCGTGAAGACCAGAAATGGCGTTCCTGACAAGCGCCACTGCCAGACGGCGCCGGCGAGACGAGGGCTTTGAATTCATAGGTTGGCCGGCGCCTCGACCGTTGTTGAAACGACGATGGCTCTGAGTCTGCGAATCGCCGGCGATTATACCGGCCTCCGGGCATCATAAAACCAAATCGGCGCGCCGAGCCAAATGAGCCCTCATCTCACCACTATGGCGGTTAACAATTGCGTGTAACGTAACATTGTTCATTCAGAGATCGGCGCTCGCGCCGATCTCTGAATGAACAATGTCGAGCTTAGAAAAACGTGGAAAAACGGGAGGGCTTCCATAATCATTGCCGCCGCATAACCAATCCCCGGCGTTTAATTCTTGCCCGTCTTGATGAACTGCTCTGGGGCGCGCTCAAAATCGCTTTTGCACTCTTGCCTGCAGAAATAATATGTTTTCCCTTTATAGTCTGTCTTAAACGTCGTCTTCTTGCTGACCTGCATATTGCAGACCAGGTCGTCGACATCTTCTTCGGGGGGATTCGTAGCCTTCGGCGCGGCGGAGCCCGATTGGGCGCCCGCCGAGGAATGCGCCGCCGCAGCTTCGCGGCTCTCCTGCGCTTTGAGATATCCCGGATTCAGCGTCCCCTTTTCCTTCGCGACAGCAAAAACAGTCGGGTAAAACTGCGCAAAGGAGTTTTCGACGGCGGCGTTCGCGCTGTGGCAGGTGAAGCATGACTCGGTCTTCGGGAACGCCCTTGCGGACTCGGCGTCTCTTCCCAGCCCGAAATAGGCCCACTTTTCTGGAAAACGGCTTTCGTCTTTGACCGCCGCCTCTATTGTCACCAGATCACCTTGGTAACGTCCCCCCTGGGCGAAAGTGCCCTTATCCATCGAACGGCGAATCTCCAGAACGAAGATCGTTTTGTCGGGCCACTTTCCGGATTTCATGAACTCGCTGTACGCCGACGGATTGACGTAAACGTTCTCAAACGCCGGATTGGCCGGGTTGGCGTCCGGCCCATATTGGAGTCCAAGACTGCTGCTCAGATAGATCCAGTTGCGATAGTTTACGGGACGCGCCAACCGGTTATCACTCGTATATTGCGGTCCGTCATTTGGCTCCTGTTTTGCGGTATGTAAAGCGCCGCCCAGGTTCAGGACCAGCATCAAGATGGTCACCGCAGTGGACACGATCATTTTCGTTTTCATTGCAATCTCCTTTAAATTGGCGTCAGTGAATCTCATTGGAAGCCCTATTTTTATGATGACCCGCCCGCGTCAGGTTCATTCGGACTTCAAGACGAGGCGCGGCTCAATCCGCATGGCCCTGGCCGCCGGTATGTAGCAGGCGACTAACCCGGCCAGCGCCAGCAATGACGAAACCACCCAGAAGGTTAACGGATCGGTAGGAGTGACCTCGTAGAGGAACTCCCGCAAGGCGCGGGTTAGCAGCCCGGCTCCGATCCAACCCAGGGCAATGCCGATCATGACCTGGATCATTCCCTGGCGGAGGATCAAACCGAGTACGGTTGACGCGCTCGCCCCTAACGCCCTGCGGATCGCGATCTCGCGCACGCGGTGGCTTACAGACAGAGACAGCATGCCGCTGACTCCAGACACAGCGATCACCAGCGCCAGTATCGCAAAGAGCGAGAGGAGGTGAGTGGTCATTTTGTTGAGAGAGAGAGTGTCGCTGCTCGCCTGGTTCAATGTTTCAACTCGGGTAATCGCGATTTCCGGATCGACATCGCGAATCGCTCGGCGAACAGCCTTTATTGTTGCGGCCGGGTCGTCGGCGGAGCGAACGAGGACGGCGCCTACATGTCCCGGATGCTGCGCAACAGGGGCGTATACCTCGTCCGGCGTATCGCGGTTAAGGCCGAACTCCTTAACGTCGCCGACCACCCCGACGATTGTCGCGATTTCGGCGCCGCCCCGACGAGAGATGACCTTGCCAATCGCATTCCCTTCTCCCCAATGCCGCCGTGCGAAAGACAGACTCACGACAGCCACAAAGGGGACGCTTTCATTATCGAAGTCCGCAAAGCCTCTTCCCTTCAGAATCGGGATGCCAAGGGTCTCGAAATACTCCGGCGTGACAATCCGCACTGCGGCTGTGACGCCCGGGAGGCTTCCGCCAACGTCAAAATGCTCGATCCAGGGTCTGTTGGCGACGGCGTCCGGATCCATGGGAAAACTGGACGATACGGCGGCGCTCAGTACCTCGGGCTGGTAACGTAACCTGTCAAGCAGGCGCGTTCCCACATTTCGCCAATCCTCTTCCGTAACGTAACGGGCCCAGTTTAAATCCACATTCGCGGCCACCACATTCTGGCGGACAAAGCCGGGATCGACCATCCAGAGGTTTATCAGGCTTCGGGTAAGGAGCCCCGCTCCGATCAAGAGCATGAATGAGAACGCCACCTGGCAA
>Ga0154003_1000240_pt1 | contig 17004 bp, 14 predicted proteins | sample TSFL087MetaG_FD_104679 | JGI IMG/M metagenome (GOLD analysis project Ga0154003, IMG submission 104679) | Attine ant fungus gardens microbial communities from Florida, USA - TSFL087 MetaG | ecosystem: Host-associated > Fungi > Mycelium > Unclassified | place: USA: Florida, Lake Talquin State...
CCGCTGGCGCGTTTCTGGCCTCTCTGACCGAAGAGCAGCGCGCCAGGACGACGTTCCCGGTGGACGACCCGGCATGGCGCAAGTGGATGAACCAACACTTCTATGTCCGGCAGGGTGTGAGCTTCATGGAGATGACCGAGCGACAGCGTGAGGCGGCCTTCGGATTGCTGCGCGCCTCGCTCAGCGCCAAAGGGTTGAAACTGTCAAACGACATCATGCGGCTCAACTACACGCTGGGCGAGTTGAATAATGATAACTTCGAGGAATACGGCGAGGGGCGCTACTGGGTCACGGTCATGGGCGCGCCGTCGGACAAGGAGCCGTGGGGATGGCAACTCGATGGCCACCATCTGATCATTAACTATTTCGTGCTCGGCGACCAGGTGGTGATGACACCCACCTTCACGGGCTCCGAACCGGTGGTCGCCCGGTCGGGCAAATACAAAGGAACAGTCGTCCTGCAGGATGAGCAGAACAAGGGGCTGACGTTGATCAACGCGCTCGATGAGGCGCAACGCAAGAAGGCGATCATCCAGGTCTCCAAAACCGGCAACAACAATGTGAGCGAAGCATTCAAGGATAACGTCGTTCTGGATTACGCCGGCCTTCGAGCCTCGGAACTCTCGGCGAAACAGAAAGAACAGTTGCTGGACCTGATGCGGGAGTACGTCAGGAATATGCGCGACGGACACGCCAGAGTGAAGATGGACGAAGTCCGGCGGCATATTGACGACACGCGCTTCGCCTGGATCGGCGGGACGGGGCTGAACGACGTCTTCTATTACCGCATCCAGAGCCCGGTAATCCTGATCGAATTCGATCACCAATTGCCGGTGGGCTTGCGCCGCCTCGCCGCCGACCCGCGAAAGGTGGATCGGGAGCACATCCACACGGTCGTCAGGACTCCGAACGGAAACGACTATGGCAAGGACATGCTCCGGCTGCATTACCAGCAGCATCCGCATCCGCACAACCACTGAGGATCGGAGATCGAGGATTGAGGATCGAAAATCGCGGTGCGCGCGATGACACAATCTTCAATCCTCGTTGGTTGGCGCCTCGCGCTGGCGTAATTGAAAGCGATAGAAACCATTGAGTTGCGAATCACGTCTCAACAAGTGGTGGCGAGCCGTAGCTCGTCATAACCCAAACCACTCAAAAAACCGTGACGACATTCCCCACGCCGCGTAGCGGCGCTTTGAATTTAGCCGTACGTTTATGGTTTTTGAAGATTAAATGCCCCCATGCAATCGAATGTAGGGGCGGGTTTTCCCCGCCCCCGTCCGGAATCCAAATGATGGGGCGGAGAAAACCCGCCCCTACAACCCTGGGCGCAATATTTATTCAAAGACCATTAACGCACGGCGGGTTTGTGAAAGCATGTCTCCGTCGCGTCAGCGACGATTGATGGATTTGGCGCGTTTGGCAATGCGGAAGGAGAGTAAATGAAAAGGCGAAGTTTGATCGATAGGGCTTGCAGGCTTCTGACGCTCTGCGCAATCGGCGCGGCGTTTGTCTCACAGCATCGGGGCGCGGCCGCGTCGGATTCGGATTTCTTCAAGGAAAAGGTCGCTCCGATCTTCGAGCGAAACTGCGTTATGTGCCACGGCGCGCGCGTGCAGCGCTCAGGGCTGGACCTGCGCGGTGAAGAGACAATCCTGAAAGGCGGCGCGCGTGGGCGCGCGGTCGTTCCCGGCGACGCGGGGAAGAGCCTGCTTTATCGCTTAATCGCGCACAAAGAAGAACCGGCGATGCCGATGGGGATGGACAAGCTCGGCGAGGCCGAGGTCGCGGTTATCGCGCAATGGATCAACGGACTTTCGCCGAAAGCGGCGATGGCGGCCGAGACGATTCCCACGCGCCAGCCAGGATATTCGATTACTGAAAAAGACCGCCAGTTCTGGTCGTTCATCAAACCTGTCCGCCCCGCTTTGCCGAAGGTGAAAGAACGCCGCTGGATACGGAACGAAATTGACGCGTTCGTTTTGAGCAAACTTGAACAGAACGGCCTCAGGCCGAATCGCGCGGCCTCGCCCCGCGAGTTATTGCGCCGGGTCTATTTCGACCTCACGGGGCTGCCGCCTTCGCCGGAAGAGACGGCGGAGTTTTTGAAGAACCCGTCCGAGGCTGCTTACGCGAAGGTCGTTGATCGCCTGCTCGCCAGCTCGCATTACGGCGAGCGATGGGGACGGCACTGGCTCGACCTGGCGCGATACGCCGACAGCGGCGGCTACGAATTCGACTACGACCGCCCGCACGCATGGCGCTACCGCGATTACGTGATCAAATCATTCAACGAAGACAAGCCCTACAACCGCTTCATTATCGAGCAGCTCGCCGGCGACCAGCTTGACGGAGTCGATGTGAAGGCCAATCCCGAAGCCTTGATCCCGACCGGCTTTGTCCGCAACGGCCCGACCGTCGACAACGCGGACAACGAAGAGACGCGTATGGACGAACTCGACGACATGGTCACGACCACCTCTTCGGTCTTCCTCGGCCTGACCGTGGGCTGCGCGCGTTGTCACGACCACAAATACGACCCGATCCCGCAACGCGATTATTACCGGATGCAGGCCATCTTCTTCCCTTTCCAAAAAACCGAAGGCGTCATGATTTCAAAAGAAGAAGAGACGGTTCACAAGGCCCGCAATAAAGAGATTGATGAACAGGTCAGACCGTTCAGACAGAAGATCGCCGCGATTGAAAAGCCAGTGCGAGAGAAGCTGCTATATGAAAAGGTCGAATTCCACGTTCAATTAGCCGAGATGTCGAGCGGTTTCGAGGGCAAGACCAAAGAGCAATATCGCGAAGAGACCGCCAAACGCTTCGCCAAAGACGTCAACCTGCAATCCGAAGAGATCGAAGCCCTACTCTCGCCCGAAGATTTGAAGGCGCGCAAGGGGCTTCAAATCGAGATGGACAAGATCAACCGGACTCGGCCGAAGCCAATGCCGGCGGCGATGGGCGTCACGGACAAAGGCGATCCGGGCAAAGCCTACCTGCTCCAACGCGGGGATTGGCGGAACAAGGGCGAAGAAGTTCACCCAGGATTGCCGCAAATCCTGGCGGGCGATGTGAGCCTCGATCCGAGAAATCGCCGCCGCCAGTTAGCCGAATGGATCGCGAACGCTGACAACCCGCTGACCGCCCGCGTGGCTGTCAACCGCATCTGGCAATACCATTTCGGAAAAGGCATCGTGAAAACGCCCAGCGATTTCGGCCTCACAGGAGATCGACCGAGCCATCCTGAACTGCTCGACTGGCTTGCCGCCGAATTTTTGCATCCGACACGGAATGCGAGCGGCAGGGCGGCTCACGCGAGGGGCGCCGGGGCGAATCCGCAATCCAAGAGTCCCAATCCGCAATCAAAAGGTTGGAGTTTGAAGGCGATGCACCGGCTGATCCTGCTCTCGAACAGCTACCGCCAGTCGAGCCAATTTAACGGGCAGGCCGCGGCCAAAGACCCTGAGAACCGTTTGCTGTGGAGAATGAATCCGCGCCGCCTCGAAGCCGAGCCGCTGCGCGACAGCATCCTCGCGGTCAGCGGCAAGTTAAACCCCGAGATGTTCGGCCCCGGCATATATCCACGCATTGATCCCGACGTGATCAACACCGGCTCGCGCCCGCGTTGGCCGCTCGACGCGAAGGACGATCAGAGCACGTGGCGGCGCAGCGTCTACATCTTCGTCAAACGCTCGGTCCTGCTGCCACTGATCGAGGTCTTCGATTGCCCGGCGACCGTCGTCTCTGGTCCGTCGCGCGCCGTTTCAACTGTTTCGCCGCAGGCGCTGGCGCTAATGAACAACGAATTCGTGCTGCAGCAGGCGTTTTTCTTCGCCGAACGCGTTGCGAAGGAAGCGGGCGCTGATCATCGCGCCCAGGTCGTCCGCGCGTTCGAGATCGCTTTGAACCGCATGCCGAGCGCGAAGGAGATCGAATGGTCGCTGTCGTTTTTGAGATCGCAGGCCGAAGGATACGCGAAGCGCAATAACGAAAAGCCTGATGCGTCGGCTTTGCGCGATTTTTGTCATGCGATTATCAATCTGAACGAGTTTTTGTACGTGGATTGAGCGATTGTTGTAGGATTCTGGCAGTCTTAAAGATGGTGGAAATTTTGGTGAAGACGATGAAACCTGTGGCCTTGCTATTACTGTTTTTCACACTGGCTGCCGTCGCTTTCGGACAAGCCGGCCCGCCAGGCAATACCAAGAACGTCATACTCATCACGCTGGACGGCGCTCGGACGCAGGAGGTCTTCGGCGGACTCGACCTGGAAGTGCTGAAGTCGAAGACGAAGAAAGGGAGCGTTGAAGAGACGCCTCTCTATAAGAAGTATTACGCCGAGACGCCCGAGGGGCGTCGCGAAAAGCTGATGCCTTTTTTCTGGGGCGCGCTGATGAAACAGCACGGCTCGATCGCCGGGAACCGCAGCCTGGGCAGCGCGGCGATGACCACCAACAAAATGTGGTTCTCCTATCCCGGTTATTCCGAAATCCTGACGGGCCAGGCGCACGACGACGTGATCAACAGCAACGACAAGAAGCGCAACCCCTACACTAGCGTCCTCGAATTCCTGAAGCGGAAGCTGAAGCTCGACGCGAAGCAGGTGGCGGCGTTCGCCTCTTGGGACGTGATGGATTTCATCGCTGAACACGAAGCCGGGAGCATCGCCTCCAACGCGGGGTATGAGCCTTACGATCACCCCGACCCGGAGATCAAATTGCTCGGCCGGTTGCAGAGCGAAGCGTCGACGCCGTGGGACAGCGTGCGGCACGATTACTACACATTCCGTTTTGCGATGGCGCATCTGAAAAGCTACCAGCCGCGCGTTCTTTACATTTCACTCGGCGAGACCGACGACTGGGCTCATGACGGGCGCTACGACAAGACGCTCGACGCGCTGGGGCGCTCCGACGGCTATCTGCGCGAGTTGTGGGATTACCTTCAATCGAACGAGCGGTACAAAGGAAAGACCTCGATCATCATCACCGTCGATCATGGGCGCGGCGCCACGCCACAGGATTGGACTGATCACGGCGAGAAGATCCCTGAAGCGCAATACATCTGGGTGGCGTTCATCAGCCCCGACAGCCCTCTGCGCGGCGAGTGGAAGAACATGGAAACCGTCTACCAGAACCAGATCGCCGCGACGCTGTGCAATCTTCTGAACCTGGACTACGCCGAGAACAACCCGTCCGCCGGCAAACCGGTTGAGATAAGGCCGAAAATGTAAAGGAGAAACCGATATGCAAACCGCCAACAATAAACTACCGATTCTCCAACCGCAGACGATGACGCGCCGCGAGCTGATTTTTCACGCGGGCGCGGGATTCTCGGGCTTGGCGCTCACGGCGCTGCTCGATCGTGACAATCTGCTGGCCGCCGAACCACAGCGGAAGCGCGCCAACCCCCTCGCGGCCAAACCGCCGATGTTCCCGGCCAAAGCCAAGTCGGTGATCTTCCTCTTTATGTACGGAGGGGTGAGCCACGTGGACACATTCGACCCCAAACCCGACCTGACGCGCCATCACGGCAAGCCGATGAACAAAGGGAAAGTCGACGTATTCTTCGGCAACCCCGGCAATCTTATGGCCTCTGCGTACAAGTTTAAAAAGCATGGCCAGAGCGGGACCGAGGTTTCGGAGCTGTACACGCATCTGGCGCAAAAAGTGGATGACCTATGCTTGCTGCGTTCGGTTTACACCACGAGCAACAACCATTCGCCCGCGATATTTCAGATGAACAGCGGCAACATGCGTCCGGGCAATCCTTCGCTCGGGTCGTGGATAACTTACGGCCTGGGCAGCGAGAACGAAAATTTGCCGTCCTACATCGTGATGTACGACTGGCGCGGAGGCCCCATCGGCGGCGCCCCCAATTGGTCTTCCGGTTTCATGCCAGCCGCGTTCCAGGGCACGCCGTTCCGTTCCGGCAATGTGCCGATAGTCGATCTGAACCCGCCGAAATGGGTTGACCCGCATCTGCAGCGCGCCCAGGTAGATTTCATTCAGAAGTTGAATCAGGAGCGCCAGGAGCGCCACGCGGGCAACAGCGATCTCGACGCTCGCATAGCGGCTTACGAACTCGCCTTCCAGATGCAAACATACGCGCCCGAAGCCGTAGACATCTCGAAAGAGTCCGAGGCTACGAAGAAGCTTTACGGGATCGGTGAAAAGCCCACCGACTATTTCGGCCGCCAGTGCCTGATCGCGCGGCGGCTGGTCGAACGCGGCGTGCGCTTCATTCAGCTTTACAGTGGAGGAGGCCACCAGCAGGAGTCGTGGGACGCGCATTACGGGCTGCACGAAAACCACAGCCTGCATTGCGCCGAGACCGACAAACCCATGGCCGGCCTGATCGAGGACCTGAAAGCGCGCGGCCTGTTCGATTCGACGCTGGTCGTGTGGGGCGGCGAATTCGGACGCATGCCGATCTCGCAATCGGGCATCGGGCGCGACCACAATCCGCACGGCTTCACCATGTGGCTGGCAGGCGGCGGCGTGAAAGGCGGTCAGGCGATCGGAGCGACGGATGAATACGGCTACAAGGCCGAAGTCGAGCCGTATTCGGTCCACGACGTACACGCGACGATCCTGCAAGCAATGGGATTGGATCACCGGAAGCTGAATTATTATTACGGCGGACGCGATCAGCGGTTGACGAACTTTGGCGGCGACCCGGTTTTAAAGGTATTTGCGTGAAGAGCGGGTACAGTCAGTAAATCACGAAATGATCTAAGAGATTCATTCTCCATACATTGATTGGCGCAAACCTGGGTACTGTTCGCTTCCAGCGTGCAGGCTTGTGCGGTAAGCCCGTTGGAAACTAAAGCGCGCCTGGAATTTGATGCGCGTGATTGCAGGCAGTGATCGCTCAACCTAGGCATGGCGACTTTGGAGAAGTCTGATTTCGATCAATGCGCTTCCCGCCAAGACTGCACGCTGGAAGCGAACAGTACCCAGGCGTCTTTCGATTTATGCGCATTCTTCCCGATTTCGTGATTTACTGACTGTACCGCGCGCGTAAGCAAGCGGGGACTCGACTTAGAGAACATTGGTTGGAAGAAAAAGCCTCCGCTTTCACCCCATCGGAGGTCCGTCAACACAGCGACTTCGCCGCCGCTTAACCCCCTAACTCATGGAGAAGATCAATGCGTCAAGACTCAGTGAAGAAAATGACCAGGCTGTTCAACGCGACAATCCTGCTACTTACCCTATTTCCCTTCGCCGCGCTCGCGCAGGCTCCGGCTCCGGCGAGCGCCAAGACCGCGCTCGACAAATACGTCGAAGCGCCCGACCCGAGCTACAAGTACGAGTTGGTCAGCAAGACGCAGGGCGCCGGTTACACGACCTACATCCTGAAGATGACTTCACAGACTTGGCGTTCGACCGCCGAGGTCGATCGCAACGTCTGGTGGCATTGGATGATCATGGTCAAACCCGATGAGGTGAAGAGCAGCAAGTCGCTGCTTTATATCTCTGGCGGCAACAACAACAGCGCGGCGCCGAAAGACGCCGATCAGCAGATCGTCCGGATTGCGACGGGTACCAAATCGGTCGTAACCGAGTTGCGGATGATTCCCAACCAGCCGCTCACGTTCAGCGACGACAAGAAGCCGCGAGTGGAGGACGAGTTCATCGCTTACACCTGGGATAAATTTCTGAAGACCGGGGACGAGTTGTGGCCGGCGCGCTTGCCGATGACCAAGGCCGCGGTGCGCGCAATGGACACGGTGATCTCTTTCTGCGGCGGCGAGGAGGGCGGTAAGACGAAAATTGACGGCTTCGTCGTGGCCGGCGGATCGAAGCGCGGCTGGACGACGTGGACCACTGCCGCGGTGGACAAGCGCGTGGTGGCGGTCGTCCCTCTCGTCATCGACCTGCTCAACGTCGAGCCTTCGTTCCGGCACCACTTCGCGGTCTACGGCTATTACGCCCCGGCGGTCGGCGACTACGAGGAAATGGGAATTATGAAGTGGCAGGGAACGCCGCAGTACCGCGCGCTGATGAAGCTCGTCGAGCCTTACGAATACCGCCAGCGATTCACGATGCCGAAGTTCATCATCAACGCGACCGGCGATGAGTTCTTCCTGCCCGATTCTTGGCAGTTCTATTACAACGATCTGCCCGGCGTGAAATACCTGCGCTACGTCCCGAACACAGGCCATTCGCTGCGCGGGACCGACGCCTGGATGACGCTGGTGGCCTGTTACAACGCCGTTCTGACCGGCGCTGAATTGCCGCAGTTCGATTGGAAGGTCGAGAAGGACGGGACGATCCGCGTGCAGACGAAGACCAAACCGTCCGAGGTGAAGCTGTGGCAGGCGACCAACCCCGGCGCGCGCGATTTCCGTCTGACCAGCATCGGGCCGAAGTGGAAAAGCTCGCCGCTGCAGGATCAGGGCGACGGCGTGTATGTCGCCAAGGTCGCGCCGCCGAAGCGCGGTTGGACGGCTTATATGGTTGAAATGACTTTCCCCAGCGGAATGCTCCTCGCGCCGTTCAAATTCACGACCGGCGTCAAAGTGATTCCCGACGTAGAGCCGTTCGCGGACGAGGCGCCGACGAACGGAAAGTAATAATTCTCGATGCGTAAAAGAAATTGCCGCAAAACGACGAGTTCTGTCTGAGAGGGATTGTCTCAGGCCGAACGTTCAGATCAACCAGATTTACTTTGGAGGAAAAATGTCCATTGCTCAATCTTTACTTCCTGAATTGGATCAGGAAATGGCAGGAACTCGTAAAACTCTTGAACGCATCCCGGAAGATAAGTTCGAATGGAGCCCGCACCCGAAATCATTCACGATGATCGGGCTAGCCACGCACATCGCCAACATGGTCGGCTGGGGAAGCGACGTGATTAAAGAAGATTCTTTCGACGTAGCGCCGCCGGGGTCCGAGCCGTACAGGGAGGAGCCTGCGGGGTCCTTGGCCGCTTTGCTCGCGTTATTTGACAGGAATTACACCAAATTTCGCGATGCCCTGGCCGGCGCTAGCGACGAGGCGTTGATGAAAGATTGGTCGTTGCTGGCCGGCGGCAAAGTTCTCTTCACGAAGCCGCGCGCCGTCTGTTTGCGCGGGGACGTCCTCAATCACCTGGTCCATCACCGCGCGCAACTCGGCGTTTACCTGAGGTTGAACGACGCGCCCGTGCCGGCGCTCTACGGCCCGTCGGCGGACGAAGACGGAATGTAACCTAACAGCCATGATGAAAAAGATCGCCTTTTACTTGGTGCTATTCTCGATGGCGCCGCTGGCGGCTTTGCCGCGCGGCGCCACTCAAAACCGGCCGGCCGCCCCCCCCCCCAACATCGTCTTCATTATGTCAGACGACCACGCCGCGCACGCCGTCAGCGCATACGGCAGCCGGTTGATCAAGACGCCGAACATCGACAGGCTGGCGAAAGAAGGGATGAAGTTCGAGAACTGCTTCGTCACTAATTCGATCTGCACGCCGAGCCGCGCGGCGATCCTCACGGGCAAGTATTCGCACCTCAACGGCGTGCCGGTCTTCAATCACATTGACGGTTCGCAGCCGATGCTTCAGAAGTATTTACAACAGGCCGGCTATCACACCGGGATGGTCGGCAAATGGCATCTCGGCGGCAACGATCCGAAGCGGCCCGACGAGGGCAAGCCCACGGGATTCGATTACTGGAACATACTGCCGGGACAGGGCGCGTACTTCGATCCCGTGATGATCGAGATGGGCGAGCGAAAGAAGCTCACGGGGTACACGACCGAGGTAATCACCGATATCGCAATCGATTTCCTGAAGAATCGCCCGCGCGAGAAGCCGTTCTTCCTGATGTATCACCACAAGGCGCCGCACCGTAACTGGCAGCCGGATGAAAAACACCGCAAGCAGTTCGAGAACGTAATCGTGCCCGAACCCGCGACCTTCAACGACGATTACAAAGGCAAGTCCGACGCGTCGCGCCAGGCCACGATGCATATCGATCAAGACCTGAACGACAACGATCTGAAGATGAAGCCGCCCGAAGGTTTGAGCGGGCAAGAACTGAAGAAATGGAAATATGAGCGCTACATGCGCGATTACCTGGCGTGCGTGCAGTCAGTTGACGACAACGTCGGGCGCTTCCTAGATTGGCTCGACAAGAACGGCCTGGCCGAAAACACGATTGTGATGTACACGTCGGACCAGGGCTTCTTCCTCGGCGAGCACAACTTCTTCGACAAGCGGTTTATGTACGAAGAATCGCTCCGAATGCCGTTCCTGGTCCGGTGGCCCGGAAAGGTCAGGCCGGGCGGCGTCTCGAAGGGGATGATCCTCAACGTCGATTTCGCGCCGACGCTGCTCGACGCGGCGGGGGCGCCAACGCCTGCGGATATGCAGGGGCGCAGCTTTCTCCCTTTGCTCGAAGGCCAGGCGCCACGGCGTTGGCGCGCGGCGATGTATTACCGCTACTACCATCCGGGCCATCACAACGTCGCAGCCCATTACGGCGTTCGCACCGATCACTACAAGCTGATCTACTTCAACAAACTCGATCAATGGGAGTTGTACGACCTGCGCAAGGACCCGCGCGAGATGCGCAACGTTTATGGCGACCCGGCTTACGCGAAAATCGTCGGAGAGTTGAAGAAAGAGCTTTACCGGTTGAAGAAAGAGTTGAAAGACGACGATCAGTTCGCGAACGAATTGCCGAAAGACGACGTCGGGTAAAACCTTCATAATCCTGCCTTCAGGCCGCGAGCGCCTAATAAGCCAGGCTTTTCCGCCTGGGGGCAGGACTCAAAACTTTCCGCCCGAAGGCGGTACTGCAAACATTTCCCAGAGGAGAAAACCATGTTACGCAAACGCCTCTCTCTTTTCGTCGTTCTTCTGTTGTCGCTACAAACGACCGCCGTTCGCGCGGACAAGGTTGACGATTATGTCAAAGCCGAAATGCAGAAGCAGCGCATTCCGGGACTTTCGCTCGCCGTGGTCAAAGAGGGCAAGGTCATCAAAGCCGAAGGCTATGGCCTGGCCAACGTCGAACAAAACATCCCGGCGCGGCCCGAGACCGTCTACAAAATCGGTTCGGTCAGCAAACAGTTCATAGCCACAGGGATCATGCTGCTCGTACAAGATGGCAAGATCAGCCTTGATGACAAGGTCGGCAAATACCTCGACGGAACGCCGGAGTCGTGGAACGGGATCACTGTCCGCCATCTGCTCACTCACACTTCGGGAATTGTCCGCGAGGGACCCGCCTTCGATCCGTTCAAGGATCAGAAGGACATCGATGTGATCAAATCGGCTTATCAATCGCCACTCCGCTTCGCGACGGGCGAAAAATATGAATATTGCAACGTCGGATATTTTTCGCTGGCCGAGATCATCTCGAGAATTTCCGGCAAATCGTGGGGCGAGTTCATGAATGAACGTGTCTTCGCGCCGCTGGGGATGACGGCCACACGCCCCACCAGTTTTAGCGCGATTGTCCCGAACCGCGCCGACGGATATGAGTGGAAAAACGACAAGATGCAGAACGCCGTCGAATACATTGCGCTGCGTCCGAGCGGCGCTTTCCTTTCGACTGTGCTCGATCTGGCGAAATGGGACGCGGCGCTTTATACCGACGCAATTCTCAAGCGGGCGACTCGCGAACAGATGTGGACGCCGGTCAAGCTGAACAGCGGGGCCGCGCATCCATACGGCCTCGGCTGGCAACTCATCCCCCTGGGCAATCACAGGCAGATTCATCATGGCGGATCGCTTCCGGGCTTTCGTTCCCATTTCTCGCGGCTGCCGGATGACAACTTATCCATCATCGTCCTGACAAATTGCGAGAGCGCCAATCCCGTAGTGTTTGTTCGCGGCGTCGCCGCAATCTATCTTTCCGATTTAACCGCTTCCCCGGCGAAGTAGATACTGATTATGGGCTTCGGATCAGTACCGCGGGCGGTAGCGGGCGTTGCTCCCTGAACTAGCATGTTAATGTAGCAACGCTCGGCGCCGCCCGCGGCGCTGATCAATATTAGATAAGGAGATCAGATGGGAGAGGGAGATTACATAATCATGCTCGACTACCTGTTGGAGGTTTACCACCACCATTGGCCGGTCACCGCGAGGTCGAACAACCTGGACGCTGTTCGACAGGAAATACGGCATGACGGCAGTCCGGATGTTGGGCAGAAAGGCGATTTCTGCATGGTTTACATTGAGAATAAGTCACTAATCAACTCGGTCGACAGCCGCGTTGATAAAGGGGGAATTTATCAAGTCAGAAGATTTCCCAACGAGCGATGATCCGTCCCGGCTTCAAGTGAGCTTCATCGACGAGTATTTCGTGCGCGCGCGGGCGACGCCGGAACAGATGGATTTACTTTGGGCGCTCGGCTGGCGCCATTTCGGAAATTACTTCTTCCGCTATTCGGCCTCGCATCACTGGGGCGGATTCCGCACGATCATGCCGCTGCGCGTCGATCTGCCGAAATTCGCGCCTTCGCGCAGCCAGAGGCGCGTCGGGGGCAGGAATCGCGACCTCCGCGTCGTCATCCGCGACACGTTCATAGACGAGGTCAAGCAGGGGCTCTTCTATCGCCATCGCGAGCGGTTCAAGGAGAACGTTCCCGACTCTATATACGACTTCCTTTCTGAAGAGCCGGCCGTTGAGCCCTGCCGCAACCGGGAGATTTGCGTCTACTACGGCGACAAGCTCCTCGCCGCAAGCTTTCTGGACATCGGCCGACAATCCACTTCGGCGGTCTACGCGATGTTCGAGCCTTCGGAATCGAAACGTAGCCTCGGCGTATTCACGATGCTCGAGGCGATCCGGCACTCGCGCGAACTCGGCTGCAAGTATTACTATCCCGGCTACGCTTACCGCGAGCCCTCCGTTTACGATTACAAGAAGAACTTCGGCGGGTCGGAGTATTACGATTGGAAAGAAGGCTGGAAGCCGTTTACGAGGGGAGAGAGCACGGAACAAACGTGAGGGTATTTGGACAGGATTTACAGGATTTTTCAGGATTGGTTGAAGAGAGATTCTATTCTCTTTCACGTCACCCTGAAAAATCCTGTAAATCCTGTCTAAATACCTTCGGTATGTTTCATGACAAATGAAAGGTAAAAGAGATGAACAAGGTTAGATGGGGGATTCTGAGCACGTCCAACTTCGCGCAGGCTAAGATAATCCCGGCGCTGTTGAAATGCGAGCGCGTCGAGGTCGCGGCCGTCGCATCGCGCGATCAGGCCAGGGCCTATGAGGTCGCCGGCAGGTTCGGCATTCCGAAGGCCTATGGCTCGTATGAAGAGTTGCTGGCCGACCCCGAAATCGACGTAGTCTACAACCCGGCGCCGAACCATTTGCACGCGCCATGGTCGATCAAGGCGCTTGAAGCCGGAAAACACGTATTGTGCGAGAAGCCGATCGGACTCAGCGCGGCTGAAGCCCGACAATTGCTCGACGCGTCGAAGAAGTATCCGAAGCTCAAGGTGATGGAAGCCTTTATGTACCGCCACCACCCGCAATGGGGACGCGCGAAGCGGATTGTCGGAGAGGGAGGGATCGGCGCCTTGCGGACGATCCATTCATTCTTCTCTTATTTCAACGACGACCCGGAAAACATTCGCAACAAGCCGGAGATCGGCGGTGGCGGGCTGATGGACATCGGCTGTTACAACATCTCGCTGTCGCGATTCATCTTCGGCGAAGAGCCGCGGCGCGTTCTGGGCGTTCTCGATTACGACCCGAATTTCAAGACCGATCGCGTAGCGTCGGGCGTCCTGGATTTCGGTAGTGGGACGGCCACATTCACCTGCTCGACACAGCTCGCGCCGCATCAGCGCGTCAACATTTTCGGCGACGCGGGGCGCGTCGAGATCGAAATCCCGTTCAACGCCCCGCCCGACCGCGCTTGCAGGATGTGGCATGAAACTTCGGCAGGCGTTGAAGAGATAACTTTCGACGTTTGCGATCAGTACACCATCCAGGCCGACCTGTTTTCGCTGGCCGTCATCAACGACTCTCCAGTCCTGACGCCGCTCGAAGACGCCGTGGCCAATATGAAAGTGATCGAGGCCGTAGTCGAAAGCGGCAGAAGCGGGAGATGGGTCGAGATGGCCAGTTGAGGGAACCGGGCATGAAGAGTTTTTTGAACCAGGCCGACAAGAAGAAAATCCTCGAACGTTTAAGCGATCTTCGGCCTGACAGCCCGCGGCGGTGGGGTAGAATGACGCCGCATCAGATGATCTGCCATCTTGGCGACTCGTTTAAATTCACGTTTGGCGAGAAAGAGATTTCGTCGGTCAGCAATCCCCTCACCCGAACGGTGGTGAAATGGATTGCGCTTTACGCGCCGATGCCGTGGCCGCGGGGAGTCAAGACGAGGCCGGAAGTGGATCAGGAGATCGGCGGAACGCCGCCCGATGATTTCAAGGACGACCTGCGACGGCTAGTGGCGCTGATTGAACGTTTCACCGCAGCGGCGAAAGACGCCGAGTTCCATCCCCACCCGTTCTTCGGCGATATGTCCGAGGCCCAATGGATGCGCTGGGGCTATTTGCATTGCGACCATCACCTGAAGCAGTTCGGCGCCTGAACGGACCTTAGAAGCGCAATACACAAGACAGAGAATCTTATACCGGTTTTCAAATGTATGAAGACTTTTAGCCACAGAGGTCACCGCAGATCACAGAGAAATCATTATTTCCTCTGTGCCCTCTGTGTACTCTGTGGCTTTTCATCCACGTGAAAACCGCCATAGAATTACCGGAGGATCACATTGAATTACTGGTTGATGAAATCGGAACCGGATTGTTTCTCGATTGACGACCTGGCGAAAGCGCCGAAGAAGACCACCTGCTGGGACGGCGTGCGCAACTACCAGGCGCGAAATTTCATGCGGGCGATGGAGATCGGCGACCAGGTCTTCTTCTATCACAGCAGCGTCGAGCCTGCCTGCGTCGTCGGCGTCGCCGAGGTCGTGAAGAAGGCGTATCCTGACCAAACCGCGCTCGATCCGAAGGACGAGCATTACGACCCGAAAGCCACCCCGGCCAAACCGATCTGGGAAATGGTCGACATCAAATTCATGTGGAAGTTCGACGAGCCGTTGACGCTCGAAGACCTGCGCGACGTAAAAGGGCTTGAGAAGATGGAACTGCTGCGCCGGGGCTCGCGCCTCTCGGTTCAGCCCGTGACGGCCGCCGAATGGAAGATCGTCAGTAATCTGGCCGAGAAGAAGGCGAAGAAGAAATAATCCCTATGCCTAAAGAGCTTCGATTCACCCCGGGGCTTTTCGATTTCCTGCGGGAGTTGAAAGCCAACAACAAGAAGGAATGGTTCGACGCTAACAAGGATCGCTACGTCGCCGACGTGCGCGACCCGCTGCTCGCCTTAATCGTCGCGTTTCGACCGAGGTTGCTCGAAATCAGCCCTTACCTGGTCGCCGATCCGAAGCCGACCGGCGGTTCGATGTTCCGCATCTACCGCGACACTCGCTTCTCGAAGAACAAGGAGCCTTACAAAACGACGGCCTCGGCGTTCTTCTCTCACCAGACCGGCGGCAAGGAAGGGCCCGGCATCTACCTGCACCTGGAACCTGAAAGTTGCTTCATCGGCATAGGTCATTGGCGCCCCGACCCTGTCGCGCGAACCAGAGTGACCGACGCGATCGCGGTGAAGCCCGACTCCTGGCGCGACGCGATCTCAAGCAAAGAGTTTCGGAAACTGCTCAAGATGGAAGGCGAACAGCTTGCGAAACTGCCCAAGCAATACGACCCACAACATCCGTTCGCCGAAGACCTGAGGCGGAAAGACTTCATCGTCATCTCGCACTTCTCCGAGAAACAGGCTTGCGCGAAGGATTTCATAGATCGCTTCAATGACATTTCGCGCGCGGCCGCGCCGTACCTGGGATTCATCATCAAGGCCAACGGTTTGAGATGGTAAGGAAATGAAAGAGACTAAAAAACAATTGCGCGCGAGGGTCGGGCAGATCATACGCGCCCTGAAGAAAGCCTATCCGCAGGCCACCTGCGCGTTGAACCATGCCAGCCCGTTCGAATTGCTGATCGCCACGATCCTATCGGCGCAGTGCACCGACGAACGCGTCAACATCGTCACCGCGAACCTCTTCAGAAAGTATCGCAAGCCGGAAGACTACAGCGCGGTCTCGCGCGAAGAGCTTGAACGCGACATCAATTCGGTCACCTTCTTCCGCAACAAGGCGAGATCGATTCAGGAGGCCAGCCGGTTGCTGATCGAAAAATACAACGGCCAGGTCCCGCAATCCCTGGAAGAGTTGGTCGAGTTGCCTGGCGTGGGCCGCAAGACGGCCAACGTAGTGCTCGGCACGGCTTTCGGAATTCCCACGGGAGTGGTTGTAGACACTCACGTGTCGCGCCTGTCACAGCGTCTGGGATTGACCGCAAATAAAACGCCTGAAAAGATCGAGGCCGATCTAATAGAGCTCTTGCCCAAAAAAGATTGGATAGATTTCTCCCACCGATTGATCTGGCACGGGCGCAGAATCTGTCAGGCGCGCAAGCCGATGTGCGATAAATGCGGCCTGGAGAAGTTCTGCCCTTCGTCAACGCTAAAAAAATAGCCAGGCCGGCGGCGCGGCAGGGCTTTTGCAAAATCATTAGGGTGGAAATGTGTGACTTTGTTTCCCGAGGTTCGATTGTCCGCTCGATCTGGGGGAGTTCCGATTTGGTCCTGCTGATCTTCGCCGGCTCGGCGGCGGAGTTCGCGCTCAATCGCGCGGTAGATTGGCTGTTCTTCACGGGACAGATTCCGCGAGATCCGATCGGGCGGCTCTTCTCGACCGTGCGCTACGCTCAGGAGATCGTCTTCGTCGACGAGGCGACGGCCAGGCGGACGCTCGATCAAATCCATTCAATCCACAAATCCGTCGAAGAGGCGCGCGGCGCGCTGATGCCCGATTGGGCTTTCCGCGACGTGCTCTATATGCTGATCGATTATTCCGAACGCGCGCACTCTCTCTTGCATCGCCCGCTCAACGAAGCGGAGCGGCATGAGCTTTTCGA